>Ga0070658_10000709_pt1 | contig 28829 bp, 27 predicted proteins | sample KBSC13metaG_FD_64664 | JGI IMG/M metagenome (GOLD analysis project Ga0070658, IMG submission 64664) | Corn rhizosphere microbial communities from Kellogg Biological Station, Michigan, USA - KBS C1-3 metaG | ecosystem: Host-associated > Plants > Roots > Rhizosphere > Soil ... | reverse complement strand
ACGGGTTTACGCCAGGGGGACTCAGGCGGGAACAGGATGCCGTAGCCTTCGGTCTTGAAGATCGGGCCGACGGTCTGCACCTTGCCTTTGCCGTCATGCGCCGCGTAGTGGAGCAGTACCGGGGCATCGTAGACCACAGCATCGATCTTGCCCTGATTGAGCGCATCGAACGCCTCTTCGATGTGTATGAAGGACTGTGCTTCGATGCTCTTCCCCTTGAGATAGCTCTCCGAAGTGCTGCCGGTGACGGTGGCTACCTTTTTGCCGGGCAGATCGCTCGGACCCTGGATACTGCTCTGCAGTTGTTTGACGGTCAATGAAGCCGTCACCTGGGCCGTGAAATAGGCGATGAAGACCACGCTGGTAAACATCCAGAGGAGCGCAATCGACCGGCCGACGTAGGTCTTGGGCATCTCGTCGGCCTGGGTGCTCAGGGTCGCCGCCGACCACCAGATCGTTTTGAAAATGCCGGGGAAATAGCGCTTGGTGCCGACGATGCCATTCTCCTCGTGGTGGCGTTCTGCGAACCAGACGAGGTGCGCCGGAATCAGAACGAGGATGAACACCAGGCCAAACAGTTTGAGTACATCCGGCGAAAAGAAACCTTTGAGGGTTTGGAGCAGGGTCGAACCGCTATCGGCCTGATCCCGGACCAGGATCTGTAAGCCCGCATTGAAAATAGGCTGTGAAAAGTCGAAATTGCGGTCCCGATCCGAGGTGATCGAGATAGCGGCGATGCCGAGATCCGTCTCTTTCGTCTGGACGGACTGAAGGATGTCCGCTACGGTGTTCTTCTCCACATAGGTGTTTTTGACATTCAGACTGTCGGAGATGCCGGCCCAGAGTTCGATACTGAAACCGGTGAGTTTGTCACTCTCTTTCAGGACAAAGGGCGGTACGATGCGCGTGCTGATCCGCAGTGAGGTCGCCGTCCTTTGCGCCTGTACGGGCACGATACCTACTGCAAACAGGAAGGCGCAGATCAGCGCAAGCAGCCCTCCGCACAACCAGTTCCTGTTCAATCGTTCTCTCCTCCAAGGGTGTCTTGTGGAATGCGCGTTACAACCCGTTGCAAACGCTTCTTCATGCTATACGACAGGGCCGATGATCTTTGTGTAGAGCTCCTGCTGTCTGTCCAGGTGCTCCTGGTAGAGGCGATGGCGGGCAGCGTCGGGCTGGAAGGTCTGGCCGGTACGGGCGACGGCGTCGGAGGTAGCAGAGATCAGCCCGGCGGCCTCCATCGCGAGAAGGGCCGCGCCGCGGCTGCTGGCCTCCGCCTCTTCCGCAAGGGTGAGGGGCTGGCCGAGAGCGTCACAGAATATCTGCGTCCAGATCGGGGAGTGGCCGAGCGCGCCGCCGGACGCCACGATCTCGTTCGCATTGGGGAAGAACTGGTGCAGGCTGCGAGCGGCAAGTGCGAAGCGTAAGGCGACGGCCTCCATCGCTCCCCGCAGAATCTCTACGGGGGTGGTGTCGAGGTTCAGGCCGGTGATCGCGCCATGGGCGTCCGGATGCCAGCCCATACTGCGCTCTCCGGCCAGAAACGGCAGGCAGGTCACGCCGTGCTCTCCCGGCTCGAAGGCGGCGAGCTGCTTCTGGAGGTCTGCTTCCGGAGGCAGTTTCAGAATGCGGGTGAGGTAGGCGTAGACGATGCCGCCATCGCTGAAGGCGGCTCCTATGATCGGGCGGCGGCTGTCCACCCGATAGCGCCAGAGGCCGTCCGGGATCGGGGCGCGCGTGGTATCGGGAGCGTTGGTCTCGTCCCAGACGGCGCGGATCGCGCCGGAGGTGCCGAGGTTGATCGCAAGACGATTCGGGGAGTCACAGCCGCTGCCGATGTTGCCGCACGCTCCGTCTCCCACTGCCGGAAAGAACGGAACCTCCTTGAGCGCCGGCCAGCGCTGCGCAAACTCCGCCGTCAAGCCCTGCGCGCTCTGTTTGAGATCGACGATAGGCGACAGCGTCTCCGGGGCGATCTGGAGCGTCGCCAGCGTCTCGGTATCCCAGGCACACCTCTCCTGATGAAACAGGCCCGTTCCTGAGGCCATCGAGACCGACACCCGCATCTCCCGCGCCCCAAACCAGCGCCGAAACAGATACTCGCTCGGAGAGATCCAGCGTTTCACTCTATAGAAGAGATCCGGTTGGGTTTCGCGCAGCCAGACGAGTTTCGCCGGATAGTAGGAGGGATGGATCACGCAGCCGGTGCGCTTGTGGATCGCTTCGGCATCGAGGTCTTTGCGCAGGCGTCTGGCGACATCTCCGGAGCGCGCGTCCGCCCAACTGTAGATCGGGGTCAGAGGGTTGCCGTCTCCGTCCACGCCCAGCAGCGAATGCCAGAATGTCGAGATCCCCACGGTGCGGATCGCTCTGACCCTGTCTCCTGCCTGCGCCAGAGCCTGGTCCATACAGGTCATCACATAGCCCAGCAGATCCTCTGCGGGCATCTCCACGCCGCCATCCTGCGTGGTGTGCATCGTATAGGGGAGCTGCGCGTGCACGCCCTCTACCTCCCGCCCCTGTATGTCCCAGAGCAGCACGCGCGCCGAAGAACTTCCTATATCCAGCGTCAGCGTCAGCGGTGAATCGCTCATAACGTTCTGTGTCCAGCTTTCTGTTTTAATTGAGTTTGATCTCGACACGTCGGATCTCCGGCAGGCGCAGGCGTTCTTTGCCATCTACCCGCACGAGAAACCCTTCCACCATGCTCCAGGAGACATCGACGAGATGTCCACGGATCGGGACGCGCTCGATGCGGAACTCGCGCAGCCCGAAGGGCAGGGGATCGATGACGAGCGCGCCGTTCGGTTCCGGCTCCGGCTGAATGCCGACGACATGGCGTATGATCAGGTCCACGACCCAGGAGTGCTGATAGTCGTCTACGCCGCGATAGAGGCTCGGGGTTCCCGTGTAGGGGTTGTAGTGCTCATAACAGTTGGGCCGTTTCGAATCACCTTCATGGAAGAGCAGGCGCACGGCCCGGTTGATAAAACCGACGGCGGCAGGCCGGAGTTCCCAGGCCCGTGTGCGGGCGGCATGGGCGAGGGCGTCCGCGACATGGGAGTTGGTCATGGGCCAGACACGGCCGTTCCAGGGACAGTTGGTGCGCTTGCCTTTCCAGTCGGCCTCCGCGTGGAAGAACGGATCGTCCACGCTGCTCGCCGGAATCAAAAAGGGCGTGCCGAAGGTCGCAGGGTTCGCCAGATGCGCGAAGGCCCCAAGATGCAGTTCGGTTGCGATGTCGGAGAGAAACGGATAGAAGCCGACTGCCGCTTTATACGGCGACTGCGCGAACGTCGTCGGGTGGACATCCTTGAAGAGCTGCGCCTCTTCATCCCACATCCGTTCGCGCACGGCCGCCGCGGTCTCCGCCGCCTTATCTGCCCACCAGTCGCCATCCTCCGGCTGATCCAGCGCCCGCGCAAAGACCGCCAGCGCGCACTGAAGGTCGTACAGATAGCAGGTGGCATCGACACCCTTGACCTGGATCTTGCGCCACCGATCCGCGGACTCGTCCACAAAGAGGTAACGGCTCATATACTCCTGGCCGGTCTCCCCCTGGTCGAGAACATCGTAGAGGCCGCTCTGCTCCCGATCCCGCTCCCGATCGAAGTACTCCGCATAGCGCACCAGCCCCGGATAGATCTGCTGCACAAACACGCGGTCGTCGGTGAGATAATAGTACTGAAGCGCTGCTGCGCCCCAGTTGGCATGGTAAAAGCCCCGGTCGCGCCGCCAGAGATAGAGATGTCCCGGCAGGAAGCCGTCTTCCCCCTGCTCGTCCTCCGTGCGCGTCTGGGCGGCGAGAAAGTTGAAGAGCGTGCCGCGAGCCACGGTGCGATCCTGCCGCCAGGAGAGTTCCCGGAGATGGCACTGCGCGGAGTAGGTGATATGCGAGCGAAAGGACCCGATGCCCTCGAAGACGCAGGGATAGGGCAACCGTCCGGCATGGGCATCGACCGTCAGCAGGCGCAGTCCGTACCAGCGGTACCAGTAGGCGGTCTCCAGATAGGGATCGCTGCAACTGAACGCCGGTACTGAGGCGAAGTAGGTTTCCCAACTCGCGTGGCTTGCCGCGACCACATCGCCCGCCAGATCGGCGCGCAGATTGCCTAAGGCGGTTTCACGATCCAGCGCAAGCGTCGCTCCAAAAGTCAGACCGTCGGTCGAGTCGGCGGCCACTTCCACGGCATAGTGCAGAGCGAGGTGCAGCAGCCCCTGCGGATTCCAGCCCGCCTCCACCTGCATCTCCTCGGCGAGCGCGCCGCTGCGAAACTTCTCCGGAAAGACGGAGATCTGCCAGAGCGGCAGGGTCTCGGTGCGCTCCGCCAGGTTGACCGTCCAGGAGTCCGGCATCCGACTCCCACCCAGCGCCACAAAAATCTGAGGTTGGTCCGCCGGAAAAGGCGTGGAAGCGGCTGCGGCGCGTTCTCCCCAGCCATAGACATCAGCAGGCGTATCGGCAGAGGTTCCATAGTGCAGGCGATGCGCCCAGGAGAGGGCGTCCGAGGCGCGCTCCACGTCCGCCGCGGTAGACAGCGTGGGCGGGTCCGCGTCGGTCGGAAGGGTCTGCGTCTCCTGCAAACTCCAAAGGAGCACATGCAGGTTCATCGGGCGACCGGTGGTATTCTGAAAAGTCAGGCGACTGGCGAGCGTATCGTTGGGGGTCAGGACACGCTCCTCCTGCACCCGCAGTCCGGAGCGCCCTTCGATGGTGTAGAGCAGGGTCAGGCGGTCGGGAGTCCAGCGGCGGAGGGCGCAGCGGAGAGACAATGGCTTTCCGTTCTCATCCAGGAGGAGCAGACAGTAGAGGCGTTCCAAACGAATATCGGCGAAATAGGCTTCGTCCCAAAAACCGGGCGTGTCGAGATGTTTCGGGAAGGCGGGCGCATACATCGCCGCTTTGCCGCCTCCCAGAAACCATTTGTCGGTACGCTCCAAAAGAGAGAAGGGATCGAGACGAGGCTGCACATGCCCTCCCTTAGCGCCATTGTGGGGGAACGTGGAATTCTGCATCGCCGGCGAGTATCTGGATCAGGTTGATCTGTCCGGCATGATAGGCCATATTGCGCAGGGGCATCATAATCAGATTCGCGCCGACAAACTGCCCGCGTGGATGTTGATACATGCGCTCCAGATCCTCTTCGGTCATGGTCCGAATCGCAGCGGCAAGTTCCGCGCCGCTGCTTCGTACCTGCTCCTGCGCATCGGTCCCATTCGCAAGCACCAGAGCGGGGCCGGATGCGGAGGGGGGCGATGGTGTCTCTCCTCGCAGCCCTGCGGCGATCATCCGGTTGACCACGACGCACTCTGCAATCTGCTCCAGTACGGAGCGCGTGGGGGCGCTGCCCTCGGTCTGCGGCTGCCATTGGAGTTTGTCTTCCTGGGTAGATGCAATGAAGTGGGCCAGGGAGTCGGTCATGCGCTCGGTCTGAATCGCCATATATTCGGGTACGTGCATTGTTGCTTCTCTTTCTTCTCGTACTAACGAAATGGTCAACGAAGCACCCTCATAAGCGCCCGGCTAGAGCAAGGCGCTGGGGGCACTCCGTGCCGAAGACCCGCTGAAGCGGGCACGTTGTCTCTTACAAGGCTTTTTGTTGGTGTAGGTGCATTAGTCCGCTTTGTGGCCGCAGTCGTAGAGAGGTTTTAGCGTGCGGGCGGCCTCGACGACGGCTTCCAGGAACTCCGTGCCGCTCTGTACGACCGGGTGGGTGTTCGCGAAGGCGATACCGAAAATGGCGTGCTGGCCTTTGACGCGGTGCATACGGTCCGCGAAGGCGCGCAGGGTGTCGGCGTCCAGGGCGCTGCCGCGTTTCGGTTCGTTGTCCGCGTCTCGTATCTCGTAGGCGAGGATCGTGGGATGCAGCGTCAGATAGCGCTCCAGGGAGTCGGCTTCGCGGCGCAGATTGTCCGCAAAGAGCAGTTTCTCGTCCGCGTAGTCCTCCACAAATACCGTGACACGCACCTTCTCGGCGCTGATACCGCACCGCAGGTGCACAAATGGCTTGTAGGCGCGGGGAGAACTGGAGAAGGCGACCCAGGTCTCGACAGGCGCATTGACCGTGCGGCGCAGATGCTGCGCGACATGCGGATAGAGGGTTTCGCCGACAACCTCCGAGAGCCGCTCTGTCAGGATCTGGCCGATCTGGATGAGTTTGGGTTTGACGCGTTCGCGTAACTGCGGCATCCGCGCCGCAAAACCGTCGATCTCGAATACGCGGAAATCGTCTTCCGTAAAGCCGGGAAAACTGGCGGCCTGCGCGATCTCCTCCAGGGTGGGAATCGTCTCCTCGGTTTCTGTGGTCATTCCTTACTTCCCCCTTTGTGCTGCTCCACTCCGGCGCGATAGGCTTCCCACGCCTCGGCCACATGCCCCGTCTCGACATCCCCGATGTGCATGTAGAAACGATACCGCAGGCGCAGCGGCGTCTCGGGAGTGATGACGATCGGGTCCTCCTGAAAGAAACCGTAGTTGGGGGCGATCGGGCCGTAGTCGCGGGTGAACCAGTTGGTCGGGAAATGGGGATTGTCGGGATGGTCAAAGATCGCGATGCCGCAGTCCTGCCGTCCCAGGCGACCGGAGCAGTCTACCCACGGCGAGCGTTTCTTGTAGGTGCCGCGCTCGTTGATGCCGCCTTCAGCATTGGTGATCTTGCCGCCGGTCTTGGGGGTGATGCCCTCCGCGATGCGGATACTCGGCAGACCGGCCTCATTTGTCGGATGCAGTTCCACGATCTGGCCCGCAGGGGCGAACAGCGTCAGATCGAGATCGAAGACACGATCCGCGGTCGGCTGCTCATAGAAGGTCCAGGTGCGGATGTCGGTCAGCGAGGTTACGCCCGTGTTCGAAATCCACTCGTTGCGCGCCGTAAAGGCGGCCTGTTCCTCGCCGCTGGTCTCCAGATGATCGAAACCGAGATGGACGATGCGGCCGCTGGTGGGGCGTTCCAGCCAGAAATCGTCGCCATTGACACGCCCATGTCCGATCCAGATGCCATGATGATGCCGATGGTCGTTCGGCTCATTTGCCACGAAAGACAGTCCGTTGGCGGCGCGGATCGGATACAAAAAAGGCTTCCAATGCGGTGCGCCGAACTGATAGCGCGTATGCTCCTTGCCACCGATGCGAATCACCAGTTGGGCGCTCTCTTCGCGTATCTCTACCATAGTAAGCTCTCCCTCTTTCGTCCTCCTCTTCATAGTACCCCAATCCATCCGCCCAGCCGATAACGGAGCGGACAAAACGGCGTAGTGCCGGCGCGAGAAGAGGGCGTGAAACCTACGATTCTATACGAATCCCCGTCGTAGAGAATTTTCAGGACGGGCCCGGACGATCGGACTCACTTCAGGGCTTCCAGTTCAATTCCGGATGGAGGTAGTGCGCCAGCGCTTCCACGCCCCGGACCAGACGCGGCGAAGGGCGCACCAGCGTGCCGTCTTCCGACTCATCGGTATAGAGCCGGTTTTGCTGCACTGCCGGAACGCTCTGTGCCCAGCCGGGCATACTCCGCACCTTCGCGGTCAAACTCTTGCTGCACAGGATCACTTCGGGCTTGCGCAGCGCCACCTCCTCGGAGGAGATGATATTGGTGGCGATCGGCTTGTCCACGATATTCTGCCCGCCGGCCTGGGAGATGAGGTCGTTGATGAACGAGTTCGGCCCGGTCGTGTAGATGGGATCGACGCCGTATAGGATCAGGACACGAGGGCGATGTTTGGCCTGCGCAACGACTCTCTGCACGGCAGTCAGATGTGTCTGCATATCGGTCACGATCTGCGCTGCCTTCGCCTCCGCTCCGACCGCCTGCCCCAACAGATGTATCGCGGCATAGGTGTCGGTCAAATTCTTCGGATCGACGACCAGGACCGGCACATGCAGCGCCTCCAGCGCCGCGATCGGCTTCGCATTGAGGCCACTGACCGCCACGACCAGATCCGGCTTATGCGCCAGGATCTGCTCGACATCGGCGGTCAGCACATTCGTGATGGTCGGCTTCTGTTTAACCTCCGGCGGATAGTCGTCGGCCGTCGTGACCGCCACGATCCGATCGCCTGCCCCGAGCGCATAGAGCACCTCGGTATCGCTGGGGATCAAGGAGACGATGTGTTGTGGCGCAGCATTCAAAGTGATCGCCTGACCCCGTGAATCGGTCAAGGTACGCGGAAATCCCCCGGTCGTCCGGGCTGGAACCGGGGGCGGATTCTCTGCCTTATCGTGGCATCCTGCACTCAGCGCCCCGGCGGCCAGCAGGCCGATCAACGCCAAAAATCGTCGCATCGTTCTTCCTTCCTCCCGTCTTTCCGGGAAGTTACGGCATTGGTGGTATTTTGTCCCCTCGTCCAAGAGATACCGCACCTTCCCATCGGATGTCAAGTCAAACCTAACCACTTGCCTGCCCCAGCGCTTCCGCCGGCATTCAGACCTAGCACCCCGCAAAGGAATTTTTATCGATTTTCAATATTGTGTATATCGATAAAGAATAAAATCAGGTATAGTTAACTCATGATGAAACCCACTTCCATTGCCGTCCTCCCCATCGCGCACGTCGCGCTGCGGATTGTCATCGTCCTCAACTGGCTCTCCGGCGCTGCGATCGTGGTGCTGCTGGCCGCCATGCCCACCACGCGATGGATCATGAGTTCGCTCGAACTCTCTCCTTCACCGGAAGCGGATCGAATCGTCGTCGGCTTACACGTGATCGCAGTGATCGGCATCATCGCGACCCCGCTGAACTACCTCGTCTTGAAACGGCTGGTCGAGATGATCGAGACGGTTCGCGCAGGCGATCCCTTCGTCGCCACGAACGCGTCCCGACTGCAGGCGATTGCCTGGGCGCTGCTCGCGCTGCAGCTTCTCAGCCTCATCATTGGCGCGATCGCCTACGCCGTCTCTACGCCGGCGCATCCACTCCATCTCGATGCCGGCTTTTCGATCAACGGCTGGCTTGCCGTGCTCCTCACGTTTCTGTTGGCCCGTGTGTTCGCCGAAGGCACGCGCATGCGCGAAGACCTCGAAGGGACGGTTTGACATGGCGATCATAGTCAAGCTCGATGACCTCCTTCACGATCGGCGGATGACGCAGACAGAACTTGCGGACCGGATCGGACTGACGCAGGCCAACCTTTCGATCCTCAAGACCGGCAAAGCGCGCGCGATCCGCTTCTCGACTCTCGAGGCGATCTGCGAGGCGCTCTCGTGCCAGCCTGGCGACCTGCTCCGGTTCGAGTTGGGCACGCAGAACACGAGCGAACGCGAGCGGCAAGCCAACGGGAGGCAAGATGATGAACGCCCTGAGAACTCAACCGAGGAGAGTGAGCTTCTCAAATTGGGTGCATAGGCAGTATGAACCTGAGGTTAAGCAAGTCTGCAAATAAACGCTCAGTGTGCCCAGGTTAAAGCGGCCACGCCCAGAACATTGCGGACAACGAATTTGAGACCCTTCTAATCAACCGAGGAGAAAACCAATGAAAGTATACATGCGAACACTGATGCAAACCCTACTGGTTTGCCTTCTGGCGCAGGCGGCCATCGTCTGTGCCCAGGATAGTCCGCCGAAATCCGCCGGCACGCAGTCTGACGCGAAAAAGGCTTTTGAAAAACTTAAAACTCTGGCGGGTTCGTGGCAAGGTGTGATCAAGGGCATACCGATCACCTTCACAATTCGCGCCGTATCCAGTGGCACCACAATTCTGCATGAGGGGCATACGGAGGGAGGCAGCCCGCCAAACCATGAGATCACTATGTTCTACGTGGAGGGGGATCGTTTGCTCTCGACCCATTATTGTGACGCCGGGAATCGCTCTCGCTTGGAAGGCAAGATGTCGCCCGACGGAAAGACGATCCATTTCAGTTTTCTCGATGTCGCTGGAAGCACGCGGGGAGGATACCTGAAGGGCTGTGTGTTCACATTGAGTGACGCGAACCATCATACCGCAGAGTTGAATTTCGTTATGCCGGACGGTAAGGCAATGCCGTTGCGTAGCGAATTTACAAGGACAAAATGATTGGGTGTGAGGGCTAAAGAACCTCCCCCTTGATCGCAATATTCTCCATCATCCTCTCAGTCCGAGCCTTGTGGAGCTTTGGAAGGACCAAACACCTGTGAATTACGGCCCGCTGTTATCGATTCACATTGCCTCGGGCGGTGTTGCGATAGTGCTAGGCGCGGTGGCCCTGTCTGTGAAGAAGGGTGGGAAAATCCACCGCCGCACTGGATTGCTCTTCGTCTACGCGATGCTCGCCATGGGGGCGACCGCAACGCTGTTAGAGCTGGTCCACCGGTCGACCGCAACCAACCTGGTAAGTGCGCTATTGACCGCCTATTTCGTCGGCACAGGCCTGACGACGGTCCGTCCCGCATCGCGTTTGACCCGTCTTATCGATGCAAGTGCGCTGACGTTGGCCATAGTTCTCGCCTTATTCGCTCTTCTAGGCGGTATCAAGGGCATCAATAACCCTGGGCTTTCGCCGGGTGGAGTTCCGTTTCGCACGATCGGGGTAATGTCCTTTTTTCTCGGTACCGTCCTGTTGCTGGCCGCAGCCGGTGATGTGCGCTATATGCGAGCTGGGAAGCCGCGCGGCAGGCCACGCTTGGCCCGCCATTTATGGCGCATGTGCTTCGCCCTGTTCATCGCGGCCGGATCTTTCTTTTCGATCCGAGAGCGCGTGGCGAAAGTCCTTCCCGAGCCCTTTACGACCGGGCCGATGCGAGCCTTGCCGATCCTGCTCCTGTTCGGCGTGATGTTCTACTGGTTATGGAAAGTCCGTTCCCGCCGCGCCTTGCCGGTATCGGACGAATCCGATGCGCAGATGGCCACCACTCCTGCTGACTGAGGCTCGTCTTTCGGGGTAATTCTAGTAGTTTGTCGGAGAGACTTCATCTCTTCCCTCCTAAATGATACATCCATCCTGGTACCAGAGAAGCAGAGAAGGCAGCGGCCTCCGATCCCCCTTCTTATGAAGGGACCGGAGGCCGTTGACATTGGCGGAGCCGAGCGTGTCTACTGATAGTGAATGAAGCCGCTGACGCGGGCGAGCGCCTGATCCGGGGCCAGGGTGAGATCCCGGGCTTCCGGCGTGCCGATGTTGGGCTGGCTGTTGTTGTAGTTGGTGGCTCTGGGAGTGGTGCCGGGATCGCCCCGCAACGGAAATACCTGCGCGATCGGATCGGACACAATCCCTTGTGAGACCAGTGTGTTACGCACGGCTGTCAGGACCGTCGCGTGCCGGCCTTCGGTGCCCTGGATGGCGGAGGCAGTCTGCAAGTACTGGCTCTTGGTCGAGAAGCTGGGGATCGCGCCCAGATACGCCTGTACCCCGGTGACTTCCGCTTGCAGCACCAGATCCAGGACCTGCAGGCGATTCATGTTCTGGATTCCAAAGTCGTACCTGGCAGGTTTGAGCGTGGTAATCGCCGAGGAACCCAGCGCCGCCTTCAGGAAGTCGCGGTGCGCCGCCTCGACCGGTGCGAACCTCTGAAGGAAGGTCACATCGATCCCCGTCACATTGAGGCCGACGATCGTGCCCACGGTGGAGGCGGCCTGCGGGTCCGTGCCGCCGCCGGTCAGGCGCAGAATAGCCTGGGCATAGAGATTCGCTTCCAGGTCTTCCAGCGCCAGCGCGAAGTTGAGCACCTGAGTATCGCCCGTACCGGGAATACTGCTCGGAATACCGGCGGCTTCCGCCGCGCCGGGAATGAAGAGGGTCGCCGCCGTAAGGCCCATCGCTGCGATGCCTGCGCCACGCACAAAATCGCGGCGTCCGATCGCTTCGGGTAGGAGAATGTCGCTCATGATTTCTGAATCCTTTTCCTCTGTCTTCATACCTGAGACTGTATCCGTGGGAGGTGAACGGCTCCCGTTCTCGCATGGTTTCGGCAGGCGCGCCTGCCTGGACGTGTTTAGACGAAGTTGTTGGCAGAGACCGCCGCCAGAACGACCGCGGGGGCGAGGAACTTCTCGAACGCGTTGACGGGGACACCGGCAGCAACCTCCTGCTCCGGCTGCGGAACGCCCGGAAGGCCCCGCGTCGGGCCGGGATCGAGACCGAGGGTATATTCAAAGGAGGCGGCATGCCGACACTCGGTGGAAAAGATCGTTCCGGCCACCTGCACCGTATTATTGTCGGTGAGGAAGGGGGCCGCGCCCAGGTAGGCCCGCGCTCCGGTCTCTTCGATAGGGATGATCGCAGATAGTATGGAACCCAGGTCGGCGCCGGGCGTGCCGTTGGGAGTGCTGAACTTGTAGCGACCCGAGGGCGGAACGATCGGGGAGGCCGCGGAACCGAGCAGCGTCCTCAGGAAGTCACGATGCGCCGTCTCCGCGTAGGTAAACTGGACCAGATAGAGAAAGGCCTGAGGCGCGAGAATAGGAGACACCACTCCATTGGGAACCGCCTGCTGGTAGCTGCCGGTGGAGTTCGCGGTAGGCAGCGTGGAATCGAGAGGAGCGAGCGGATCGCGACCGGAGGCGACGTTGAGAGCGACCGTATAGAGATACGTCTCCATGATCTCCAGAGAGAGGGCATAGTTCAGAACGACCTGATTGTCTGTATTGCCCGGCACGTTGGGAAAAGCGCTGCGTACGGTGTTGGAGGTCGGGCCGCCGCCATTCACACCGGTATTGGCGCTGCTGCCATCGCCGCCGCCGCATCCTTCCAGCAGCGCAATCGCCGCGGCTCCAATCCCGGCCGTCGTCATGCGGGCCAGAAACGCGCGTCGATCGAGGGCGTTCCTCTTGAGGACTTCAATGTCAACCATAGTCTCGTTCTCCTATGTACTTCTCGGTACGGCTTGTCTTCTCGAACAGAACCGTGTGCGGCCTCGGACATGCGCGTCTGCCATGCCCTTCCGCAGGGATGCGGGCAGGCAGAAACAGAATATTGCTACTATTGCAATCTAAGGAAGCATGCAGAACAGATGGCCTTTTTTATGGGGGATTCAGAAGCGCCGAACACGGCGTTATCGTCCGGCAGACGCCGCCGCATAGGCGTGTGTTCCCCTATTATGGCGGTTTTTGACAGAGTTGAGGCGTTAACTTTAGCCAACGCGAATGGGGCGGATTGTAGGGTAGACTATAGTTGCATGGCGGGTTCCAACTGACGAAAGGGTGAGACGAATGACCAGACAACGCAGTGCATTTACGCTGATCGAACTGCTCGTCGTGATCGCGATTATCGCGATCCTTGCAGCGATCCTCTTCCCTGTCTTTGCACAGGCGCGCGAGAAGGCCAGGGCGATCTCCTGCCTCTCCAACATGAAGCAGATCGGGATGGCGGAACAGATGTATGTGCAGGACTACGACGAGCATAACTTCTACCGCGCCAACGCCACGGCTCCGACGCCCTGGCGCAGCCCTGCCATCATCCCCGATTCCAATCAGCGGGCGCTGGCCTCCTGGTGGAATCTGCTGCTGCCCTACATCAGGAACAATCAGGTCTTTACGTGCCCCAGCGATGCCGGCCCCACGCTGAGCAAAGATCCCACTCTTGCTCTCACCATCAAGCGCTCCTATATGGCGCTCGCCACCGCCGAGTCCCTGTCGCTGTCGCAGGTCGAGAATGCGGTCGATACGATGGTCATCACGGAAAAGTGGGATAAGGACTATACGGGGGTGCGTACCGATAGCTGGATCGAACCTTTCAACGGCGACCTCAGTATCGACGCCCAGGTGCGGGATCGGACGTTTACCGCCGCCAACCGCCATTCCGGGCGGCTCAATGCGACCTTTCTGGATGGTCACGCAAAATCGTTGAGTCCCGGTCAGATCCTGGGCAGCAAAGACATCACCGGGTGCAGTCTGGTGTATCTCTATCCCTCTCCCGGCATGAGCGTCACCGCTGCCAGCACCGTTCCCACCCAGCCCAACGTCTGCAACCCGACCAGCCCTTCTCACTTCACCTATCCCTGAGCTGTCGCCGATTAGAGGGTGCTGAGGAGTGTTTGACAGACCGCTTCTCTCCGTGCTATACTGCCTTGTTCCAATCACATATCCTGTGAGCTAACGATGTGTCGCGGCGTACGCGACACTTAAATTGGGGAAGTCCGGTGTGAATCCGGCGCTGTGCCGCAACTGTGATAAGGGTTTTGCCCTTCAGCCAGAATGCCAGTCGTTAGTCCGATGCCGCTTTTTGCGGTATCTACCCGACCAGCCTGCGCGCGACAGGCGGAAAAGGACGCTCCCCTTGGCACAGCATACCCGGCTTGTGTCGTCTTCGACGACACGGCGCACTTCCGCTCTTCTTCCCTTCCGCACGTCCGGTTTCACGCTCCTCGAACTGCTCCTCGTGATCGCGATCATTGCGATTCTCGCGGCCATTCTCTTCCCGGCCTTTGCCCAGGCTCGCGAAAAAGCGCGGCAGACGCAGTGTGTCTCCAACCTGCGGCAGCTCGCGGCGGCCTGGCAGCTCTATGCGGAAGACTACGACGAGGTCGCCTGCCCCTCCTACAACAAGTTCTGCATCTCCGCCAACGCCTGCATCGGCAATGGCAACGATGCCTGGGATTTCCATCTGGTCGCTGCCGGGAACTGGCAGACCGGCCTGTTGGGAACCTACACGAAGGATGGTCGTATCCACGGCTGCCCGGACAACCCTTTCTCCCACGACCCCAGCCAGCGGCCCTACAACGGCTACGCCTACAACGCCACCTACATCGGCGGAGACTACGCGCTGCCACAGGGCGACGATCCTCCCTGCACGCTGGCGCAGATCTCCCTGGCTGCGCAGACCACCCTCTTCGCCGATGCGGGCTACACCACCAACGGCCCTCCCCTTGCGGAGAACTTCCTCCGCGCCCCCAGCGAAACTCCGAGCTATCTGAACTCCGGTCAGGTCCATTTCCGGCATCTCCGTCAGGCTAGTGTCGCCTGTGCGGATGGCCATGTGCACGCCCAGACCAATCGGCGTTTCGACCCCAGAGTTCCCGACTTCGGTTGGCTCTCGACAGATGACTCGGCCTACGGGCCGGAGATGCAGCCTGCGAGCGCCTTTCGTCGCTAACCAACGCTCCACTCTCTCAGTTTCCCATGTTTTGGAAAGGAAATCTCATGCCTCGCACACCCCTGAAACCGGTTTTATCGTCTCTGGCCGCGCTCACCCTGCTGGCGCTGCTCACCCCTTCTGCCCACGCGCAGACGTTTGCCGACACCCTGGTCAGCAGTTCCGGCCTCGGCTCTAATGGGTTGTACAACAACCCCTCCGCCACTCTGGGCCAGCCTGCGACCCTGATCAACGGCATCTTTGACGTGCCTCAGGCAATCTATCATGTCTCGATGGGCTATGCCCCTTATGCCACCGACCCCGGCGGAAATAATGTGATCACCTCCCTGGGAACCTCCGGAACCGTGACGGTAAAGTTCACCACGCCGATCGTGCACAGCGACCAGCACTGGTTCGGTGATGATTTTATCGTCTTCGGCAACAGTTTCTTCTCCACCTCCTCCGGCGTCACGCCGACCACCAATATGGCGAACACGTTGATCAACGGCAGCGGAGGGATCTTCCAGAACGGCACTCCGCTCATTAGCGTCAGCGCCGACGGCATCAGCTTCGTCACCCTGGCCGCCTCGACCTGGTATCCCACCAATCCCTTCGCCTGGGCGGGCATCTCCGCCTCCAACCCCAGTGGCTGGAACGACAGCCAGTTGATGGATTTCACCAGGCCGGTCAATCCCGCCCTCAGCTCCGGCGCCTTCGCGGGAGTCTCAGTCGCCACCGCCGCCAACAGTCTCTACAACGGTTCGGCAGGAGGCGCTGCCTTCTCCCTGGCCGGCGTGACGGACGGCAGCGGCAACCCCCTGAACTCTATCCAGTACATTCGCTTCAGCGGAGACGGCAGCGGCGGCACCAACAACATCGATGCCGTCTCCCGTGTCGGCTTCGCCTCGACCACTCCGACTGCGACGCCAGAGCCAGGCACTGGCGCGATGCTCCTCGTCGGGTTGGCCGGAGTTGGTGTGCTGCGCCGCCGTCGCTACGCCCGCGGATAACCCATTCCATCTTTCATTTCTAAAGGAGAATCCACTTGAAACTCAAACTCTGCGCCGTGCTGCTCTGTATGCTGGCCACTCTCTCGGCAGGCGCGCAACTCTTTAGTCCCAACCTCACCCAGACGATCGGCACCGGCGCCAACATCTCGTATTTCGTCGTCAACTTCGACGATGCACCCGGCTTTAAGAACGATCCTGCCTCCGACTTTGTCTTCGGATATAAGTGGGACTTCGGACCCGGCAGCGTCGCCCCGACCGGCGACGACATGCTCCACGCACTCATCGCGCCCGGAACCGGCGTCGGTCTCCAGGCGGTGGAGGGGAGTTTCCCCGGCTTCGGGAACTTCGTGAGCAGCCTCACCTTCGGCTCTCACTCTCAGACCGGCGATTTCGCCCTGAACCAGAGCTTCTGGTCCTACTGGCTGACGACCGGAGAGCGCCTGGGACAGAACCCCAACGACTGGTCCTCTTCCGGTGTTGGTATCGGCAGCCGCGTCCTGGCCAACAACTCCTACGACGGCTGGAACTTCAGCGCCTTCGGCAGCCACTTCGCCCCCTCGGCTCCCTCGACACCGGAACCTTCCGCCTGCCTTCTCTTCGCCATGGGATCGGGCGGTATACTGGTAATGGGCCGAAAGCCAGCCCGAAAAAAGAGACGGCAGCAAAGCAATATCCCTGCGCGTGGTTAACTGTTCGCGCCAGCGTTGGGGCGGAGGCATGACATGATCCGCCCCCGAAGTCTGTTTAGCGTCACGTAAATTTCCCACCTGTACGTCCTGTTAGTGCTGTCCAGAGAAATGCCTTTAGACAGGATTAACAAGATTTTCAGGATTAACAGATTTCGGTTCACGTGGTTGGGTTTGCTGAACGCACCCGGATGGGACGTCGGCGTGAAGAGGAGAAGATTGGGGATGGAGATCTGTCGTATTGCGTTTCTGCACCTGGCTCCGGAGGTCGGTCAGATCGCGTCGAATCGAGCACTGATCGCGCGCGCGATCCTTAAGGCCGCGGAGGCAGGAGCCTCGTGGATTCTGACGCCCGAACTCTGTGTCTGCGGCTACGCGTTCCCCGAAGCGATCGGAACCGAGTGGATCTTGCCTCAACCGGATCCGTGGATGCAGCGTATGTGCGATCTCGCGGCAAGCCTCCAGGTGACTCTCTTCCTCTCCCATCCCGACCGAGACGAACAGACCGGGAAACTCTACAATTCGGTATTTGCGATTACCCCCACCGGCGACATTATCGGTAAGCACCGCAAGATCAACGTCATTCCGATCTCCGAAGCCTGGTCTACATCTGGGGAGGCGGCAACACCCATTCTCGTTCCTCCGGTGCGTGTAGGCGTTTTGATCTGTGCGGATGCCTATTCGATGCGACACAGCCAGAGTCTGAAAGCGCAGGGAGCGGAACTGCTGGTATCGTCTGCGGCCTGGGCGCCGGGCGAGCACGGCCCGAACGGAGAGTGGGAGCAGTGTACGCGCGAAACCGGTCTGCCGCTCCTGGTCTGCAATCGCACCGGCAAGGACCGAACGCTCGACTTTACGGGGGCGATCAGCGGGGTGTTCAAAGGCGGCGAACGTCTTCTCGCCTTTCGATCCGAACACTCCGCCATTTTCCTCATCGACTGGGATTGGAAAAACCAAAACCTCGCGTCCCCGGAGTACAATACAATAGAACTTTGAAGCGATGGCCAGATTCGATGAGGAGGCGTTTTATGCCTGCAAAACTGCATGTGGCGCTGGTGGGGCTTGGATTCGGCAGTTGTTTTGCCGAGATCTATCAGAATCATCCGGATGTCGGCGCGCTCACCCTCTGCGATGCCAATCCGGAACGTCTGAATGCGCTGCGCGAGAGACGGAATATCCAACGGACGGCAGCGACGCTGGACGAGGTGTTGGCCGATCCTTCGGTGGATGCAGTCCATCTCAACTCGGGCATTCCCGATCACGCGCGCCATGCGATCGCGGTATTGGAGGCGGGCAAGCACTGCGCCTGCACGGTGCCGATGGCGACTTCGATCGGGGAGATCCATTCCATTATCGCGGCGCGCCGACGCAGCGGCAAGAACTACATGATGATGGAGACGCAGATCTATGCGCGGGAGTTCCTCTATGCCTGCGAACTGCGAGATCAGGGAGTCTTCGGGCGATTGCAGTTTCTGCGGGGCGCACACTATCAGGATATGGAGAACTGGCCCTCTTATTGGGCCGGACTGCCGCCGATGTGGTATGCGACTCATGCTATAGGACCCTGTCTGGCCTTTGCACAGACACGGGTGCGCAGCGTAAGCTGCCTGGGCAGCGGCTGGATGCGCGACGAGCTGAAAGCGCCCTACGGCAACCCGTTCCCGATGGAGACCGCGCTCTTCCAACTGTACCGTCTTGAACCCCTGGCGATGGAGATCACGCGCGCTCTGTTCCATTCGGCACGCGGCTATTCCGAGTCTTTCCATATCTACGGCGAGGACGCGACGCTCGAAGCGGCGCAACTGGAGGGCGAAGAGGCTCCGGTTCTCTTCCGGTTGAGCGGGCTGGGCGCGCAGCCGGGACCGCGGCGCAGCACCCATGAGCGGCTCTATGTGCCGGACTATGGGCATCTGCTGCCGCCGGAGATCGCCCGCTTTACCGGGGCGGTGGAACTGGACGGGCGAGGCGCGCATCCGTCGGTTATGCATGGCGGCGGACACGGCGGCTCGCATCCGCATCTCGTGCACGAGTTTGTGCGGAGCATCGTCGAAGCGCGTCCCTCTGCCATCGATGAGATCAAAGCCGCGGACTGGACCGCTCCCGGCCTCTGCGCCCACCAATCGGCCCTGCAAGAGGGCAATCTGGTGGACATCCCTGCATTCGAATAACGACTACTCCAATGCTCTCGATCCTCTATTTGCCGGAAAGGAATACAACGATGTCCCAACTTACGCCTTCTCAAGTTGCACAGTATCGCGAGGAAGGTTACCTGATGGTTAAGGAGCCTGTGCTGCCTGCCGAAAAATTCACGGGCCTGCAAAACTATTTCGAGACGATCCTCTCCGACCTGCCGGCGAGCGAACGCCCGGAGGCCATGGATGTGCCGCACTTCATGCACCCGAAACTGCTCGAATGGGCCTTTGATGATGCCGTGCTCGACATCGTCGCCCCGATCACCGGACCCGACATCGCGCTGTTCTCGACGCACTTCATCTGCAAACCGAGCGGCACCGGGAAGCGCGTTCCGTGGCACGAGGATTCGGCGTACTGGAAGGGGAAGGTCACGCCGATGGAGGTCTGCACGCTCTGGCTGGCGATTGATCCGTCCACGCGTAAGAACGGCTGCATGAAGGTCATCCCGCGGACCCATGTGGAGGGGCAGAAGGGCTACTCGGACTACGATGCGGTGAATGCCGAGCAGAACGTATTCGGCTCCGAAATCAAAGCGGCGCAACGGGACGACAGCAAAGCCGTCTACCTGGAACTCGATCCGAACGAATGCAGCCTGCACGACGCGCGGGTGATGCACTCCAGCGAGCCGAACACCAGCGACATGCGGCGCTGCGGGTGGACGCTGCGGTTCTGCTCCAGTGCAGTGCAGTTCAACACAGAGCAGTTCGACGGCACCCATCTGGTCTATCTGGCACGCGGACGCGACATCGCCGGCAACACCTACGCCGACCCGACGCGCAGCTATCCCGAAGTCATCGAAAAGCGCGGTTTCTCCGGCAAATACCGGAATTCTCACTAACCTCAGTGTGCGGGGTTTGTGGGGGCGAAGCGTTGGACGGTCGCGGACAGCTTTTTCCAGTGGGAGTTGAAGCCGTACTTGCGCATCTCTTTGTAGGTCTGATCGTAGGTCCAGCCATCGACCGTTTCTCGGTAGATACCGAGCATCGTGCCCGTTCGGTCTGCCCCATGCTGGCAGTGCACGAAGACCGGCTGCTGGGCGGGATCCTGAATGGTTTTCAGGAAGGTCTGGATCTGCTTCTCGGTCGGCGGCTCGCCGCTCATCGGTAGGTTGATAAAATGCACGCCCATTTTGTCGAGTTGCGCGTGCTCCTTCGCGACGGTTTTGGGAGCGATCCGCAGATCGATCACGGTCTTCACGCCCATCTTTTGCAGCGATACCAGTCCTTCCGGCGTCGGAGCCGCGCCGCGCAACAGCACGGGCGTCACGACATGGAAATTCGGCAGTTCACGCTCTGAGACATGCGGCGCGATGACCGGGCCTGCCTGGATAGTGGTCGGCGGCGGTTTGACGGTGACGCGAGGCGGCGTGGTAGAAACCACCTTCACCGGGGGAGGCGCTTGCATTGGGGGAGCGCAGGAGCAGAGCGCCGTCAGCGCCAGACCGCAGAGCATCAGCGCTGCCGAAGAGCGTCTCCAGAGCAGAAGATTTGTTTGGGAAGTCATGGTGTTCCTGTGAAAGACCGAATTCTGATTTCGTGAGAGGGCACGTCTCTATTATAACACGCGGGAAAGAGGAAACGTATGCCCAAAACAGAGCCTCCCTGGGAGAAGGCAGCGCAGGCGATCCAGCAGGCGGATGCCCTGTTTCTCACTGCAGGAGCCGGGATGGGGGTGGATTCCGGGCTGCCCGACTTTCGAGGCGACACCGGTTTCTGGAATGCTTATCCGCTCTTTCGACAACAGGCGCTTTCGTTCACCGACATCGCGCAGCCCCACTGGTTTCGGCGGGATCCGGAGTTGGCCTGGGGATTCTACGGCCAGCGGCTGAATCTCTATCGCAAGACCACTCCCCATGTCGGTTTCGAGACGTTGCGCCGTTGGGTGGCCGACAAACCTGGTGGCTGCTGCGTGTTTACGGCGAATGTGGATGGCCAGTTTCAACGAGCAGGCTTCGCAGGGGAGACTGTCTGCGAAGTGCACGGTTCTATCCACCATCTCCAGTGTACGGTTCCCTGTTCGTCGGCGATCTGGAGTGCCGAGGATTTGCAGATCGAGGTAGACGAGACGACGCTGCGCGCTGTCTCGCTGTTGCCGGTCTGCCCGCGCTGCGGCTCCCTGGCCCGACCGAACGTGCTGATGTTCAACGACGGGAGTTGGCAGGATAGCCGGGCGGCTGAGCAGGAGGAGCGTCTGGACGATTGGCTGAACTCCCTGACGGGAGCTTCCGTGGCGATCATCGAGTGTGGCGCTGGAACCGCCATTGCTACCGTGCGCATCCTGAGCGAGGAGATCGCCCGGCAACTGCACGCGCCACTGCTCCGTATCAACATCCGTGAACCCGAGGGGCCTTCCGGCACGCTCTCCTTCCCGCTCGGCGCTGCCGCCGCCCTGACCCATCTGGACACGCTTATCCGCGAGTAATATCTGAAAGTCCGAGTCTCTTTTCAGGGGAAAGGTGTCAAACGGCTCCCCTGACTATCGCCTATTGTCTGCGTGAAAAAAGAAAGAATGGAAGCCTTAAAGATGCCCCTGACCGAAGCGCCCGTAGGTTCTGCTGAGCAAGCCCGTGACCTCTATATCGACCTGGTAAAGCGTTGTGTCCTGAATCTGCTTTATGTCGATGCCGAACTGAATCCGATCCAACCGCATGGTGGCTTGCGTACGATGGTGCTGAATGCCTTCCAAAAAGCCGGTATCCAGCTGGCGCATCAGCGGCGTGGGAACTACGAGAAACGAAAAGCAGGCACGGACTATTCCGACGTTGCGCACTCGATGTTGAGCCTGAAACGCCTGGACAATGTCCAGTACAGCCTGGAGACCGTGATTAAAGAGGGAGTGCCCGGCGACTTCATCGAAACCGGCGTGATGCGCGGAGGGACCTGCATTCTGGCGCGGGCGATTTTGAAAGCGCATGGGGTGACGGATCGTATCGTCTGGGCCGCGGACTCTTTCGAGGGGCTGCCCGCCCCGAACGTCGAGAAATATCCGGACGATAAAGGCGCCGAGTGGCACCTGCGGCCCCTAACTGAGGTAGCTGAGGAGTATGTCCGGCGCAACTTCGAGCGTTACGGCTTGCTGGACGATCAGGTACGGTTTCTCAAAGGCTGGTTCCGCGACACGCTGGCCATCGCTCCCATCGACAAACTGGCCGTCCTGCGCCTGGATGGCGATCTCTACGAGTCCACGATGGATGCCCTGGTTCCGCTCTATCCCAAACTCTCCAGCGGCGGCTTTCTGATCGTAGACGACTATGGTCTCGATATGTGCCGCAAAGCCATCCACGACTACCGGGATCGGGAAGGCATCCAGGACGAGATCATCCCCATCGACGACGTCAGCGTCTACTGGCGCAAACGGTGAACCTCAACCATTAACCTGGTATGGTAGGAGACCCATTGGTAGGTACTACGTTTAGCGGCGCCAGGAGCGGATTACCATGGCGGCTCCGAGGAGAACGGTCACGATGGCGGTGCCGGTCAGGACGGCGAGGTCGGTCGGGAAGCCGGTGAGGGTGGGGTAGAACAGGGCTTCGCGCAGGCCGTCGATCGCGTAGCGCATGGGATCGAGAGCGCTGATGTGGCGCAGCCATGGGGGCAGAAATGCGATGGTGGTGAAGCCGCCGCCCATGAGAAAGAGATAGGTCGCCAGAATGGAAGAGGCCATGGCGACGTTTCTGCTTCCGCGCAGGATCGTTCCGAGAGCGGCTCCGAGGCCGGCGGCACAGAGCGCGATGACCAGGAAGAGCGCCAGCAGAGGCGCCCAGTGGTTTGCAGGCGGCGCGATGATGCCTGCGGCCACACCAAGCCCTACTGTAGGGATCAGGACGACCACCGAAGCGATGAGGCCGCCCAACATCCGACCGACCACCAGCGCCCAGGCGGAGACAGGCGCTAAGACCAGGAGGCGTGCGGTGCCTCGCTCGCCGTCGCCGGCGCAGAGCAGGGCCGTGCCTGTCATGCCGATATTCAGCACCAGCAGTACCAGTACCGGGATCAGTTGGTAGTGGAGAAAGTCCACATGCGTGACGCGGAGATCGTGCTCCTCCACGACGATATGATAGGGATTTACGTCCGGTGCGACATCGAACACGTACGGCGCGTTGTTGTTTTCGTCCTCTTCGTGGTCCTCAGGTCCTGCCTCTTTCCCGGCTTTCGCTTCTCCAGCCCCCTCGTGCTTTTCGCCTTCAGCTCTGGCAGCGCCTTCTTTGTCTGGGATAGCGCCGGGCGCTTCGTGGTGGCCCAGGCTTGGCGCGTCAAACTGGCCCGCGGAGCGCTCTACGCTGCGGCGGATGTCGTCGGCAAAATCGATGTCGATGTTGTTGAGTTTGAGATGCAGGATCGCGTCGTGGTTCACCGCCTTGCGGTCGAAATCCGCAGGGATCGTGATGATCGCCGCCACTTCCTGGGTCCGGAGGAGACGCTCTGCCGTGGGGGCATCCGTGATTTTGAGCAGATAGGCCTCGTCGTCGGCGCGAAGCAGCTTCTCCATGCGAAGGGCATAGGGTCCGTGGGCTTCCACCACGAGCGCCACCGGCTGCTCCCCAACGCTCAGGGCCAATACCGCCAGTAACAGCGCCATGCCCAGGGGCGGAAGCAGCGCGCTCGCGATCGCCGCCGGAGATTTCAGCCACAGACGTAGATCCAGCCTGGCCAGTGCGCCTATTGCCCGCAGGTTGCTCACGGGGTGCGCCTCCGCAGCAGCCATGCGGCCAACGCCAACATTGCGACCAGCCAGCAGGCCAGCGCCAGAATATTGACGCTCGTGGACTCCGGCGTGACCTTCAGGCCATGGAAGGCCATCTGAACCACGCCCACCGCGTGATAGACCGGCGAGAGATGCCCGAGTATCCAGAGTTTTTCGCCGTCGTAGCGCTCCGGCTCCAGCGCGCCGCTGCAGAGATAGAGCGGCAGAGACATGCCTACGATCAGAGAGGCCACCGGGACGGTACGTTTCAAGAGCGCTCCCAATACGATCCCAAGGCAACTGAAGAGCGCCGTGCAGAGCATCAAGGCTCCCACGGCCGCCATCGGGTGCACCGGAACGATACGATAGCCGAAGACCACGATGGCCAGCGGCAGAAGCAGAGCGCCCCCGGCAAATACGGTGGTCGCCGCGGCGCGGCCTGCCAGCGGAAAGAAGGCGGACGTGGGGGCCAGGGAGAGCAGCTTGATGGTTCCGCTTTCAAACTCCCTTGCAATGGCGGTCGCGCTGAGAATACCGGCGATGACAAAGGCGTTCAGCACCAGCCCACTGACGACCAGATAGGCGATATAGCCGGTATCGTGCGGGATCAGATCCTGCTCCACCACACGCACATGGAGATCCGGCAGATGGAGCTGTTGGCCGAATCGCACGATGGCGGAAGGGAGACCGCGCTGGACATCGTCGGTCATGTCCGTGTTGACATTGTCGATGTCGATTCGGATCGTCACATCTTTGCCGAACAGCACCGACTGGCTGAAATCTTCCGGGATCGTCAGAATACCCACCAGATCCCCGCGGTGTAGGGCGGCAGTGGCGGAGGCCAGGTCCATCTCTTTCAGGTCGAAGGAGTGATGGGTACTCTCCAGGGTCGAAATGAAGGTCCTGGCATAGGGGCCGGTATCTTTGCAGATGAGCGCGACGGGAGCAGAGCTGCCGGTCAATCCAAACAGGCTGACCAGGAGGAGGAAGGTGATCGCCTGGACGATGGTCAGGAATACAAACAGGGGCGAGCGACGTAGCTGGAGGATCTCCGCCTGAAAACCGCCGACCACGGCCTGAAGATCGGAGCGCCTCAAGACAGGGGCTCCAGGGCATGGAACACCTCCGCCAGGTCCGCCCCACGCATCCGAAATCCCCGAATGGTCGTCGTCTGGAGGGCGGTGCGGAGGATGGGATCAGGCAGGGCGCTTCCCTGCAAAAAGACGGAGAGACCGGTCGGGGTCAACTGGGTTCTCAACACGCCCTCCGTATGGACGAGCGCTGCCTTCAACGCTTCTCCCGCCCCGGCGGTACATTCGATATCCAGGCAGGAACCTGCCCGCGCCACCAGGCCTTCCGGCGTATCGGAGACGATCACTCTGCCTGCCCGCAGCACGGCCACCGTGTCGCAGAGGGCGATGGCTTCATCCAGATAGTTGGTGGACACGATGACGGTGGTTCCGAAGGAGCGCAGCACGCGCAGATGGGACCAGATCGTATGGCGGGCTTCGACGTCCACCCCGAGGGTCGGCTCATCGATGATCAGCAGTTCCGGAGAGTGCAGGAGCGCACGCGCAAGAATAACTCGTCTCCGCATACCGCCGGAGAGCTGTCCCACCCTCTGCCGGGTGCGATCCGACAGATCCAACCGTTGCAGCACCGCTTCGATGCGGGATCGCGGCGCCGCGATCCCATACAGAGAAGCGGCAAACTGTAGATTCTCGAACGTCGTCAACTCGTCGTAGAGCGCCGTCTCCTGAAGAACCACCCCGATCTTGCGATAGAGTTCCGGATGGCGCGCCGAGACACGCTCACCCAAAACCGTCACGCTGCCGGTGTGAGGAGTACGTAGTCCGGTGATGATGCTGAGCAGCGTCGTCTTGCCCGCCCCATTAGGACCCAATATCCCGGTGATCTCACCCTGCTTCATCGCGAGATCGACCCCCTCCAGGACCGTACGTTTGCCGATCCGACAGGAGACTCCCTCAAAGCGCACGGCAAATTCAGATGGCAGCAAGGAAGCATGGACCATCACATACCTCCTAGAAGCGAAGGGTGCAGCCTTTGGCTCTCAATAAGAGTTGACGCAAATCGTCTACCGCAGGTTGCACTCTATTTTTCTGGAACCGAATCTGCCGAGAGGGCCAAAAATTAAAGGAACTTTGCTATCTGACCTAGAAAAGGAAAATGTTTCTTAACTCCCCAGGCGCCGGCTTCTTTTAGGAGATCAGGATGAGCGAAACGACAGGTGCTAAAATTTCGATGATGTTGGTGGACGATCACGCGATCTGGCGGGGTGGCGTGCAGAGTATGTTGGAAGATACGGAGTTTGAGGTCGTCGGCGAGGCAAGCTCCGGAAGAGAGGCGTTAGAGGTAGCTCGTCAGGTGCATCCACAGATTACTCTGCTCGACATTCGCATGGCGGATGGTGATGGCCTCGATGCGCTGATCGCGCTCAAACAGGAGTTCCCGCAGATGGCCGTGATCATGCTTACCACCTACGACAATCCTACCTACATGGCGCGCGCGGTCGCCGGGGGATCCGCAGGCTATCTGCTGAAGGGGGTGGATCGCGAAAATATGCTCCGTGCGCTCCGAGCCGTCGCCCAGGGGGATAGTCTGCTCACCGGTCAGGAACTGGTACGCGCGCTCAAGGGCGTCAGTGAGACGGCGGAAGGCTCACCGGATCTGATCGTGCCGCTTACCAGTCGGGAAAACGAAGTGCTGCGCCTGCTTTCGACGGGGCTTTCCAATCGCGACATGGCGAATGTCCTCTTTGTCGCCGAAAGTACCGTCAAGACCCATGTGGAGCATATCCTGGGCAAACTGGGAGTTTCCGACCGTGTGCAGGCTGCGGTCTGGGCTGCCCGACATGGCCTCAGTTCCAGGCTGGATTAGTCCTCCGGAATCTTTCAAAAACCTCTCTTCAGCGCCGAAGGGATTCCCAGGAATCCCTTCGGCGCTGTTTTGACAATCCGCCTTTTCGCGGATACCTCCTGTATATACGGTACAATTCTCACCGTGGAGGAATCGTATGACGAGTCGATCGGATCTTGAGGTGCACATCATCCCTGGCGCTATGGGAACAATCCCTGCGGGACAGGAGGGGGCAGCCTCTCAAACCCGCCTTCCTGTCCGTATATTTGAGCAGATCACCCGGAACATCCAGGATGCCGTGCTGGTGACCGAAGCGGCAACATCGGATTTTGCCGCTTCCCGTATTCTTTACGTCAATCCAGCCTTCGAGCGGATGACCGGTTATACGGCGGCGGAGGTGCTTGGAGAGACGCCGCAGAGGCTGTATGGCGAGAAGACGGATCCCCGTGTGTTGGGTCGGATCCGCACGGCGCTCCAGCGTCGGGAAGCGGTCACTGTCGAACTGATCCACTACCGTAAAGACGGCACGCAGGTCGATGTCGAGCAAAACATCGAACCGCTTCTGGACGACACCGGGAAGGCGACCCATTGGCTCTCCATCCAGCGGGATGCGATGCCTCCGCGTCCTGCACAGATACGACGCAGAGGAGAGGCGGAACGGACTCTACAGGAAAGCCAGGAGCATCTGCGGATCGCGATCGACTCCGCCAATCTGGGCCTCTGGAAGTGGAATCTGCAGACAGGCAAGATTGTCTGGTCCGGATATAGCGGGCAGCTCTTCGGCCTGAAACCGGGACAGTTCGATGACACCTACGAGATGTTCTTCCAGCGCGTCCATCCGGACGATCGAGCAGCGCTCGCGGAAGCGCGCACACACGCACGCGCGACGGCTTCGAAATTTGAGTATCTCTTTCGCGTAATCTGGTCGGATGGGGCCATTCACTGGTTGTCCGGTTCCGGCCACTTTCTCTATGACACGGAAGGCAATGTGACTTATCTCGTAGGAGCCTTCTTCGATGTGACGGAGAGGCAGCGTCTGCAAGAAGAGCGTCATCACCTGGTGGGCGTTGCGGACAGTCACGTCGCCACGCTGGCCACCGCCAGGCGCGTCGCCATGGACATCCTGTTGAATAGGACAGGCATGGAGGTGCTGAAGCATATCGCGGAGGCGGCACGCATCTCGGCGCAGGCCCGCTACGCGGCGATAGGCATCGCCGATAGCAAGGGGGAGAATCTACAGGACCTGATTACGGTCGGCCTGACAGCGGAAGATGAGCGCTCCCTGGGGCCGCGTCCGGAGGGAGACGGTATCTTAGGGCTGCTCCTTGAGCGTGACAAGCCGCTGCGACTGGAGGGCCTCGCGGCAAACCCGGCATCGATGGGACTTCCCCCCCGGCATCCGCCGATCGGAAGTCTGCTGGGCGTACCCATCCGCACAGGCGGGAAAGTCCTGGGCAGTCTCTACCTGATGAACCCCAGAGGCGGAGAGGCTTTTACCGATGCCGACGAAGCGGCCGTTGTGGCCCTGGCGGACTATACGGCTGTCGCCATTCACTATCAGCATCTTCTCCACCAGCAGAGTATGCTCACGCACCGTTTTATCAATACCCTGGAAGAGGAGCGGCGCTCAGTCTCCTATGAACTGCACGACGGCCTTACCCAGTATCTTATGACCGCGCACATCTATTTGAATAACTTCTTTCATCGGTATCACAACACTCCCGAGGCGCCTGTCCCGAAGGAGTTGGCGCAGGGTTTGAAATACCTGGAGCAGGCGGTGGGGGAGGCACGCCGCTTTGTGAGCGGCCTGCGTTCGCTGGAACTCGATGATCTGGGCCTGGTGGGAGCTCTGGAGCGACTGTTGGGAGAAGAGAAGGTCCGGGCCGACTGGAAAGAGGTCGAATTCCAGCACGATCTCGCGGGCCAGCGCTTCGATACCGCCCTGGAGACGGCGGTCTTTCGCGTGGCGCAGGAGGCGCTTACCAACGCCCGTAAATACGCAGAATCCTCCCGAATTCAGGTGGTTCTGATGCACTCAGAGGGGATACCCTCCAGTTCCGGCGCTATTTTGCTGGAAGTATGTGATTGGGGCAAAGGCTTCGACCCTAAGAAGACGCGCGAATCGTACGATCATCTGGGAATGCACAGCATGGAAGAGCGTGTCCTGCTCATGAAGGGCCGCTTTGAAATGGTCAGCGCACCTGGGCAGGGCACCCGGATCCGGGCTGTCTTCCCTCTCGGTGATTGATGCGCGTACTTGCCTCCTCCCGTAGAGACCGCACCACCGATCACTTCGCATCCGCGTGCCCTTATAAGCGGACCCGTTGCCGGTAGTTCAATATCTTTTTGCATGGGCGCTGCGGTCGATTGCACAGATTGCCTTGTAGAAGCACCTATATT
>Ga0070658_10000706_pt1 | contig 28911 bp, 23 predicted proteins | sample KBSC13metaG_FD_64664 | JGI IMG/M metagenome (GOLD analysis project Ga0070658, IMG submission 64664) | Corn rhizosphere microbial communities from Kellogg Biological Station, Michigan, USA - KBS C1-3 metaG | ecosystem: Host-associated > Plants > Roots > Rhizosphere > Soil ... | reverse complement strand
CGGCCTGACGGAGGAGGCTGATCGTCTCCGCGTGCTGCTTCTCACGGGCGATGTCGAGAGGGTTCTTGCCGGCACGGTTCTTCAGTGCAGCGTTCGCACTCTTGCGGATCAACATGCGAACGAGGCTCGTATTGCCGACCTCTGCGGCGGCATGGAGGACGCTGTGATCGTCCTTGTGGTGAATATTGGGGTCCGCCCCATTGGCAAGCATACGTTCGGCCATGATCTCGGCGATCCTGATATCGGCATAGCGGGCCGCCGTGTAGAGCGGTGTAACCTCCCAGATCTTGTCGGGGACGTTGCAGGAGTTTCCTGCGCCGGCAATGTAGATAAGAAACTCGGTGACGGTGGCATGGCCGAACTCTGCCGCCAGGTGAATCGGGGTTCCACCCATCGGCGCGTGCATGTCGCGCAGGTTCGGGTCCGCTGTCATTAACGCGCGCACCCGCTCCAGATCTCCATAGAGCGAGGCTTCGAAGATGTCCAGAGGCAGTCCGCGTGCGATCAACAGTTCTGCGATCGGACGGCGGTCATTCCGGCAGGCCAGCATAAAGACCGACTGGCCATGTTCATCCTTGCTGAACATGAGTGCGGGATCTGCTTCCAGATAGCGTTTTACGCCTTCGATCTCGCCCTGGCAGACGGCGTTCCGAAACTTCTGCGAGTCCAGCAAATTCTTCTCCTTTCCTGGCTCCTGGTTACCTGGCACGACGGCGCTGTGTGTGGGAGCAGGCAAGGGGGCCGCGCCCGCAGTCGTCAGTACGGCGCTGCCGCAAACTGCGCTGCCGGCGAGAAACTCTCTTCGGGTCTTCATGGCACATGGGTCTCCTTCCGGTCTGTGTCTATTCTAACCGGGGAAGACCCGCTTGCCTTCTCGGAAATCACCGGGTTTGCAGGAGAGGGAGAGAACTCAGCGCAGGTTGCCGGAAGGAGTCGCTGCCGGAGAGAATCGTTTGGGCGCATACTGGAGGCGATAGGCGAGTGGAGAGACACCCATTTGGCGTCGGAAGAGGGTGCTGAAGGAGCCGAGGCTTTCGAAACCGACTTCGAAACAGATCTCCGTGATGGAGAAGTCGGTTCGACGCAGTAACTCCTGCGCCTTCTGCAGGCGCAACTGGATGAGATACTGATGGGGAGTGCAGCGGAAGACCTGCTTGAAGGTACGCAGAAAGTGGTTGGGAGAGAGACAGGCGACAGCGGCCCACTGTTGTAACGACAGACGCTCCTCCGGACAGGCCGCGGCATAGTCCCTGGCATAACAGATACGCCGATAGAGCTCATCGCGTGTGGCAGGACGGAGCGCCGACATCTGCTCCACCTCGCGCCCCACCGCGTGATGTACTTTCAAGAGGCCATCTGCCAGGTCATAGACCGCGCTTTCGAGCCAGCCGACCTCCCCCTGATGCTCCGACAGCAGCGCAGGAAAACGCGCCAGTCGGGGAGTGAGAAGTGAGTCATCGCGATAGAGTTTCTGGTAGAAATTGATGGAGGACATCTCCCGGTCAGGCTCGTCGAGAAGGCATTCGGCGGAATTGGTAAGGCTACGCAAGACATCTGCGACCAGAGCGGAGGTAAAGAAAACCAACAGCGACTCTTCCTGTGCCTCCGCCTCACGAGAGATAGAGTAGGGTTGTCCGGAGTTCAGCAGCAGATAGGTTCCGGGGCGAACGGCGAAGCGCCCTCCATCCGCTTCGTAGAGTCCCTGCCCGGTAATCCAGTATTTGAGGGAGAGCGTATCCGCGCCCTGCCAGAAGTACGCATCGGTATCTCGACGCTTGCTATAGACGACTCTGGTTTGGCGAGCCTCGTCGGCAAGCGCTGCCTGTTCGCGTCCCAACGTCGCCCTCGGGGTGGGCAGTGAAGAGACCGAATGCGCCGACGCAGATCCGCGTCGAACGGGGTAGAGAGTAAGCATCATCGCAGGAACCTCGACAGTGACACCGTGCAGAGTATCGGAAAAAAGCGGTCGTTGAGTACGAATACGCACGGGCCGAAGGAACAATTCCGCACGCGAGAGAGGAACTCTTGCGCCGATGGCGAATGTGAGAGCGGGGTTTTCAATTCGGTTGCAAACCGCCGGAAAGAACGACGAAGCGAGGTGAGGGATGGAATTCAGGAATCTGGGCAAGACGGGATTGAAGGTTTCGCGTATCTGTCTGGGCTGCATGAGTTATGGGGTGCCGGAGCGAGGAGCGCACGAGTGGTCGCTGGATGAAGAGGCGAGCCGCCCGTACTACGTGCGCGCGTTGGAGTTGGGCATCAACTTTTTCGATACCGCGAATGTCTACTCGGACGGGACTAGCGAAGAGATCCTCGGGCGCGCCGTGCGGGATCTGGCAAAGCGTGACGGACTGGTCATTGCGACGAAGGTGCATGGCAGAATGCACCCGGATGTCAACGGCGCGGGCCTTTCGCGGAAAGCCATTATGACCGAAATCGACGCCAGCCTGCGTCGACTCGGAATGGACTATGTGGACCTCTATCAGATACATCGTTGGGATAACACGACTCCGATCGAAGAGACGCTGGAAGCCCTGCACGATGTCGTCAAAGCCGGGAAGGCGCGCTATATTGGCGCTTCCTCTATGTACGCCTGGCAGTTCTGCAAAGCCCTTCACCTCGCCGACCGCCACGGCTGGACCCGTTTCGTCTCCATGCAGAACCACTACAATCTCCTCTATCGGGAAGAGGAGCGGGAGATGATGGGACTGTGCCAGGCGGAGGGAATCGGCGTGATCCCCTGGAGTCCGCTGGCACGTGGTAAGCTGGCCCGCCCCTGGGAGACGGAACCCAGCACCAAGCGGGCCGATACCGATCAGTTCGGAAAGACGCTCTATTTCAAAATGGAAGAGACCGACCGAAAGGTCATCGAGGCGGTCGGAACGATCGCGGAGACGCGTGGCGTGCCGAGAGCGCAGATCGCGCTGGCCTGGCTGCTGTCCAAACCCGGCGTGACCTCTCCCATCGTCGGAGCCACCAAACCCCACCACCTGGAGGATGCCATCGCCGCCCTCGACATAAAACTGGCCCCCGAGGAGATCGCCACCCTCGAGCAGCCCTACCTGCCGCACCCCGTCGCCGGGTTCGCGTAGAGCGCTTAACTCCCCGCAGTCTTCTGGGGATGGACTCCCCAGAGGCTGCCGGTTGTCCGGATCGTATGTCTCCACGTCTTAGGATTGCCGGTTTTGATGCGGTGCAGGACCCGTAAGGCGCGCTGCGCGTAGACGCTTTTGGGACCGGCGCCGTTGTAGCTGCCCCACATGCGGCTCAGGCGTACCTCTTCGCTGCCGGCACGACAGGCCATCTCGGACCGATAGTGCCGGGAAAGGTAGTTGGATCCCATCCAGATGTTGTCCTGAATGCCATGCGGATCGCGACTTGTCGTCGCGTAGACCTCCGCGACGGTCGGGGGATACATCTGCATGACACCGATACAGGGACCGGCGTTCATATTGAACTCACTCTCTACGACGGCGGTCGCCGAGATGACATACGGGGAAATTCGATTCTCACGTGCGCTCTGCACCACATCCGACGCCACCGACCACGCATAACGGTCGCCCTTCTCCGGCCGCAGCGTATGAACAAGAGAAGCGATTCGCGGCAGTGCAGGATCGGCGGTTCGAGAAGGGTACGATGTGGAAGGAGCGACGGAGGATGTCGTCAGTGCACACGATGTGAGTCTTGGAGGCGCGGTTGTCGATCGGTTCATTCCGATCATGGAGGCAAGCGTAGCGGCTCCAACAGTCCCAATTACTACCAGGCGGTTCGGCTCGATGCTTGCCCAATTGAATGATTTCATCATGGAGATCTCCTTTGGGCGGTTCCTGTAGGTTCTACGCACTAAGTGCACAGATGTTCGCATAGGTGCAGTTCGCAACACAAATAGTGTTCATTCGATTGAGGACAAATTCTAACGGACGATAGATACGGGGAGGAGTGAGGGAGATGAGGAAACGGTGGGATGCACCGCGCTATGTGCGCCTGGGGGGTCGGTTGGGACTGTTGTTGTTCATCGTTGTCACTGCGTTGGGGACCGCGATGGGAAAGTCGGCCCGACAGGCTCCTGCGAAGGCGGCCTGGACCCTGATGATCTACATGGATGCAGACAACTCGCTGGAGACGCCACAACTTGCGAACGTCGAACAGTTGCTCAAGATCGGAAGCAGCGATGCCGTACAGATCGTGATGCTGTGTGATCGCAGCCCGCAGAGTGAGCCGAAGGATCAGTATACCGATGCCGCGATCGGAGGACTGCCGAGCTGGTCCGGGGCAAAGCTGCTCCGGGTGGAGAAGGGCAAGTTGAAGGTTCTGGCCGATTGGGGCGACACGAATATGGCAGATTCCGCCACGATGCGCAAATTCCTCGATACGGCCGCTAAATCCTATCCCGCGGACCACTATGGGCTGATCATCGCGGATCACGGTTCCGGTTGGGAGGCGCTCTGCGTAGATGAGTCGAGTGGCGACAAGCTGATGAACCTGCGCGATCTGCGGGCGGGCCTGGAGCCGTTTGTCGCCGCACACGGCAAACTGGATCTTGTCGGCCTGGATGCCTGCCTGATGGCGAGCTTCGAGACGGCGCAGGCGCTGGCCCCCGTCACGCATTTCATGGTCGCATCGGAGGAACTGGCTCCAGGGAGAGGCTGGAACTATGATGCGGTCGCGAAGGCGCTAATCGAAAAGCCAGCCCTAACGCATCAGGATCTGGGGCGCGTCATTGTGGATACCTATTCGAATCAATTCAAAGAGTCGAAGGACCCGATGGCGAAGTTCGAAGGGATGGGAACGACTCTCTCCGTGTTGAACCTCGACACGTTTCCTGCATTGCAGACCGCCGTCTCCGCGCTGGCGGATCGATGCATCGATTCGCTGCATCATGGACGGCCGGGTTGGATCAAAGTGGCGCGTCCGAGAGCGGTTTCGGAGGAGTTCGGCGCGAACGGCGCGCGTGGCGGCGGTGGTGAAGAGGAGATGCACGACCTGATGCATCTGGCGCAGACGATGGAAGCCTCCGACGAACCGATGCTGCGCGAGGCCGCCCAACGGGTAGACGACGCGATTCGGCAGGTCGTCGCTTATGGGATGCACGGCATCTGCTGCCCGCATGCGGGCGGCATCTCCATCTACTTTCCGATCGACGGAATCCGCCTGAACGATGCGACCGGCTCCGCCTATTTCTCCCGAACTTTCTCCAGAGACTGCCGGTGGGTCAACTTTCTTAGCCTCTACTCCGTTGCCGTAGACGACTTTGCCGTGAAGCCGAAACTTGCACCGTTGAAAGCGACGGGAAAGACCGCTTCTCTCCAGAAGCCGATTGAAATCCTCTCCAAAGTCACCGAGGGAGACATCGATAGAGTCCATTTCCTGATGCTCGCCCACGATAAAGAAGACCTGTTGATCCTGGGACGTCTGCCGACCCGCGCCCTGCCGGACGGTACGCTCGGCCAGCGATTTAACGGACTCTGGTTCCATCTCACCAACTCCAAGCAGGGAGTAACCTGTCCAGTCACGGACTTCGAAGCGCTGGACGACAAAGGGAACACCTATCTGGCCTATGTTCCCGCGAAGATCAAGCGGGACGGCTCCAACAAATGGACCGAGGTCCTCTGCACCTTCTATGTCAGTACTTCCAACGGCGCGCCAAGCGGTCAGTTGCTCCATGCCTTTGCCGAGACACCCCAGGGACCGCTCCAGGTAGCGTTGCGTTCCGGGGATTCGATTTGCCCTGTCTACACCCGCCTCACCGCGGACGGCGCCGTGAAGGACTGGAGTGGAAACGCTTCCATCCAGATCACCGATCCGGCCGATTTCAAGATGGGGTGGGGGCTGATCGGCAAAGGGGCCTATCAGCTCGGTTTCGAAGTCATCAATCTGGCCGGTCTCCCGGATGTGGAACTCGCCGACTTCTTCCTGGAATAGGGCATCCGTTCGGCAGCATTAATCTGCGAGAGGGCTGCGGTAGTGGCGAAGGAGGGGCGCCTTTTGGGAGACCCAGGCGACGGCCAGCAGGCAGCCGATGCCGCCGCTGACGACCGACCAGGGGGCGCCCATCAGGCTGGCGACGAGGCCCGCCTCCATGTTGCCCAGTTGCGGGCCACCCATGATGAAAACCATGTTGATGGAGGTCATACGTCCGCGGAGGTGGTCGGGCGTGTCCATCTGCCGGATCGTCTGGCGGAGGATGCTGCTGACGGTGTCGGCGGCGCCGGTAAGCGCAAGAGCGATTACGGAGAGCCAGAAGACGTGCGAGAGGCCGAAGAGGATCGTCGCGCAGCCGTAGATGGTGACCGCGACCAGCATGGCGGCGCCCTGTCGTACGATCGGCTTACGGAACGCCATAATGACCCCCGCGACTACCGATCCGACGGCGCCCGCAGCGGTCAGAAATCCATAGCCGCGGGCGCCGACATGCAGGATGTCTCGGGCAAAAATAGGCATCAGCGATTCGAGGGAAGAGAAGAAACTCGCCAGAAAATCGAGGCCGATCGCACCGACCAAAACCGGTTTGCTCCAGACAAAACGCAGCCCGTCGGCCAGGGCCGCCGGGCCGGTACGCGGACCGCCTGTTCGGCTCTGCGAAACCTCCGGACGCTCCATCGTCCTGGGCTCGATACGTAAGAGTGCCGTAATGACCGCGAGATACGAGAGGGCGTTGAGGCCGTAGATCAGGGCGTAGTTGCCGCGCACCAGGAGGATTCCTGCAACTGTCGGCCCGACCACCGTGGCGATCTTCATGACGGTCGAGTTCAATGAGATCGCGTTAGGATAGTGTTTGCGGGGGACGAGGCTTGGAATGAGGGACTGACGTGCCGGACTGTCGAAGGCGAGGGCGGAAGCGCTCAGGGCGCTCATGCCGTAGATCATGGTCTCGGTGATCTTACCGGAGAGACTCAGAAAGGCCAGCAGGGCCGCACTCAAAGCCAGTGCGGTCTGCGTGAGAAGCATGATGCTGCGCCGGTCTCTGGCATCTGCCAGCGCGCCTCCGAACAGGGAGCAGAGGACGATCGGAACAAATTTGCACAGACCGATCATCCCGAGCGCGATGGGCGAGTGCGTCAGGCTGTAGACGTGCCAGCGGATCGTCGTGTCCTGCATCCTTGTGCCCGCCGCGGAGACCGCCTGACCCATCCAGAAGAGACGGAACTCCGCGCTCTGCAGCGCGGGGAATCGGCCTGTCTTTTCCTGATTTTGTGGTGCTTCAACTCTCAATCGCCCGCCATATCCCAACTATTTGAAGCGAATTGCGCGCACTCGAAATCTGAACCGACGAGGACAACCTGGGGATTGGTCCAAAGCGAGCAGGATTGCATCTCTTCATTATACTGTGTTTGAGGGGCCTCAGGCGCTCGAAAATTGCGGAGAATCCCCCGCCCGTGAAAAATGTTGGGGACCGGAGAATCCGTCATTGGATTCTCCGGTCCTCGCTCGAAATGGGATTCCATCGACATCTACGGCTGAAATCGCCATTTCATCACTCAAATAATAGATCCGCTCGTCGCTCGGTGATGCGGCCGTGCGTTAACCGCGATGATGGTCACCCTTTTCCTGGAGACGATATCCGTTGTCGCGATTGTCCCGATGGTCGTCGCGGTTACGATCGTCCCGATGATCCCGGTCGAATCGATGATCGTCTCGGTCGAACCGATGGTCATCATGATCGAATCGGCGGTCGTCCCGATCATACCGATGATCGTTGCGATCGTAACGATAGTCGTAGCGATCCCGATCGCGATCTCGACCGTGGCCGAGTTGGCTCGCGGCGATAATAGCGCCGCCTGCCGCAACCAGACCCGGCGTTTTATTCTTCTGAGTCAGGAGCAGAGCCGCCGCTGCAACTCCCAGACCAATTGCCGTGTTGCGCTTCCCTTCTTCGCTGGCTTGTGCCGCGATCGGCGCGCAGATCGAAGTGAATCCCACCAACCCGGTGAGTGCGATGGCGGTCAGGCTATGGTAACGTTTCATTATGTTCAAGCTCCTTCTCAGATCGGTTCCGAATTGAAAGGCGGAAAGAGTGGTCGCTCCCGGCGATCCCACTCTGTTGTTCTGATAGTACAAGAAACGTGGACTCATCCCTACTGTGACACTTCAGAGATGAAAATATTTTATTCCTATTAACTACTTGATTCAGGGAGGTGGATCGCCTCTGCGAGGACGGGAGGAACACGGTTCGTAGAAGCCGACACGACTTTGTCTCCTCATCAGGTACTATCATATAGAGAATATCACCCAGAGTCGGGAGGTAACGAAAAATGAGCAATCCACACAAGATGTCGGTGCGTGGCGTCGTGTTGACGAGCCTTCTGCTCGGGGCTGCGTCGCTCGTCGGTGTCGGTCAGCAGGTGCATGAGTCCGGTTCGCCCTATGCGCGGTGGGCAAACGGGCCGGCCCGCAAAGCGAATGAGTTTCCGATCGCGGTTTGGCTCCAGGACCCCTCGAATGCGGCGCGCTACAAGGCTGCCGGGTTCAACCTCTACGTCGCGCTCTGGGAGGGGCCGACCGAAGGGCAGCTCTCCGCGCTCAAGGCAGCCGGGATGCCGGTCATCTGCGCGCAGAACGCGGTCGGACTGGCGCACCGCAACGATCCTACCATTGTCGGCTGGATGCACGGCGACGAGCCTGACAACGCTCAGGCCGTCAAAGATCCCGCAACCGGTAAAGAGAGCTACGGTCCCTGCATTCCGCCTGAGCGTATCGTCGCGGACTACACGCGCCTGAAGGCGCAGGACCCGACTCGGCCTATTCTGCTGAACCTGGGGCAGGGGGTCGCCAACGACGAGTGGGTGGGGCGCGGGGCAGGCGCAAAGCTCGAAGACTATGCGACCTATGTGAACGGCGGAGATCTGGTCTCCTTCGATGTCTATCCCGTCGCCGGGCTGGAAAAACCGAACAGCGCCGACTTCCTGTGGTATGTGCCCAAAGGCATCGATCGCTTGACGCACTGGACCTCTGGCCGGAAGCCGATCTGGAACTGCGTTGAGTGCACCCGAATCGGCAGTGACCGCAAAGCGACGCCGCATCAGGTGCGCGCCGAGGTGTGGATGGCATTGATACACGGCTCGCATGGACTGATCTATTTTGTGCATCAGTTCAAGCCGAAGTTCGACGAACATGCGCTGCTCGACGACCCGGAGATGCTGACGGCAGTCACTGCCCTCAACAAGCAGATAGCCTCCCTCGCCACGGTCCTCAACAGCCCGACGCTCGACAAGGCGGCCACCGTACAGTCCTCCACCGCGGAGACTCCGATCGACCTGATGGTCAAGCGCCAGGGCCAGGAGTTGACGCTCTGCGCCGTTGGAATGCGGAACGCCGCCACGACAGGAACGTTCACCGTACCCGCCGCTGCCGAGGGGGCATCTGTCGAGGTGATCGGGGAATCGCGCACCCTGCCGCTGAAGAATGGCCGGTTTTCCGACTCGTTCCAACCCTACGATGTCCACCTCTATCGCTTGAAGTCGAAATCGCAGTCGCGGTAGGAGAGAGGGAAGTAACCTCTATGTGGTGGCGATCCAAGTTTAGACTGGAAGAGGTCAGACGCGATCTACGGGCGGATACACTACATGTGCGGCAGATGGCGATGCAGACACTGATGCAGAGGGTGAAGGACGACTACGGCATCCATCCCGATGCCTTGCAGATTTTCAGAACCATGCTGGATGTCGAGCAGGATCCGTTTTCTCCTGTAAATCCTGCCCAAATAAATGCATTTGGACAGGATTTACAGGCAGGGAATTCCTCACTTACTTAACACGCTCCCAGTATCAGGGTTGTCCCGCGGCGAGGGCGGCGGCATTGACGATCTCGACCGGTCCGAACTTCTTCAGGCCCTCCTCGATCTGGCTGCGTTCCCCGACGGCGATGAGTTGGATCCGATTCTTGCCCATGTATTTGCGGGCGACCCGCTGGATATCCTCCGCCGTGACTGCCTGGATGCGAGCGGGGTAGGTGTCCCAGTAGTCCAGGGGCAGGTTATTCTGCACGAGATCCAGGGTGCGGGTCAGGATCGCCTCCGGACTCTCCAGAGTGCTCGCGAAACTGCCGACGATGGATCGCTTGGCGCGCTCCAGGTCGGAAGGTGCGACCGGTTCGTCCTGCAATCGGTCGAACTCCCGGAAGAATTCGCGTGTCGCAGGCTCCGTGACAGGAGTGCGGACGCTCGCGCTTGCGCCCCAGAGGCCGGGCCACTGGCCCGCGCTCAGGTTCGAGTACGCGCCGTAGGTGTAGCCCTTCTGTTCACGAATGTTCTGGAACAGCCGTCCGGAAGAGCCGCCGCCCAGAATGCGGTTGGCCACCGTAAGGGCGATGTAGTCCGGATCGTTCTGGCGTACCGAGAGGTTGCCGAACTGCAGCACGGTCTGCGCGGAGCCAGGACGATCGATCAGATAGATCTGCGTCTTCTCGTGCGGAGTGAAGACCGCTTTCGGCAGTGTCGCCGTCTCTCCGCCGGGCTTCCAGTCGGCCAGCGCCGCGTCCAGCTTCTTATGCAGACTCTTGATGTCTACATCGCCGGTGACCCCCAGGATCGCGCCGTTGGGGATGTAGAAGGCGTCGTGGAAGCCCTTCAGATCGGCGGACGTCAGCGAGGTGATCGCGGCGGCGGTCGGAGAGGTGCGCGCATAGGGCGTTCCGCCATAGTAGACTTTGGATGCGAGTTCGGCGGCCAGACCGGCAGGATTGGTGCGGCGCTGGGCAATCTGAGACTTCTGCTGGTACTTGATCCGCTCCAGACGATCCGCGGGGAAGGCCGGATGGAGCAGCACGTCGGTCATCAGAGCGATCAGCGCATCGGTGGACTCGGACAGCCCGGCGACGCTGATGGTCGCGGTGTCCGCACCCGCCCGACTGGAGACATTCGCGCCCATATCCGCCGTATACTCCGCGAACTTCAGGTAGTCCCGAGTCTGGGTGCCTTCCGTCAGCATCGCCGCCGTGGTCTCGGCGACCGCCGGTTTCGGTTCGAACAGCATCCCGGCGTGCATAATGAGTTCCATATGAATGGCGGGCACTCGGTGGTCCTCCAGCACATAGACCGAGACGCCGTTCGAGAGTTTGAACATCTTCGGCTTCGGAAGCTTGACGGTCAGCAGATCCTTCGCGACAGGCGCTTTGCCTTTGATGACCGCGCCGCCGGTGTCCGGATTGACGCCGGTCGTCTCCTGAGCGCGCACGCCCGTGGAGATCAACGTCGAGAGCAGCAGCGCGCTCATGCTGAAGAACGCGAATAGACGCACACCCGTCCGATTGCGGGATTTTTCAAACGAGACCATACTACTGACCTGCCTTTCCGGAAGTTGCTTGCGCAAGGAAGAACGGCAGCCCAGGCTCCGATTCCGGAGAGTCGATCACCACTGCACGATTGTCTTTGTTCAGATACTGCTTCGCCACCCGCTTGATGTCCGCGGCGGTCACGGCTTCCAGACGCGGGAGCAGGGTATTGATGCGTCCCGGATCGTTGTAGAAGATCGCGTTCTGGGACAACTGATTGGCACGGCCCAGTACGGACTGCACACCGCCGCCACCGCCACGTCCTCCCCGTCCGCCGCCTCCGCCAACGAGCGCCCGCGCTCGTGCCTGTGTGAGGGCGCGCTTGAGTTCGGCCTCCGTCACGCCCTCCGTCTGAATCCGGGCGATCTCCGCGTCGAACGCCTTCTCGACCTCGGCCGGATTGCCGCCCGGCGGTACGGTCGCCGAGAACGAAAACAGGCTGGGGCCGCGGGAAGATTGCATCCCCGCATTCGTGTTCAGGGCGATTCGTTTTTCCACGATGTCCTGGTTCAATCGACCGGTGCGGCCCGAACTCAGGATCGTGCCCAGAACAGTGAGCGCGTATGAGTCGGGATTATCTCCCGAAACGGTCTTATAGGCGGCCTCGTAGCGCGTCAGTTGCGCGAGGGGGTCGGTCAACTCTTTGCGCTTCTCGCCATTCAGCGGCGTCTCGGTGAGGTCCGGGGCAGGAGGATCGGGCTGGCGGGCGATCGCGCCGAAATACTTCTCGATCTTGGCCTTCGCCTCCGACTCTTTGAAATCGCCGACGACCGCGATCGCCGCGTTGTTCGGAGCGTAGTAGGTCTTGAAGAACGATTTCACATCTTCCAGAGTCGCGGCATTCAGGTCGGCCATCGAGCCGATCGTTGTGTGCTTGTAGCCGAAACTGGAGTAGACCATGCTCTGCATCGCTTCGCTCATGCCGCCATAGGGCTGGTTGTCGTAGCTCTGCCGCTTCTCCTCCTGCACGACAGCGCGCTGATTGTCCAGATTCGTCTGGCTGATGTCCAGAGCGCGCATGCGATCGGCTTCCAGGAAGAGGGCGAGGTCGAGCTGGTTGGCGGGCACCGTCTCGAAGTAGTTGGTGCGATCTTCGTTCGTAGTTCCGTTCATCGTACCGCCGTTGTCCTGAACGAGCAGCATATGCTCGCCCTTCCCGACGTTCTGCGACCCCTGGAACATCATATGCTCGAACAGGTGCGCGAAGCCGGTGCGGCCTTCGCGCTCATTGCGCGACCCTACATTGTAGGTGACGCTGACCGCGACAACCGGCGCGGAGTGATCGACGGACAGAATTACGCGCAGGCCATTGGACAGTCGATAGTCGGTGAACTTGATTTGTGGCACGCGTGCTTTGGCCTCAGGCGGATCTGCCTGACAGGCCGCAGCCCCGCAGAGCGCGGCTATCGCCACGCCGACTGCGGCGATTCGTGAATGTGTGTAAAACATAAAACTCCCTCTTGACGAGCGCACATTGGGACTGGGGAACTACCAGGGTGTTTCGACCCCAAACAGATTAGACGATTCCGGAACCCGAGGATTTCAGGTTTCTACGGTTTTCTTGAGATACCCCACCAGGAAGAGGACCTACTCGTTAACACTCCGGATGGAGCCGGCCAGACCGTAGTCGCGGATTTCGAGGAGGTCGTTGAAATCGCCCATGTCTTCAGATTCGATGCCGCGGGCGGCGAAGGCGACGAACAGGTTGTTGTCGCGATAGGCGGGCGAGTCGCCGAACCAGCGCAGGGAGAGCACCATATCTCCGCGGAACCAGCACGCGGAGGGGGCGCTACGGCTGTTGGTCCACTCGTCGTAGTAGCGGCGCGTCAGGCAGCCGCCGGTCATGGTTTTGTCGGCGATACGCATGCCGATGTAGTCCTGACCGAGATCGTCGTTCGGTCCGCCGCGCTGTAGGAAATACCACCGGCCTTCCAGCCCGAACGCCGGCTCCGGTTCGATAAGCAGGGTGACACGACCGAATCCCTGGTTCCGTCCGGAATCGCCATCCGCCCAGAACTGGCGGTTGAGATGGACGCTTCCATCCGCTGCGGTCGTAAGCACACGGATCTGCCAGCGCGAGGTCTTGCGCCTGTCCTGATCCTGTGTCAGGCCGATCCAGAGGGCGGGTTTGCCGTCCGCATCGAGGCCCCCTGCCGCTCCTACCGGCACATTGCTGGCAAAGTCGAGGGCAGTCTCTACGGCGAGGCTGACCTGATCGCTTCGGACGTCGAGCCAGCGTAGACCAATCGGTTGTGTCTTGTTGCGCCAGAGCAGGAGCGCCATCCGTCCGCCGAGGGAGGTCAGCGTCGGCTGCGCGCCCACAGTGTCGGGAACGAGTTCTGCCGCGCCGATCTGCGGCTTGCCCTGATTGTCGAGAGTCAGGCGTCGAATCTGGACGCCTTTCAGGGTGGGATAGGCGGCCCAGGCCGTTTGCGGTAACGTCGTTACCGAAGCCTCACCGACGACGCCTGATGGTTCTACGACCGTCTCCTCAGACCAGCGGTTGCCTTCCTTCCTCGTATCGTTTCCCTCCCACAGGCGCAGACCAAGCTGGCCCGGTTGGTCGGACGAGAGGCTGGGATTCTTCGCTTTAACGCTGATCGGGGGGACTGGTGTTCCTGGAGCGAGCATCCCATAGAGGACCAGCAGACGGGAGGAGGCTCCCTCTCCGATCGCCGTCACGGCAGGGCTGGTGTAGGTCTTGCCGACGACATGGCGTTCGCCGCCGTTGGTGGAGTAGCCGTAGTTGATATCCGCCGAGATGTCTTTCTCGCCGAATATTCCGTTCCAGTTCCAGTCGATCAGGGTGCCTTTGCCGTCGGGAGCGGGTTTCATGCGATAGTGGTACGGCGGTCCGGAGATATAAGAGATCTTTTCTATCGGGAGCGGCAGGTACTCGTCCAGATGGCGTTCGTTCAGGACGACCGAGGCGAGGCGACCATCCGAGAAACCGACATTCTCGGCCTTGCCGTTGAGGGAATAGCTGAAGGCATAGTTCATCAGGCTGGGATAGGTCGGGCACCAGCCCGCGCGCCAACGCCCGGTATGGTCGAGGCCCAACTGATGGCCGAACTCATGGATAAAGACCGCCGGCATTCCGTGACGCCCGAAGCTGCCGCCATCGCCCATCTCACTCGACTGGCCTCCCCCGCCGTCGGAGACCACCATCCAGTGCGTGATACCCCGGTGGCTGGCTACATGGTATTTTTCCTGCAATCGCCACCAGGGCATGCCGCTGTCGGTCATGGGGATCGGGTCGTTGTAGATCAGATGCAGCGCGATTCCCGGCGCTCCATCGGGATTTTTGACAGGCAGGGACGCGAAGTACGCGACCGCCTTGTCCATATCCTTGCGCAGTTGCGCTTCGGGCACATCGGCGATCCGCTGCACCTCGACGATCACATCAGCGTGGCGTCGCGAACAGCCCAGGGCGTTGAGGTCGAGCCCGGCAGGATGGATCTCGCCTGTCTCCCAGGCGTCCGGAAAGCCGTCGTTATCGGTGTCGTCGAACTGCAGTTTACTCTTATCGTGTGGATCGTGGGCGTAGTAGACGAGGACATGATTGCCCGCAAATCGATCTTCACGGCTCTGTGCCCGCAACAGATCGTCTTTCCCGTCCCCGTTGAAGTCCGCGGCGATCCAGGCGATGTCGGTGCGCGCCAGTTTGGCATCCGGCAGGTCGGGAAGCGCGACAGGGTGTACGGCAGATCCGCCGGGAAACAGGCGCTGTCCGACGATGACATCCGCCTGTTTCGCGCCTCGAAATCGCCCGACGGCCAGCCCATCGTCCGGCGATGCGGTCGTCAGCGTCACCGGCCGGTCGAAACGCAGGGATTTGTCCATGCCGGCTTTCCGCACTTTTCCTGTAGAATCGATCCAAACGAGCGCCGCTCGGCTCGTGCTCACAAGATTCCCGGCTGCTATTCGGCGACCTGAGATCTGGAGGCTTGTGATCGATCGAGCAGCGAAATGCGGCAGGTTGTCCGCGCCCCGGTCATTATGCAGGAAGACCAATTTGCCGTCGAATCCTGCGAGGAGAACGTCCGGCTTGCCATCCCCATCGAAGTCGCCCGCGACCGCGCGTACCGGTGATTTGGGGATCAGGTCAGGCGTCAGGTCGGCAGCCGTCGCGATCTGTTTGTAGGTTTTCGTTCCAGCGGGCATGTCGAACGCGACCAGGACAGCTCCATCCGCAGAGATCCCCATGGTGTCCGCTCCGGTTCCACCCGTGAATCGGCCACAGACGGCGGCGACGACATGGGCTCCGAACTTTTCGCGGGCGTTTGCGAACGGATTGAGTTTGCCCAATGGGCTCATGTGACCGAAATCGATCGTATTCGCCTCCGGATTGACACCGATAAAATCGGCGCGCCCATCGCCATCGGCGTCTCCCGGCAGCACGATCTGCGGCGCACCATAGTTCACCAATAGGGCTCCCTGCCCCAAATAGAAGACGGCAGAACTGTCTGAAGGTGCCTTTGCAGCAGGCACGCAGGTCGCTCTTCCAGGAAAAGGGCTGTTGTGGCGGGCGGCTGAGATCTCCTCACTTTTCTGACCCAGAGCTCCACCGGCGGCAAAGATAAGACCCGTCACGGTTAAGAATGCATGCTTGCTATTTCTGATCGACAATGTGGACCTCCGGGAGCTGCCGCGTCGTGTGCTCCTCTGATCATAATGCGTGTGCCTGGAGTCGGAGCCTCCAGGTCACGGACCCGCGTAACCGAGATTGCGTTCAAATTCGGCATTCGTGTTTCCAAGTCCTGCTCTACCGTCCGCGCTGCGAATACTATCTCACGACGAACTCCTCACCGGATTCCGAGCGGTCCATCCATCGTTTGGTACAACGGATGATCACTATCATTGGGGAAGGAATGCGAGGGCAGTTCGGTGAATGTTGCCCTGTTGTTGAAATCTTTGCACTAAAAGGACGGGTATGACTCCAATCTATGGTTTTCATCTTACTTTGCGAGTGGCAGACATCGAAAATTGCTCGGCTCTGGAAGGTTTTGAGAACATATCATCGCTTCTGTATGAACTCGTAAGTCGAATCGGGATGCGAATTCTCGCAGGGCCGCTCGTTGGAGAGGAAGTGGCGGAACCGATCAACTGTGGCTGGTCCGGAGTCGTCATTCTGGCGGAGTCGCATGCTGCCATCCATACCTATCCCGCAAGACGGGAGGCATTTGTGGATGTGTTTTCATGCAAGGTGTTCGACGAGGAGACGGTGTTCCAATGTTTGCGTGAGAGGCTCAGGAACTTCTCGGTACGCGAGCAGAATACGTCCGCGCGCGGCATTCACTGGGGAACGGATATCGGGGCGGAGATGGATACATGGATGCACACACGCGATATCTCCAGAAAATTAGGACAGTAACGTGTCCGCATCGGAGGCCAATTTTATGATCGCACCCGGAATTCCGCTCACTCCTAAACCGATGGGAGCCCATACGACGATCACCGATCTCGTCGATAACTACTTTCTTGCTTACAACGCCGCTCGATTGCGCGAAGCGTGTCAACTGATGGCTTCGCAGATTCTCCAGCCCGATGTGGTTGTCGGCGTAACCCTCTCTGGCGCTCTCACGCCCGCAGGCTTTTCGGGAGCCGTGCTGGCTCCGCTCATGGAGGCAGGATTCATCGATTGGATTGTGAGTACCGGAGCCAATCTCTATCACGATATGCATCGGTCATTGGGATTTACCCTCTTTGGAAGTACTCCCTTCGTCGATGACGTCGCGCTTGCCGAGCAAGGGCTGATTCGGATCTATGATATCCTGTTCGATCAGGATGTTTTGTATAAGACCGATCGCTACATCGCAGAACGCATCGAGACTCCGGAATTTCAGAGGCGCATGGGCACTGCGGAAGTGCACAATCGGTTGGGACGGTGTCTGTTCGAATTGGAAGAGACCGCAGGTATCACCCAGAAGTCCCTGCTAGCGACCGCCTATGCGATGGGAGTACCTATTTATACTTCCAGTCCCGGCGACTCGAGCCTGGGCATGAATATCGCAGCCGGGCGCCTCCGTGGGAACGCACTCAGCATCGATGCAGAACGTGATGTCAACGAGACGGCCGCGTTGGTGCATCATACAAAAAGAAATGGGAAGAAGAGCGCTTTGGTGATTTTCGGCGGAGGTAGCCCAAAAAACTTTGCGCTTCAGACCGAGCCTCAGATTCGCGAGGTGCTAGGTTTGCAGGAAGAGGGACATGACTACTATGTCCAGATTACGGATGCTCGCCCGGATACCGGAGGGCTATCTGGCGCGACTCCGAGTGAAGCCGTCACGTGGGGCAAGGTCAATCCAAATCAACTCCCGAACACAGTGGTCTGTTATTGCGACAGCACGATTGCTCTACCGATCCTGTCGGCTTACGTACTGTCTAAGGTCAGTCCGCGTCCCCTGAATCGCCTGTACGACTTGCGCGATGAAATGCTGGACAACCTTACTGAGGAGTATCTTGGAACCGTGCATGCTAATAGGAATGAGGAATGACGCGTGACCGATTACACATTTGCTCCCCCTCGAAACTTCCTGGGACTTGATGCGCAATATAGCCGTTTTGCGGAAAGTGGAGGGCTTGTATTACCTGTTCCGTATGAGACAACGACATGTTATAAGTCCGGCACCAAGCAGGGACCCCAGGCGATCATCGATGCGTCCGTACAGGTGGAGTTGTATGATACCGAGTTAGAATGTGAACCCGCTCTTTTATGGGGAGTGCATACGCTTCCCTCTCTATTACCGAGTCTGCATTCACCGGAGAGAGCCGTCGAAAATATCGCCGCGGCGGTCGCCCACTATGCCTCTCTCAATAGAGTGTTAGGCGTGCTTGGCGGTGAACACTCGGTCAGCGTCGGTGTCGCACGCGGGCTGCATCAATCCATGGGCAAATTTCTTACCGTACAACTCGATGCCCATGCCGACTTGCGCGACTCGTATGACGGTACGCCGTACAGTCACGCGTGTACGGCACGCCGGATATTGGAAGTCAGCGATATCATCCAACTCGGCATTCGTTCCCTGGATGTCAGCGAGGCCGAGTTCCTCCGCCACAATAGACAACGTGTTGTCACCTTTTATGCAGAAGAGATGCATAAAGATCACGGATATTTAGACCGTCTGGCCGCTAAAGTTGAAGGGAATAACGTGTATCTTACGATTGATGTCGATGTCCTGGATTCCTCGGTTATGCCTTCGACCGGGACTCCGGAACCAGGCGGGCTATGGTGGCATCAGGTCGTACAAATTGTTCGTACACTGGTTACCCATAGCAGAATCATTGCGTTCGACTGTGTGGAACTTTCTCCTATTTCCGGATTGCACGCTCCGGATTACCTCGCAGCCAAGCTCGTTACAAAGATGCTCAACCTCCTGCTCGCGGATCGCTTTGCGGGAAAACGTTAAGGAGGCGGAAGTCTGCTCCTATTGCAGCCGGATATGCTCGAGCCTTCCTTGTAGGTGTTTCAACGGAACCCGTGTGCCACAACAGGGGCATCCTCGCTCTGGCGGCACGCCGACTTAGCAAGAGATGTATGGGCAGATTCGTCTTCACCACGATATGATTCACACTGGTTCTGATCCGTAACCCCGGTCCAAATCGGCGGCGAACCAGTGTAAATTAAATAATTCAAGCGCATTATCTCCGAACACTGCTGACCAATCCTTCTCAGGTACTGCCTCCCTGATCACAGGTTCGTAGCAGTCCATACTAGCGAGGGGCCAATCCGCCCCATGAAGAAAGCGGCTCGGCTTTTCAGAGAAATCCATCGCTTCTTAAACGCGCTGCGCGACTGTTCGTACCACCCCACTTTGTTGCATCTCTGAAAAGTACCTATGGTTTCCGATGAGTAGACCAGAGAGATCTGCCCATACATTGGGATTTTTATACACTACAAGTGCCGCATCCATGAGCCACGGATTACCAAAGTGTGCTGCGACAAAACGAACGTCTGGATGATCGACGGCGACCTCGTCAAGAAGTAACGGATGGGCGAATTTCAGCTTCGCTGCATTGGAGTACGTGTCGCCTGTGTGGAAGATAACAGGGATATTGTAACGTGCGGCCAACCTATAATAAGGTGTATACGATGGGCTATCTGGACCATAGTGGAGGTAGCCAAGATAGCACTTTAGGGCGACGACGCGACCCGCTGCTATACACTGTTCGACCCGGTTGAGATGATCCCCGTCTGTGTGCCTCGGGTCCGCAACTCCTATAATGTGGACGCTTGGCAGCAGTCTCACAACCTGCTCCGTGGAAGTAATGCCCAACGGATCTGCCGGGTCGTCTGATAGACAACCCATGGCGAGCGCCATCTCCACTCCCATCATCGCCATCTCAGCGCGTAATATATCTGCAGCTGCCTGCGGTGGCCCGTCCAGCACCGCATTCATCGTCTTACTTCCCGGAAGATTGGGATTTACAATGTGTAGATGTGCATCGATGATCATATGACTTTATGCGGGGTGTTACCGGATCCTCTACAATCGATTTAGGCAGGGACGTCAAGGCGTCGATGATTCAACTGCCGGAGGGTTATCGGAGCGAGACAGGGGTTTCTCCATTCGGCTTAAACCTGAAGTGCTGTTCGAGAGCATCTATTGCGGTGGATTCAGAGAGATCGAGGAAGGAGATGTTAGGCACTGTCGTTGCCATAACATACATAGGTACAATCGGTAAATCGATCCGATTCTGAATCGTGTGGTCGACCCCGTACAGTCTTCTCGCCCCAAGGCGGCTATAAAAGTGGATGCGCCGTTCTGCAGCGATTCTTTCGTCTGCCGTCTGCGTGCCGTCCGGGTCTTCGACTTCCCAGCCAATCAGTTCCAGTGTGGGATAGCTCTGCTGACAACGCAATCGAACCTCTTCGAACAGTTGTTCGCCGATTCCCCGGGATCGCCTCTCGGGTACGATGGCCAGATAGATCAAGTAGACGAGCGGAATTTCAGGAATGAAAGTGTAGCGTGCAATGCCAACGAGTTGACCTTCTTCATCGACAGCAGCCAATCGATGTTTTTTGCGCGTTGATGTCGTATTGGGACGAATAAGATCCTCGATATGGGAGGAAACAAGGCTACGTTCGGAAGGAGGAAAGGCAGTCTCATAGAGATCAAGCCAAGGCAGAATAAGCGGATTGTGAATTTCTTGGATTTCACTGATAGAAATTTTCACGTCGATCTATTCCTTGTTAGCATCCGTCTCGCCGTCGGCAAGTACCCTTCCGGAGTAACTGGCCCCATCTTGACGTTTTACGTAGACATTCGACGACTGAGATGGGTCAGTTATTTCATAGGGATGTGTGTCTAGTAGCACGATGCCCTCTCATCTTCAGAGTTTCGCAATGTTCTCTTTGAGTGTCGCAAATTTCACGGCATAGACGTCGTGATGATCCGGTCGCTCTTTTGCGTTTTTTACAACTGAAAAACCGAATTCACTGATAATGCGCGCTCCCTGCGATGTTGCTGCCATTGCATAGAGGGTTTCGATGTTGTTAGGATCAGAGACTTCTGAAATGAGCCTGTTAAATTCTAAAAGCAAGGAATGAAGGGCGAGACCTCGGTGATGAATGTTGGGGACATCTATAATGAGACTTTCAACATAGAGCGCCTTTACTGCGCCTTTTTCACTAGGAGTATACAGGCAGTCTCCAAGGATCTCCTTCTCCGTTATCTGCCCGTCGAGAAACTGATTAAGTGTACCCGGCCTGATGGGTAATATATCCATATGCCCAACCTTGTCTCCGGCTTTGTCTTCAATCACAAAGAAAGCATTTGGATTCGCCTTATGCCACTCTATCAAACGATCTTTCGGCACCGCATCTTGGTGAAACCACTTTTGCTCCAGGTTTGCAATCCAAACAATGTCATGTTCTGTGGCTGTCCGCACAACGTAACCTGCACGTAATACTCGTACGTCGCCGACAGGTATGGCGGGCTGCGTCGGCCTCGTCCGAAAGAAAAAGATGACTTCGAAAAAAATAATTATAGGGAGTGTAAGCAGTAATCCTATCACGATGTATACGCGCAGCTTTTCGGGCGCAGTATAAATAGTAACGATGGCGCCTGTTACTCCAAGTGTATTGAGTACAATCACACCAAGCCGTGTTGTGTTCATGAATGTGACCCTTTTTGTGTTTTTGAACGCTCGGGGGCTGAATTAATTTTCTGCAGACAAGTTATGACCTTACTGAACGCCGGGGGTAACTATGCACAGACAAGTACTTTAAATCACTTTCCGAATTCTTGGGTCATTATACCATACCGGCAAGTGGTATTACGGCAAATATTCCTGTAAATATAGTATTCATTGATCCGATGATGCTGCGAATCTTCATCGAGTGGCGGCTTGGTCCGGCATGTCACCTGGAGTGTCCAGATAGTAGTAGGCGGTCCCGGACCAGTCGTCCTGTCGCCAGAAGTTGCACCAGCCTTGCAGCGATGGGTCCGTGAGGTCTACCGGCTGGGGGCGATCCATCAGGCGTTGGAACGGGCCAGCCTCGCCGGGATCAACGGTGATGGGGATCAGGGGCACGCCCTGCTGTTGAAGCGCGAGGACCTCTGCTACCCCTGCGCCACCAATGGTCTGAATGGTGACGCGGCAGCCCCCGTCGAAGTAGATCGGGTCGTCGATGTGATACCGATAGAACGCCCACTCCCGGTTGGCCTTGTCCGCGATCAGGCAGCCCTGCGTTCGATGCGCGTAGACGCCCTGGCCCCAACCGGTGCCGATATAGTCTTCTGTGCCGGTGCCGCAGAGGGTGGGGGTGGCATCGTCGCCGAACCAGACCTTGACTTCGCCCTCGCCCCACCATGTGCCGACATAGCGCGCGTCCGCGATAATACCCAGGTTGCATCCCAGAAACCGGCCGTTGCCCGAAACCTGAGGCAGAATGGTGAACTCCTGACCCAGCACGTTGGGAGATTCGCGTCGCCAGTGGGTGTGGAAGTAGAGCGTTTCCGGCGAGTGTTCGATTCCGAGCAGCAGATCGACATCGTAGAACAGATGGTGCAGCGGCGTCTCCGACTCGTTGGTGAGCGTGATCCGCGCCGACTTCCGAAAGGGCATCGGAATGCAGCAGTTGAAACTACGGCCTTCGGGATCCGAGAAGAGCGCGCATTCGAAGGCGGTCCTGCGTCCCAATCCGACCCCGAAGAAGTCGCCGAGCGGCGCGGTGACCGCGGGCTGTTCGGCGCCGTCCCAGTACATCCGAATCCACAGACAGCGCAGCATCTCCGGACTGCGGTCGCTGACGGTCATCCAGATCCGCCCGATCGTGCCGCTTCCCTCGACATCGAGAAGCGTCTTCGTCTCTCCCGGCGCGACCGTGTCGAACGCGTGTCCCTTGGCGCCCTGATTCTCCAGGCCCGCGCGCCCTCGATCGACGGTCGTGTTCTCAAAGCTGATCCAGCGTGTCTGTACGCCACGCGGCTTTTCAAAGAGATTCATCGTTAATACTGTCCCCCTGCCGGAGCATTCGCCACGCGTGTCCAAATTTCCTACCGAAGGCAAGAGAAATGGCCGGTAGGTCTGAGTGACCTACCGGCCAGCGCTTGTTCCAAGAGGATTACATTCTAGCCCCGCGGCAAAGTGGTGTATTCCCATCAGTTCTTGACGGGCTTGTAGCCTTTCCAGACATACTCCATCGCGCCGGGAAGCGTCGCCCGGACCGCGCGGCCATCGACATGCCCGGCCTGACGGCAGAAGACGAACTGATAGTGGTACTTCTTCGCCTTCAGCACTTCCGCTGTACGCTGATTGGCCATGGGCCAGTTGTGGTAGGTTGACTCTTCGTCATGGCTGCGGATGTCGTTCTCGCCGACCTGCATCCAGATCCGCAACGGTTTGGGTTTGCTCTGAGGAATCAGATGCTCGTGATACTCCCAGGCGCCGTGCGGCGTCTCCGGATTCAGCGGAGACTGCTGATTGACGAACGTGCCGGAGTACGACAGGACGCGGTGATACCACTCGGGATGCCACCAGGCCATCGAGAGCGCTGCCGCTCCGCCGGAACTGCCGCCCATGGTCATGCGGCCATTGGGGTCTTTGGTGAAGGTGACATGGTAGTCGGTCGCGATCCTGGGCAGCACTTCGGTTTCGATAAACTCCGCATACTTGCCGGAGACCGTGTCGTATTCCAGGCCGCGTTCGCTGCCCTGCGCGTCGCCGCCGCCGGAGTTGATAAAGACGCCGACCATGGCGGGCAGGCGTTTGTCGGCGATCATATTGTCGAGAAGCGTCGGCATTTCGCCTGCGGTCATACTGTCCTGCGACACCAGAAAAGGAGCCGGCGTACCTTGTTTGTACTGTGCAGGAACATACACGGTGACATTCCGGCGATAGGGCACCAGTTCACCGGGCCGGTTCTTCGCGATGCCGGGATAGATCTTACTGTCGACAGAATCCATCGTAAAATGGTAGACCATGCCGTGGGGAACGTCGTCGCGTCGCGTCAGTTCCGGCGCGTTCTGGTAGTCCGGTCCCATGGCGTAGTCGCCGTCACCCAGGCCCGGCTTCCAGGGCGGAAACTTCTGCATATCTTCCGTGGTCGCTTTCGACCCTACGGCGGACTGTGCCGGGGCCTTATGAGCCACTGCAAGTGTGATCCCTCCCGTCGCCAGACACATCAGCGCGAGACTGCGGATCCATCTCATTTTCATCGTCGTCGACTCCTCGAAAGTGGTATAGACAGGGGAAAGTTCGTGCTGGACTCTCCATTTTCCTCCTGACTGGGAGCATAAGACGGCAAACGATCCGTTAACGACCCTGCAGCGGGAGACCAGCGGCGGTCCAGGCGTTGAAGCCGCCGATGAGTGCGCTGGCGTGATAGCCATGCTGGTTGAGAAAGAGCGCCACACGGGCGCTCGTGGCCTCGTCCGGTCACGTGCAGTAGGCGATGATCTCGCGGTCGCGCGGCAGCTCCTGGTAGCGGGCCTGGATCTCGTCGGGCGGGATGACGATCGCGCCGGGCAGGCGGCGAGGCTCCGTCTCTTTATGGCCCGCCTGTCGTACATCCAGAAAGAGCGGCGGCGACGCCTGTTGTAATCGCTTCTGTGTCTCTTTAATCGTAATCGTCGGTGGGGCTTGCGTGAGCGCGAACGGAATCACCTTCGCCTCCGAACCAAGCGCGGGCACATAGCATTCGTAGCACGCAGGAAGCAGGCGCTCGAAATCGTCGAACAGGTTCGAGTGTTCCAGAGTACGGGCTTCTTTCACGAGCGGCCCGATAACGAGCCAGACGCCAATGGCATACCCACCCATGGTCGAGAGGATCTCCTTCTCGTCGATCAGGCCCATCTTCACCAGGGTTCCGACACGATCGTAGAACGAGCCGACGCGATGAAACGCCAGTTCGCCCGCACCGGCGCGATGAGCGATGACGAACTCCTGCCATGTCCGCTCTTTCAGGCTATGCATCAGCCAGAGCTGCGACTGCATGAACTCCTGACTCTGCCAGAGCGCAAACAGTTCGTTGGTCACGCTCAGATAGCGATCCTTCTCCAGGCCCTTGAGTTCCGTGCGCAGATAGTAGACCGACATCAGGTAGGCTACCATCGAGATCAGTGTGGCAATCGCGGTCACAACCGTCCATATCATCAATACAGTCTCCTACTTGGCTTCAGCATGATTACGATATTCTCGTCCGGATAGGGCTTTTCCTGTATGCGAGCGAAGCGAGCACGATTCCCGGATGGTCTTTCTGATTGGTCGAAAAAGAGGCAACAGCAGCGTCGATGTCGAATTAGGAGGCAGTGTCCGGCGGGGTTCGGGAGAGATGCGCCGGAATATCGAAAGGCCGCTAATGGACGAGACCGAACAGGCGAAGCGTATTGAGAGACTTATCCGTGCTCTGAAAGACATGCAGGTCTCTGTAGTTTGGAATGCGACGCGGGAGTTGGCGCGGTTTGAGGGTGCCGCAGAGGCGGCATTGCCTGCGCTGAACGAGGTGCTGAAGAGTTCCGACCATGCGTCTCGGCTCTGGGCGCGTTATGCGATTGCACGAATTACCGACGATTTGCCGACGCATCTGCCGGTTTTTATTGCGGCTCTGGAGGACCGAACCACGCTTTTTCCCGGAATGGCGGCGGCGGCATTGGCGGGATTTGGGCCGCTGGCGGCACCGGCGGTTCCTCAATTGATCCGTGAGCTAACCGACTCAGACTCCGAATACCGCTGGAGCGCGGCGGGGGTGCTGGCTGCGATCGGGCCGGCGGCTGCGGAGGCAGTTCCTGCATTGATCTCTACTCTGAATGATCCGGATGAAAAGGTGCGGTGGTACGCCGCCTGGGCGCTCGGTGAGATCGGAGCGGAAGCGGCTTCTGCGGTTCCTGCCCTCATTCTCGCCCTGAACGACATTGATGACGATGTGCGGGGCTACGCTGCACGCGCACTCGGAAAGATCGGAATCCCAACGGCGGAGGCGGCAATACCTGCGTTGCGCGCACTGAAGGAGGATGAAAATCCTAACCTTCAACAGGCGGCGGCAGAAGCGCTCAGCCGATTGGAAACGGCGGCATGAGATAAGCCGCGGGTTGAATCGGGAGGGCCCCTTCTCTACGATTTTACGACCTGTGGTCGATTCGTGTGTCTTGTGTCGGGACAGCGTCGTCTATCGTCTGGAAAATCCATCTATACCTTCATTCTACAGGAGAGAGCATGCGAAAAGTAGTGGGATTAGCGGTCGCAGTGTTGAGTTTGGCGACCATGCCGGCGCTGTCGGTTCTGGCCCAGCAGCGCGTGTCCAATGCGGATCAGATCACTGCCGGGCAGTTGCGCGACTATCTGACGTTTGTCGCGTCGGACGAGATGGAGGGGCGCAATACGCCTTCCCGCGGCCTCGATACCACGGCGCTCTTTATCTCGACGCTGTTGAAGCGCTGGGGAGCGAAACCGGGAGGCGACAGCGGGACCTTCTTCCAGAAGATCGTTCTGCGCCGCGATAGTCCGGATGCCGCCAAAAGCCTTCTGGCGATGGGGGATCAGAAATACACCTATGGTGAGGACTTTGTTCTGGGAGCCGGGGATGGGGTGGTGACCGCGCCGCTGGTCTATGTGGGCGACGGCTGGATGGTCAAAAGCAAGAATATCGATGACTACAAGGGCATCGACGCGAAAGGTAAGATCGTCGTCGTCAACTACTCCAACGGCTTCACGCGACCGCGAGGATTGACGCGCGCGGACATCACCGGCAAGTCCGGAGAGGACTGGGCGAATGCGGAGACCTATGCCCGAATGAAGGGTGCTGTTGGCATCGTGTACCTGATGCCGGCCTCCATGCAGGAGGATTGGGACCGACTGCGTCGCCGGGAGTTACCGCTTCGATGGTCGCCGGAGAAGTTTCGTGTGGCCGGCGAAGCGCCGCTGCTCACCTACACCGTCGGCCCGAAAATGGTGACGGCGCTCTTTCAGGGCGAAGCGTCCGATGGGAGCGCGATCGACAAGGCGATGAGTGCGAAAATGCCGATGCCCGCCTTCGATCTGAACGCCTCCAAGAAAATGACGCTGACCGCCGTTACAAAGATCGAGCGGACGACGACCCAGAACGTCGTCGCGGTTTTCGAGGGCAGCGACCCGGTGTTGAAGAACGAATATGTCGCGGTCGGCGCGCACTACGACCATCTCGGTCTCGCCACCCGTCCGAACGCCGCGGGCGACACCGTCTACAACGGGGCGGACGACGACGGCTCCGGCACCACCGCCCTGATCGGTATGGCGGAGGCGCTGGGAAGAGCTACCAAACGCCCCAAACGATCGACGTTGTTCGTCTGGCACTGTGGAGAAGAGAAGGGACTCTGGGGTTCGCGCTACTTCAATATGGAACCGACCGTGCCTCAAAAGCAGATCATTACGCAACTGAACATCGATATGATCGGGCGCAGTCGGGCTGCCGACGATACGAAGGCCGCCAACAAAAACCTCTCCGGCCCCGATGAGGTCTTTGTCATCGGTTCGAAGATGATGAGTTCCTCGCTGGGCGAACTGAGCGAAAAGGTCAACAACGGCTACCTGAAACTCAACTTCAACTACAAATACGACGATCCCAAAGATCCCAACCGCTTCTTCTTTCGCAGCGACCACTTCAACTACGCCCAGAAGGGGATTCCGATCATCTTCTATTTCGACGGCGTGCATGAGGACTACCATCAACTCGGCGACGAGGTGTCGAAGATCGACTTCAACAAGATGGAGAAGGTCACGCGCACCGTCTATGAGACGCTCTGGGCCGTGTCCAATTTGGAGACGCGTCCCCTCGTCGACAAAACGCTCCCGGCGGAATTGATCCAGAGGTAAGCAGGAATGCAAACTGTTCGTAACTCTATACGGCACTGAAGTACCGTTCTGATAAGGGAAGTCCACCTTCGTGGACTCAAGGCATCTCAGTCCACGAAGGTGGACTTACTGTTTCAGCGCGGGGTTTCAACCCCGTGACAACTGGATACCCCTCTGAAAAGGGTCGTCCGTGTGTTGGCAGACACCGATGCAAGGACGATCCTTTTCATTGCGGGGATATATTGTTAAGAGACTTTATTAAGATACTTGACAAAGTGATCTGTGCCGGAGTAAGATAGATGCAGGATAGGCCACGATGGAAAACACGCGATCTTTGATACAACCGGTACTGTTGAGCCGCATCAATGAACAGCAGATACTGCGCATGCTGCTCGAACAGGGCGCGTTGTCGCGGGCTGAGATTGCACGCGTTGCGGGGATCGGGCCGCCTACCGTCTCTCGGGCGATCGAAGCGTTGTTGCAGTCGGGATACGTCGAAGAGGAAGCGCCACAGGCAGCGTTCGGGCGTCCTGCCAAGAAGTTGCGATTGGCCGTGCGCTCTGCACAGGTTCTAGGGCTCGTCTTGGATGCGGAGCGCTGCCGTGTTGTCTGTGCCGGATTGGACGGCAAAATCCGTGCGGATCGGACGCAGACCTTCACCACGCCGGACAGTTATGGTGCACTGCTCCAACAGGCCGAAACAGCGTTGCGGGTTCTGCTTGAAGATCCAGGGATGACTACGCTTGGAATCGGGATCAGCATGCCGGGACTGGTCGATACGAACGTCCAGATGGGCCTGCTGTCGCCCAACCTGCCGATTACCAACGGTCGTACTCCGGGACGAGACCTGGAGCAGCGGTTGGGAGTAGCGTGCCTGGTGATGCAGGAAGAGTACGCCCTCTGTCTGGCGGAGCGGTATTTCGGGAGCGCCCGTGGCCTGGAAAACTTTGCGATGCTCGATGTCAGTACGGGGGTCGGATTGGGCGTTATGAGCAGCGGCAGGCTGCTGACCGGGCAGAACGGACTGGCCGGAGAGATCGGCCATATCACGGTCGATCTGCGGGGACGCCGGTGCGGATGCGGCAACTATGGATGCTTGGAGACGGTCGCGTGTGACACCGCTCTTGCGGCGATTGTCTCTCAACGACTGGGCCGTAAGGTCGATTTTGACGCGATGGCAGTTCTCGTGGAGAGAGGGGAATTGACGCTTGAGGAGGAGCTGGGCACACTCTGCTCCTATCTGGCAGTCGCCCTCGCGGCCGTAATCAATCTGTTCAATCCCGCGTCCCTCTTCGTCCACGGTCGGCTATTTGCTCTCGATCCGAGCCTGTTTCCACATATGGTGGAGGAGACTGCCCGGCGAACACTCGC
>Ga0070658_10000705_pt1 | contig 28926 bp, 18 predicted proteins | sample KBSC13metaG_FD_64664 | JGI IMG/M metagenome (GOLD analysis project Ga0070658, IMG submission 64664) | Corn rhizosphere microbial communities from Kellogg Biological Station, Michigan, USA - KBS C1-3 metaG | ecosystem: Host-associated > Plants > Roots > Rhizosphere > Soil ... | reverse complement strand
ACATCCCACTTCGTCACTTCCAGATAGAACATATTGAGGCTCTCGTACATTTCCGACGAGATCATCTCGCGCACGCCCCGCGCGTTGTCACGCCCGCGCTTGACGCAGTTCGCGATCGAGTTCGGGTTCGTCGGCGCAAACGCGAAGAAATCGAGCACGCTCCGTTCGAGCTGCCCTTCCTTATAATGCGACGCAAACCGCTCCGCGTCGCCCGAGATCGCCAGAATAGGACCCCAGAGCCCGTTCGCGTCGACCTCGCCGCCCTGGAAGAGCGGGAATGCGCCCTCCAGCTCGGAGTGATACTGAACGTCGACAATCCTCGCAGTCGCCTCCGCCCGCTCCACATAGCGCCCAATCCAGAACATCGCATCCGCTTCTCGGCTTAGCATGATTGCTGCCCTCCCGAGATGCCCCAACCCTGACAATCCGGCTTTCTTCTCCTAAGCTCCTTCTGACTCCCCTTTCCCTGGAGAGGAGAGGGGGTGGGGAAGAGGGGGATGCTCTGCTGCTGCTGTTGTTGCTGTTCCTGAGCGCCCTTGCGTTCGCGATACGCCTGCGCCTGCTCGGGCGACCGTGTCGCCAGGAAGGCGGCCATCGCTTCGGCGGGGCGGCTTTCCGGAACGACATCGTCATGACCAAGCGCCGATGTCGTCTGCGCCAGCACCCACGTGTCCTTGCTTCCGCCGCCCTGGCTGGAATTGACGACGTACGAGCCGCGGCGCAGCGCCACGCGCGTCAAACCTCCGGGGATGATGGTGATCTCTTCGCCCATCAATATGTACGGACGGAGGTCGATGTGTCGACCTTCGAAGTACCCGGTCTCGTTGATGAACGCCGGTGTGCGTGAAATCTCGACCAGGGGCTGTGCGATAAAGTTGCGCGGGTCCGATTTGATCTTCTCCGCGAAGATATCCTGCTCTTCCTTCGACGATTGCGGGCCCATCAACATTCCGTAGCCACCCGCCTCGTTGGCGCTCTTTACCACCAGCTTGTCCAGGTTCGACAGGATGTGGTCGCGCTGCTTGTCATCCGCGGAGAGATATGTCGGTACGTTGGCGATCAGCGGATCCTGGCCCAGGTAGTATTTAATCATCGCGGGCACATACGCGTAGATGACCTTATCGTCCGCGATACCCGTGCCGACCGCGTTCGCCAGCGCGACATTCCCTGCACGGTAGGCGTTGATCAGCCCCGGAACTCCGAGCGATGAATCGCTGCGGAAGGTGAGTGGATCGAGGAAGTCATCGTCGATGCGGCGATAGATCACATCGACACGGCTTGGCCCCCGTGTCGTCTTCATCAACACAATATTGTTCTCGACATACAGGTCGGAGCCCTGCACCAGGTCAATGCCCATCTGCTGCGCCAGGAACGCGTGCTCGAAGTAGGCCGAATTGAACTCACCCGGCGTCAACAGCACAACCACGGGATCGTCGGTAGGGCGCGGCGACAGGTGGCGCAGGTTGATGAGAAGCTGAGAGCAGTAATGGTCTACGGCCAGCACGCGGTTCTCGCGGAAGAGCTGCGGAAACGTCCGCGCCATCAGCATACGGTTCTGTAGAACATACGAGACCCCCGACGGTGACCGGAGGTTGTCTTCGAGGACGTAGTAATTGCCGTCATCGCCCCGCACGAGGTCCGTCCCGCAGATATGGACATAGATATCCTTGGGCACCGGCGCCCCGAGGAACTCGCGTCGATAGTGCTTCCCGTTGACGATCAGCTCTCGCGGCACAACGCCGTCCTTCAGGATGTGCTGCTCGTGGTAGACGTCGTGCAGGAACAGGTTGAGCGCCTGGATGCGCTGGATGAGGCCGCGCTCAATTCGCTCCCATTCCTCAAACGGGATGATGCGTGGGACAAGGTCAACGGGGAACGTCTTTTCCAGCCCGCGGTCGTCATCATACACCGTAAACGTAATGCCCTGGTTCATCAGGGTCATCTCAGCCTGAGCCGCACGGTGCTTGAACTCCGCGCCTTGCAGGCGGCAAAGGGCCTGGTGAACGCTCTTATAATGTGCGCGTGGAATGCCCGGTTCTACGAACATCTCATCGTAAAACTTGTCGAGCGTGTAACCGTCGAAGAGGGACATAAGGGCGTGCTCCTTAAACAGTGCTCTACGTAGAGACTTACCCGAACCGCACGCCATTGAGGGGGGATGACTTATTATACGTCCGCAAGATCGGCCGAGTCAAGCCGTTGAGATGGGAGAGGATGGGAAAGGAACGAGAGAAGAAGATTATCCACAGGTTACACAGATGTTCCGAAAGATATATTAAGGGATCTTAATCTCCTTCTGAAATCTGTGTAATCTGCGTAATCTGTGGATAACTCTCCTGTCCTATTCCTAGGCAGCCTTTGCCGACGCCTCGACAATCGTCGATGCCAGTGTGACACGGTTGCGACCGCCATGCTTGGAGTCGTACAGCGCCTTGTCGGCGGATTCGATAAGGAGGTTGGGTTCCGGCATCGACAGGTCGAGAGCGGCGACTCCGACACTCACCGTGATCAAGCGCGGCAGCCCGGTGAGGGCGGCGACCGATTCGCGGATCCGCTCAGCAATGGCCACTGCGCCGATCGAATCCGTATGCGGCAGAATCACGATAAACTCTTCTCCGCCGTACCGCGCCGCCATATCGGTGTCGCGTGCGCATTCGGCGAGCGCGCGGCCTACCTCGACCAGGACCGTGTCGCCCGCCTGATGGCCGAACGTGTCGTTAAACTGCTTGAAATGGTCGACGTCTATCAAGACGACCGACAACGGGAGTCCGTACCTCGTTGCCGACTTCCACTCGACATCCAGTCGGTTCTGAAACGCGCGGCGATTGGCAAGCGACGTCAGCCCATCCGTGGTCGCCAGGTTGTTTAGCTCTTCGTTCTGCTGCGCGAGTTGCTCGTGTGCCTTTTCAAGGTCTTGATTCTGGATCTCCAGAACTCGCTTCGCCCCCTGCAACTCATCATTCTGCGCTTCGAGTTCGGACTGTAGAGACTGGAGGGCGTCGTTCTGGTCGGCAAGCTCGTCCCTGGTGTGAGCAATCTGCTCGTTGGCATCCACAAGCTCCGCCGTTCGTGCCGATACCTTTTCTTCCAGGGCACGATTCTGCCGGGCAAGACCGCGCATCCGGAGGTAGCCGAGCGCGAAGCCGACGGCGACGAAGGCCAGCACCACGTAGATCTTGAACCAAACTGTCTCATACCAATGCGGCCGTATTTCGAACGACATCCTCGCCATACGTCCGATGGGATTTCCGTGTCTGTCGACCTCCGTCACACAGAATCTGTAGCTGCCCGGTGGAAGGTTGGTATAGTCGACATCGCGACGTCCGCCGCTCGGCATGCGTTGCCTATCGAAACCTTCGAGCTCGTACTTGAAGTTGGCCTCGCCCATGCGAGTGAAATCGACACTCGTGAATCGGAAGTGCAATGCGCCGTTGCCGGGCGGAACGGTGGCATACCGCGTCGGAGCAAACTTTACGCCGTTCAGTATCGCCTCTTCAATGTAGGTCGGAGCCACGGTATCGCCGCTAGGGAGGGCGCGGTACCGCATGGCCCCGTGCTGAGATGCTGCCCATACGGCGCCGTCGCGGTCGACGGCCATCACAGGTTGATTGCCCTGACTGCAAACGCCGCCGACGGCGCCGTCGGCAAGACCGATGGCGCGGCACGTGATGCGTCGATAGACTCCGTCGGCAAATCCGTTCAGCGCATCGAGACTCGCCAGAAACATACCGCGGCTGCTCGCGATAACAAGCGATCCCTCTCCGTCCTGGACGATACCTTGAATGCTATTGGCGAACAGGCCGTTGTCGACTCCGATGCGCGTGATCTTGTCGTTCTTCAGCCGGTACAGACCCTCACCCCAGCTTCCAATCCACACAGTTCCGCTTGGATCCCGGCACACTGAGATAATCGGCACGGACGGCAATCCGTCCGCTGTATCGTATCGCTTGAACTTGCCATCTCGGAACAGTGTGAGAGACCTGTTTGCGCCAATCCAAATGTCGCCGTTCCCGGCCGAGTAGATCATCGGAATAAAATCCGATGGTGCGCCGTCGCCGCCGCCATAGCGTGTTACCGAGTATGCGCCGGACGTCTGCCGGCTCGCCTTGACGATGCCCAGCGGCGTTCCGAGCCAGAGGCTGTTGTGCCCGTCGACCGCCAGACTCTGGACGTACTCGTGGCTGTTCAGACCTAGCGTCGATGTCATCGGCTTTGCATGACCTTTGATGACACGGAAGAGCTCGCCGCTTGCAACCGTCCACAGGGAACCATCGGTATCGGCAGCGATACCCGTAATCGACTTGCGGGCAAGAGTCTTATCGTTCACGCTCGCGAAGACGCCCTCGTGAAATGAGTAGAGATCGCCAAAGTCAGTGCCTGCCCAGACATGCCCACTCGCATCCACACACACGGAGCGCACGTTCTCCGACGTTAGGCCGTCCGCCTTCTTGAAGGTGCGGCAAGCCGTAGTACGGAGACTGCAAAGCCCTCCGTAAGTGCCGAGCCAGAAGCCGCCTTGGTGGTCTTGATAGATCGGACAGGCCCAGGCCCAGCAGATCGGCTCCGGTGTTAGGCACTCTTGAAAGCGATGTCCATCCCACATGTGCAGCCGGTGCACGTCGATATCCTGCGCCCAGACTGCTCCCGTGTTATCGGCGGCTAGATAGGTTATGTCGTCGGTTATTCCGTCCTTCGCCCCGATCTTAGCAATGCGATGGTTGTGGATCCGAAATACCGAACTGCTCGCGTGGACCCAGACGTCGCCGTCTCGACCGCCCACTAGGCGCCAGATTTGAGCCCCGCCGAGACCGTTGACCGGGATCACAAGCTCTAGCTTTCCGGCGACAGCCTTATAGATCCCGCCGTCCGCGGCGATCCAAACTGAACCCGCTGTGTCCAGACACAGCCCACGGTTCCGCACGTGACCAAGTCCTCCGATCGCGGGATAGGAGTACTGAACGTCACCCCGTAAGCGCACGATGTTGTTGTAGGCGTCCGCCAACCAAACCGAGCCCTCTCCGTCTTTAAGCGGAGCCACGAAAGGATCAGTATTGCGAAGAGCTGTGCCGGTAAGAACCGCAATCGTCTTCAGTTTGCCGTCCATCCATTGACGAATCGAGCGCTCGCACGCGATCATGATAGCGCCGTCTCTATCGAGCCAGAGGTGCTGGACCGAGTCCATTCCCTGTTCAACGGGGATTAGCTTGGTAAATGTCGCATTGGCGTATCGCGTGAGACCGCCGCCCGCCAGTACCCAGAGCGCCCCGCTCGAATCGAAGACAAGCTCGTGCACATTGTTGCTCGCAAGTCCCGGAGTATTGTCGGTGGTGTAGTCCGTGAAGCGTGCCCCGTCGAAGCGACCGAGGCCCTCCTGCGTCGCCACCCACACATAACCGTCGGGGGCCTGCGCCACGCATTTGACCACGTTCTGCGGAAGACCGTCGTCGATCCGCCACAACTGTGGAGTACGCAGCCAGAGGGGAGCGGCTGATGAGGGCGCGTTCTGAATATGTGGGACGGGAGTTGAATCTGGAGCCGACGCAATCGTCGCAGCGCCGGCTCTCGGGAGAGCCAACGTCACGAGGGATGCTAGAAGCGCACTATAATATCGGCGTCGATAAGACATGAATACGACCACTTAGTTAGATCCGCGTCAGGGGGTGCTTGGCTCCTGATGCAAATACCATGGTCAGATTATCGTCGTCTTAGCGCTTTGGGCTTACCTGGTAATCTTGCCAGTTTGCCCCCTTGGCAGAAACTGGCGATCTGTCAATTCGTACCATTAGTGAACCATTATTGACTGAATCGAAATTTTTTATCCATTCGCTCGAATCCAGGTAGAAATTACATGAATTGCATACCATTTTGGATGGAAAAATGACACTGTAGACGCTGCGGGTTGTTGTGTTGGTATCTAAGATATCAATGTAATACAAACTGCGTAAAGCCAATCGTCATCCAGGAGATACCAACTGTGAACTGTCGACACGGAGGATTTTCGACCAAGGCCGTCAAGGCGCTTTTCCTTGCCGCCATCTCCATTCTGCCCTTCACTGCGCCAAGGCCGGCGCAGGCACAGCATCCGTCGTGGATAAACTCAGCCGTAATTTACTGCGTAAATCCCGAAATCTTTTCGACGTCTGGTTTCGCCGGCGTCACGGCCCAGCTTTCGCGCCTGCAGACCCTGGGCGTCAACGTGATCTGGATCCAGCCCTGCTACCCTCGCGGCGTCACCGGCCCCGCCGGCCACACGCCCTTCAACAGCCCGTATTGCATTAAAGATTTCACGACGGTCAATGCGAACTTCGGCACCGAGGCCGACCTTACAACGCTCGTCAATACCGCGCACAGCAAGGGGATGAAGGTCATCCTCGATGCCGTCATCAACCACACGTCCTACGACAACGCACTTTGCACGCAGCACCCGGAGTGGTACCTTCACACCGACGGCAATCTCACCAACGTCAACTCGATCCAGTGCGTCAACTACGGGACGTCGTCGCCGATGACCGACATCGCCCAGCTTAACTACACCAACACGAGTTTGCAATCCTATATTACGAGCATGCTGCAGAGCTGGATCACTCGCTTCGGTATCGACGGCTTCCGGTTCGACATGGCCGACAACCCGTTCGGGAGCAGCCGCCTGATCCCCCAGTCCTACTGGAACAGCCTGCGCACCGCGCTGGAAGGATCCAAGTCCGACATCCTGATGCTGGGCGAGGAGGAAGACAGCCAGCTCGCCACCTCACCCTTCGAGCTCGACTACGGCTGGAACATGCTCTATTACGGCATCCGCAGCGCCTTCACGACCGCGAACAACGCGTCGACGCTGTCCTACCAGTGGCAGTATCCCTACACCAGCGGCTATACTTCGCCCGCCGGTATGATGCGGATGAACATCCAGGACGACTGGGACCTCGACCGCGACATCGTCACGCTCGGCGGCTATCCGCAGGCCATGGCCGCGGCGGTCTTCAACTTCACCATCGACGGCGTTCCGCTCGTCTATAACGGCATGGAAACTGCCAACAATAGCGGCGGCGTCAATCCGCACAGCCAGGTCAACTGGAGCGGCACTAACTCCGCTGCGTTCACCACCTTCTACACCCAGATGATCGCCCTACGCAACAACAGTGGCGGCGCGCTCCAGCAGGGAACGCTCACCTGGCTGACCAACTCAAGCGCGGCGGTCGCCACCTACGATCGAACCGGCGGTGGCAATGAGTACATCGTCGAGATTAACACGAACGGCTCGGCAGCGTCGGGCACCATCACGGGCCCGACAGGAACCTGGACCGAGGTCACACCGGCCGGTGCGCCTGGCGGACAGTCGCACGTCGCCCCGCCGAGCTTCAACCTGGCCCCCTACGACTTTGCTATCTTCAAGAAGGGGACAACGTCGGTTCCCGGCGCGCCTTCGGGCCTCGCTGCCACCGCCGGCAACTCGCAGGTCGCGTTGACCTGGACCGCCGGTAGCGGCGCGACGTCCTACAACCTCTACCGGTCGACCACCGCAGGCGGCGAAGGCACGACGCCCGTTGTGACCGGCATTAGCGGCACGAGCTACACTAACACGGGGTTGACCAACGGCACCACCTACTACTTCAAGGTAGCCGCCGTCAACAGCGCGGGAACATCGCCCATGTCGAACGAGCAGAGCGCCGTCCCCGCGGCCGGTGGCAGCGGCGGCAGCCTGAGCGGCACCGTTACTCCGGTCACCACGGCTCAGGCCTTCAACTTGACGACGCTCGGCACGACCGACTGGGCTGCCTACGGGAACGGGGCTGGTTACGACCACAGTTCGAGCGGTGGCTCGCAGGTCAGCAACGTCAGCGTTGCCGGCGGCGGCGCGCTCAACTCCTTCAACAGCAGCTTCCTGGGTATGACCTGGACCAACGGAACGCCCGACGCCAGCGCCACTAACGAGACCAACGGCTACTACAACTCCGGGGGCGTCAACGACGGCTTCCAGTTGACGGTGCCCGCGGGCACGTCGAGCCAGAAGGCGATCGTCTATGTCGGCGGCTGGAACACCGGCGGCACGCTGACTGCGACCCTCTCCGACGGTTCCGCGGCTGCGTACACGAACTCCAGTCAGTCGAGCACAGGCAGCTACTACGCTTACTACACGCTCACGTACAACGCCGGTTCAGCCGGCAAGACCCTCACCATCAAGTGGACCCAGGCGTCGGGTACCGGCAACGTCACCATCTATGGCGTCGCCCTCCAGCCGGGCACCGTAAGCGTCCCGTCGACGCCCACCGGCCTTGGGGTCACGGCGGGCAATGCCCAGAATGCACTGTCCTGGACCGCCAGCTCCGGCGCTACCAGCTACAACATCTACCGCGGCACAACCGCCGGCGGAGAATCGGGGACAGCGATCGCGAACACGTCATCGACGTCCTACACTAACACGGGCCTGACGAACGGGACGGCCTACTACTACAAGGTCGCCGCGGTCAATTCGGCCGGCACCAGCGGCATGTCGAACGAACAAAGCGGTACGCCCACTGCTCCGGCCGCCGGCAGCCTTAGCGGCACGGTCACCGCCGTCACCACCGCTCAGGCCTTCAACCTGACCACCCAGGGCACCACTGACTGGGCCGCCTGGGGCTACGGTTCCGGCAACTTCGAGCACAGCTCGGCCGGCGGCAGTAAGATCAGCAACGCCTCCGTCTACGGCGGTGGCGCGATGACCAGCTTCGCCAGCAGCTTCCTGGGCTCGACCTGGACCAACGGCACACCCGACGCCAGCGTCACCAACGAAACCAATGGTTTCTACAACAACGGCGGCGTCGGCGACGGCTTCCAGTTCACTGTCCCGGCCGGCACCACGGTTCAGCACCTCACCGTGTATGTCGGTGGCTGGGCCAGCGGCGGCACGCTAACCGCCACTCTCTCCGACGGGAGCGCGTCGACTTACACCGACTCGAGCCAGTCGAACGGTGGGAACAGCTACTATGCCCATTACGACCTCACCTTCAACGCCGCCAGCGCCGGCAAGACGTTGACGGTCGTGTGGAAAGAAGCCTCCGGCACCGGCAACGTCACTCTCTTCGCAGCGACCCTGCACTAGCAATGGCGACACTCTGGTTCCCTCTCCTTTCCAAAGAGAGGGTTAGGTGAGGTTGCTATCGACAATCGCCCCGCACCAACAAACGACAGACGCCCCGGACCAAAATAGTCCGGGGCGTCTGCCTATTCCCTATTCCCTCTTAATTCACCGCCCACGTCTGCGCCGTCGACCCGTTGCACGCCCAGCTCTGCACCTTCGTGCCGTTGGCATTGCCGGCTCCGTTGACGTCGATGCACAGGCCGCTCTGGGCGCTCACGAATTTGTAGCCGCCCGATATCGACGTCCCCGTCCACTTCTGGTCGACCGAGCCGTTGCAGCTCCATATCTGCAACTGAGTCCCCTGAGTCGCCGCGCCGCCGTCGAGGCAGTACGGTCCGAGGTTCACCGCCATGTTGTAGCTCGTGCCGCCGACATTGGCGAAGCTCCAGTTCTGCGCCTGCGACCCGTTGGCCGCCCAAATCTGCACCTTGTTGCCGTTCGTTGTTCCGCCGGCGTTGTCGTCGAGGCGGGTTCCCGTAGCGCAGGCGGGTGTCAACGTGTGGACGCCGTTCGCAATCGTGCCGCCGCTGCCCCCGGCTGCCGCATAAGCCACACCTACCTGCGTGTTGGCGCCCGACGACGTACACGTGGCCGTGTCGGTGTAGCCGCCGATGCTCGGGATGGCCGCGAGCCATGCGTATCGCTGGACGTACGACAGGCCGTTCATCATGTTGACCGAACTGGTCGCGAACTGAGCCTCGGTGGCTTGTCCGAAGTACGGATCTCCGCTCCGGCTCCAGTCCGCCATCGCATACTCCGTCACCCAGATCGGAAGCCCGTACTGGTTGTGGATCGAGACCAGCTTGTTCTGCAGATCCGTCGTCGCCGCTGAGACAGTCGCATCGCCGACGTACGGATGCACGCAGATGAAGTCGACTTCATAACCCTTTGCGCGTGCGCCCTGCATAAACTGATCCAGCCAACCGCCTGGTCCCCAGTTGACAGCCGACGGGCTGCCGATCAGCATGTGATGCGCCTTCGCCACGGCCTGAATCTGCGGCCAGAGGCTCAGCGCCGTCGCTACCGACATGTTCGACTGCCCCGCATTGTCCGGCTCGTTGAACGTCAAGATCGCGCTCGCGCCACTGTTGCCGGCGTTGTTAAGCTCCGTCGTGTTGACATTGCCCGCGCCCCAGATCATCGGGATGTACTCGCCATTACCGCTCGCCCCGTTCTTGGCCGATGCCCAGTTATACCACCACGAAAGATTGAGGTTGTTGACAGCCGCCGGAAGGAACGACCCCGGATTAGTGCCGACACCCTTGAGCCCCGCCCACGCAGGGTGGGGGAAAAGCGCGGCCGTAAGACAAACCGTCACGCAACCGAGCGCGCGGGCCGTACTAAAGAACTTCATATCCGATTCTCCTGTACTCGCTTAGTAGCAATAAGAGTTCTGCCGCCGTCGGCAACTGGACAGGCAGTTCAGAGGATTTGCGTTTCGCCAACAAGGCTCTGTATGGCGATAGGTGCGATTGTAATTCTGTCATATCCGCTATCGCGGCAAAAGCGCCGCAGTCGCGTTAGTAGATTGGTACCAAAGTTTGGTCCGTCGACTACTACTATAGCGACTTGGCCGCCAGATGTCAACGAGAAAAATGGAAATAATGCGAAAGTAAGGCCGAATCTATACGTATGCCTTGACCGGCACTATGCGATAGTTGGGCCCAAGAGTGCTATTTTGTTTCCCGCTGCATAATCGAGTACCCGTACGGCTTATTGTCGAACGTGCTCGGCGGCACGCCGCGTCCCACCCAATTCGACGGGCTTTCATCCCTCCAACCCAATCTCCAATCGTCCTCATCCGTTTGCGCCCCCGTCGGATACGCGCTGATGATCGTTGCCCTGTTGACCGGCAGTACCGAACCATCCAGCGGCTTGTCCGACAGATTGACCGCGACGAACGTCTCCCGCTTCCCCTTCTTCCGCACAAACGTCAACAACTGATCCGGATGGTCATTCGACACCCACTCGACGTCACCGTCGACAAGTTCCGCCGACTTCGACCGCAGTCCGATCAATTGGCTGGTCAACGAGTACGTCCACGGATAATGTCGACCGTCGCCCCAGTTGATCTTGCCGCGGTCGAGGAAATGGCCCGACGTGGTATCGTCGACCTCCTGACCGTTGTACACCATCGGCACGCCGTCGAGGGTGAACATCAGCACGGCGGCCGCATGGGCCGCCCCGACGCCGAACTCCTTCGCCGGCTTGTCCGTATCCTGATTGCCGATGTACCGCATGTGCACCGCGCCGGCCGGGTACGACGCATGCTCCTCGTTCCACGCCTGCTTGATCAGCGACGCCGGCGCTTTCCCATGCAGCACTCGCTGCATTGCGCCCACGAGTGTGAACGAATAGTCGACATTGACCCCATCGACCATCATGTCCGGCCGGTGTGACTCTCCGAGCAGGATCACATCCGGCTTGACCTTCCGCAGCGCCGTTGACGCCTGGTTCCAGAACTCTGTCGGCAGGAACTCGCCCGTGTCGAAGCGGAAACCGTCGAGGTCGTACGTCTTCAGCCAGTACTTCAGCATGTCGACCATGTAGTCGCGCAGACCCTGTTGGCTGTAATCGAGCTGGGCAATGTCGTTCCACCATGGCATATGGCTGACCGTCGACGGATCATGCACATCGCCGCTGTTGTGTCGATACCATTCGGGATGCTTCGTAATGAGCTCGTTGTCCCACGACGTGTGGTTGAGAGCGACGTCGAGGATGACCGCCATCTTGCGCAGATGCGCGTCGGCCACGAGAGTGTGCAAGTCGGCCGCTGTCCCCATCTTCGGGTCGATGCCGTAGTAGTCGCGCACGCAGTACGGACTGCCGATCGCCTTGAGCGACCCGATCGTATTGATCGGCATCAGCCAGACTGTCGATATGCCCAGTTCGCATAGGCGACCCAGCCCCGCGTCGACGCCCTTGAGGTCGCCGCTCTCCGAGAACTGCCGCTCACTCACGCAATAGATCGTGCCGTTCTTGATCCCATCCGGCGGCTGTAGCGCTTTCGCGCCGGCAATGGCGGACGGCTCCGACAGCTGGTCGTCGGTAATGACGATCGCGTCGACATACCCGCGGAAGACGCCCGGAGAACCATTCGTCCGCCGATAAGTAACGAGGACTTTGTCGATCGTCTTGCCCGCCAGCCACTTGCCGATCGTCGACCGCACCTCGCTCCACGTCAGCACTGGAATGCCGCCATGTCCCGAAGCCGGGTCGACCGGCTTCCCGTTCTGATCGACAGCCTTCGTCTCGCTGAGGAGCGTACCATCCGTGCAGTGAAGGTCGATGCCCGCATACTCCGCGTTCTCCTGCTGCGGAAACAGCCAATAGTCCAGAATTGTCTTCTTGTCGACCCGGATATGGACCGTGTACGCCAGCATCGCGCACAGAGCGTCCGGCCCCGTCGATGCCCCCGCGAACCGGATCGCGTTGACACCCGAGTGCGTAGGAATCCAGTAATCGCCCCAGTCACCCGGCAGCCCGCCAATGCTCAACTCCGGCTGCGCCGTCGGCACAAAGCCCCCGGCATCCCGGATCTTGTCGACCTGATTCGCGTACTGCAGCGGTGTGCCATTGCTCTCAAACAGGGGAGCGGCGGAGACTGCCGTCGATAATATCAGTCCTGCAAGAACAAAGGGAATGGCGTACTTCATAGTTTCACCAAAGAAGGGAAGGTGTTGAATCGTAGGGGCGAGATGAAGGGTACCGAACATGTGCTGAGGACACACGTATGCGTCGTGTCGTGCCCAGAACCTGGCCCGTTCCTGCGCCATGGCCAATCGGCTAACCCAATATCAATGGGGCAGCCGCTTGCAAGACTTCCGCAAAATCAGCGGCGCTTGCAGGATCACCTGCTGGAAGCTGGGCGGCGAGTTGGGATCGTCCATCTGCTCCAGACGCTTGAGTAAAAGCTTCGCCGCCGTCTTACCGATCGTCTCAAAGGGCTGGTCGACTGTCGTCAGGAACTGGCGCGGCGTGAAGCGGTCCATGTTGCCATGGCCTACGACGCTCAGGTCGTTGGGGATGTGCTTTCCGTGTCCCTCGGCCACGAGCATGAACTCATGGGCGATGAAGTCGTTGGTCGCAAACAGCGCGGTCGGCGGCTCGGGGAGAGAGTAGAAGTACTCGAAGGCCTTCTCCATGCGCTGATCGTCCCAGTCGAGGTGCAGCATCATCCGCTCGTCGAAGGGCAGACCGCGCGCCATATAAGCCTCGCGATACCCCTGCGCGCGCTCCATGATTGTGGAATAGTTACCGGGGTCCATCAAATGGGCGATGCGTGTATGGCCAAGATCCATCAGATACTCGACTGCCGCGCGCGAGCTGTCGACATCGTCGATGCCCGCGAAGTCGCAGTTGAGGTTAGCGGGGTGGCGGTCGATAAAGACGATCGGAATCTCTGGGTGGCTCTTGAAGATCTCGAGCACCTCGGATTCGTCGCTGTAGTACCACCAGATGATACCGGCAACGCCATCGTCTATCGCCTGCTTGATCGCCTTCGCCTCACGGCGTAAGACCTCCGGGCGTTCCTTGTGGAAAGTATCGAAGAAGGAGAGACGGTACTGGCTCTCAAGATCCGTCAGAACCCTGTGGATACCGGCGACCATCGACAAGCCACCGGGGAACACCGGGTGCGATGGAAGCACGGCGGCAATGGTCTGCAGGGCCGTCGCATCCGCATCTCGGCCCGCGCGGGAATAGCGGGACAAACTGCTCTTGATGGGGACAATGGGGCGTCGATAGTGTGACTTCTCGATCAATCCCGCTTCGATCAACCGGGTATACGCCATGCGCACGAAACGACGGCTAACCCCGAACTCCGCCGCTAACACGCGCTCTGCAGGCACGCGCGACCCGGGCGCGTAGATCCCTCGCTTGATGCGATCCTCGATAATGGCGACGATCGCCGTTTCCGAAAGCTCTTGTGGTGGCGGGTTGCCGATGATATCCGAAGCCATTTTGCTCCAATGCGGCCCATTCAAACTATTTGTACCATCTTACCATTTCACGTCATCAATGTCAAATAGATGTTAAAGCCTGAATTGAACATTGACGGTTGAATTAGCAATGAATAATGGAGAATTGACAGTGGACAATATGATCGGCCCCATTGTCTATCCATTGTCCATTCTCCAAGGGTAGAATCCCTCACACATCGTAGTCATATCAGTCAACGCACGGCATCTCATGTTCGTGGACGGATCGCTAACAAGAGTTGCGACCGTGGAGAGATTATGAACAATCCTAATCCGCCATTCTACATCTGCCCCAACGGACATGGAGCGCCGCCGCCACCGCTGAATGGCTACTGCCCCGCTTGCGGCGCGCCCCTCGTGATGGCGGCGCCCCCGCAGCAAGGACCGCCGCGTCGACAGAATCGACCCGCACCTCCGCCGCCGCCACGAGCGTACGTGCCGCCGCAGCCACAGCCCGGTCAGTGGCAGCAGCCGCCCCCGCCGCAGCAGTGGGCGTCGCCACCTCCGCAGTACAGTCAGCCGCAATTCGGCGCGCCGCCGCCCCAACAACAGTACCCACAATATCCGCAAGGTCCTCAATATGGGCCGCCTCCCGGGCAGTGGCAGCAACCGCAAGGCGGGCCGGTAATCGGCGGTGGACCCGCGCCGGTGACCCTCTGTCCTTACTGCGGTGGCGACGGCGCACGGCTCGACCCCAACATCGTCGTCTGCCCGCAGTGTCGATGGCTGCGTCCGCTGGCCCCCGGCTACGTCGTCCACCCCAACGCCTTCCAGTGGGGAGCGGACAGTCAGGCCATGGCCAAGCTTCGCTCGCTGGCCCCACTCAATGCGGCCGCCCGCGCCGTCTCCGACAAAGTCGGCCGTCGATGGGTAGAGACATCCTTCAACGCCGTCCGACTGGGTGAAAACCAGCTTCCCGACATCTTCGCCGTCGCCGTTCACGCCGGACGCCTCCTCGGCATGCCGTACATGCCCGACGTCTACGTCTCCGGCGACAAGATGTGGGACGCACTTACCTACGGAAGCGACCGCAGCGCGTTCATACTCATCGGCACAGCCCTCATCAACAACTTCAAGGGCGACGATCTCCTCTTCGTCCTTGCTCGTGAGATGGGCCACTGCCGGGCCGGTCATGCCTTGTGGAAGACGGTCGGCATGTTCCTGGTCGGCCAGCAGCCCCAGCACAAGGGCATGATGGCCAACGGCATTCTCGGCGCGCTCAATGTCGACCACCTCCTGCAGAGCGCCCTCGACGTCCCCTTTCTCATGTGGGCCCGCCAGGCCGAAATCACCGCGGACCGCGCCGGACTACTGGCGGTGGGCGACGAAGAGATCGCCCGCCGCGTCCTCCTCGCGTGGTCCCTCCGGTCGATGCCCCTCTATCAACAGATCAACGTCGACGCCTGGCTCCAGCAGCAGGAAGACAGCGACGATCAAATGACCCGCATGGCGGAGATGGTCAACTCGTCGACACCCTTCATCACTCGGCGTCTTAAGCTGATGACCCAGTTCGCCCGCAGTCAGGAACTCTACAACATCCGCGCCACCATCGGCTCGCTCGATAAGGCAGCCTATCCCACTGCAAACGGCTCTACTCAGACTCCCCCATTATCAGGGGCTGAGGGGCAGACACCGCCGCCGGTTCAGCAGCCACCAACCATGGAACTGGGCACCGCCGAGCCCGTCGAAACCGCGGGCATCGACGATGCAACTTCCGCGGCCCCGGATGCCGTAAGATTAAAATGTGCCACGTGCGGATCAGGAATGAAGGTCCCCCGTGAGAAGCTGGAAGGCAAGACCGAATTCAAAGTGCGCTGCCCGAATCCCTCGTGTGGCGTCGTCATGACATTGCGCAAGAAACCCACCGCAGCCCAAATAGCGGCCGAGGAAACGGAGCACACCAATGAGTAACTTTACTGGACCCGACAACACATCCAACCCCGAGATCGCCATCGTCGAATTGATCGACCAGGCCACCGGCACCGAGATCTTCGAGGTCCTCGACCTCTCGCCCGACGCCGAAGGCGACAGTATGATCGAGATCATTGAGGTCACGCCGGACACGACCGACCTCGACGACGACCTCGATGACACCACCGCCGCCGGCATGGGCGACCCGTTCAACGCCGCGGGCACCGACGACAGTATCTACGGCGGCAGCGCTCTCGACTCCACCTACGCCTCCGATAGTACGGGCGGTGGTCTCGCGGACGGTTCGACTTCCTTCGCCGACGCCGGCCTCGCCGGAGTCGGAGCAGACTCGAACGCGACCCTGACCGCCGACACATCGACATCGACCGACAGCACGACCACCGGCGACGGTATCGACCACGCCCAGGCCGCCACAGATGCCCAGGCACAGGCCGATCAGTACGTCGCGGCCGGTGACTACGCCAGCGCCGAATCCGCCCGAGAGACAGCCGAGAACGAGTCCTACTCAGCCGGCGACGACTCCATGCTTCACGGCAGCACGTCGTCGGACCTGACCACCGCGCACGACCAGCAGGGAAATGCCGCCTATGACGAGCAACTCGAGCAGCAAGCCGCCCAGTCCGGCGACTACGAGGCTGCCCGGGAACATGCCGGAGATGCCGCCTACGCAACCCAGTGGGCCGACTCCAGCGCCGGAGGCGCAGACCACTCCGGTCAAGCCCAGAACGAGCATTATCAGGAAGACTGGGCCGTCTGGCACCAGGACAACGCCGATGATGCTGCCCACAACGCCGAATGGGAAGCCAACAACGGGAACGCCGATGCCGCCGCAAACTATGCCAGCCAGGCCGGCACCGAGCAGGCGGCGGCCGACTACCACGGCGCCGACCTCGGCGCCCACGACTCGACCACCGACGCAGCCTCCTACGACACGTCGGCCAGTTCTTACGAAGCCCCCGCCGAACCGGCCGTCGACACGTCGTACCACGTCGACGACACCGCGACCGAGTAGTTATGAATGCAAACAGCCGAGCCTTTAGCTCGGCTGTTTGCCCGATCAAATCCTATCGTGGTACAGGCGTCCCTGCCTGTTCCTTACAACTTCTCACCAGTCCCGTGCCGCTCGACCAGCCCCCGCAGCGTCGACGTCAACGTGTCGACATCTGCCACCGCCTCGAAGAATCGGACATCCGCGGTCTCGACACTCACCATCGCCGCCGCCGTTATGGACCGTCCCGCGTCCGTCACCACGAGCCGTTTTGCCCGGGCGTCGGTGGGGTGGGGTTCGCGCCGGATCAGCCCGTTCTTCTCCAGCGTCCGCAGCACCTGCGACGTCATCATCTCATCCGTCCCCGCCGCCTCCGCCACCTGAATCTGCGTGACCAGGGTGTCAACATCGCCGCGGGTCAACCACGACGTCACCGCCAGCAGCACAAACTGCACATGCGTCAGCCCATGCGGCGCCAACGCCGCCCGCATCCGCTGCTGCCACAAAAGCGTCACCCGCCATAGCTGGTAGCCAGGGCTATGCTCCGGCCCCGAAAAACGAGACTTGATCTCTTCCATCGACTGCAATCCTTGTTGAGGTTCTTCATGTAAACGTCTGCGACCGTCGGACCGTCCTTCCCGTTTCGGGGAGGAAGGAGACCAAGCCCTGGCGCCGGTCGGGAGGAGGGGCTATTCCTCGAACAGTTTCATCACCCGAATCCGGTGACCATCCGGATCGACCGCTATAAACGTGCGCCCGAAGTCCAGATCGACCGGTGGCGTGACCGTCGGGATGTCACGCCGCTTCCAGTCAGCATACACCGCGTCGACATCATCCGCCAAAAATGCAATCTCCGTCGACCCGGGCGCTCCCGTCGGATCGGGATGCGCGGACCTCGGCGACCACAAACCAAGCATCGTCCCATTCGGCAGCGGGAACAGCGCAAACGTATCCGACTCTTCCACGGCCGGCGTCTCCAGCAATCCCTCATAAAAACGAGCGCTGACATGGGGATCGTTGACGAAGCAGAGAACAAAGCCAAAATCGAGTTTCATGGTAAAGCCTTTCAAGTCTATGTTGAATGCATATTACTATGCGCGCATAGTAAATGTCAAGTGGATAGAAATTTAAGTCCTGTGATGGCGCCCAATTTCTTTGTCCCCGGAGGGACAGTCTGCCATACTGGCCGGGAATTCATTCCGTAGTTCTCAATCCTGGATTATCACGTGCAACTCTTCGGCGCGGAATTATGGTAAACTATCGGCGTAATGACCTCTTTAACCTCCAACCGGGCGGACAATGGCTCCTCGATAGCCATCCGCAGCATCATTATTACCAGCCCGGTCGGGTGACACGCAATTGCGGTGCCGCCCCGGCCGGGCCGGCGCGTGGCACCGCGCAAACTTCCACAACAATCGGAGACAAGTAAAGGCCAAACGACGTAGGTCGAGATGACGGGCACAGAAGAGCCGCCCTCGACATCCATCTCGTCACTGCCGTGCCCGGAACCTCGACCGTTCCTGCGGCCGCGAACACCGGCTAATCTTGGGAATTCCGTTCGCCCGAATAGGAGATTTCGAGTTTGAGTACCCAGAACAGCAACGGCGCAACGAAGCGCCATGTCGACATATTCGACACCACCCTGCGCGACGGTTCGCAGGGGGAAGGCATCTCGTTTAGTGTCGAGGACAAGGTCAAGATCGCCAAACGCCTGGACGCCTTCAAGATCGACTACATCGAAGGCGGCTGGCCGGGCAGCAATCCCAAGGACATCGAGTTCTTCGACCGCATGAAGTCCGTCACCTTGACGCACTCCAAGCTGACCGCATTCGGCTCGACTCGCCGCCCCAACCGCAAGGCCGAGGACGACCCCATGCTCCAGCAACTCCTTGCGGCTGAGACTCCCGTCGTCTGCTTCGTCGGCAAAAGCTGGGACTTCCAGGTCACCGAGGCCCTGCGCCTCCCGCTCGAAGAAAACGTCGCCATGGTCGGAGACACCGTCGCGTTCTTCAAGTCGCACGGCAAGGAAGTCATCTACGACGCCGAGCACTTCTTCGACGGCTACAAGCGCAACCCGGACTACTCCGCCCAGTGCCTGAACGCCGCAATCGACGCCGGTGTCGACGTCATCGCGCTCTGTGACACCAACGGCGGCACCATGCCACACGAGATCTCGACGATCGTCACCGAGGTCATCGCGCGCTTCCCTAAGGGTAACTTCGCCATCCACACCCATAACGACACCGAGTGCGGCGTCGCCAACAGCCTCGCCGCCGTCATGGTCGGCGCGGTTCAGGTTCAGGGCACCATCAATGGCCTCGGCGAGCGCACCGGCAACGCCAACCTCACCAGCATCATGCCCAGCCTCGCCCTCAAGCTCGGCCTCGACCTGAGCTGCGGCGGCAACATGGACGAGCTCAGCGACCTGTCCGCCTATGTCGACGAAATCGCCAACGTCACCCCCAAGAACTGGGCCGCCTACGTCGGCCGCTCCGCCTTCGCTCACAAGGCCGGCCTCCACGTCGACGCCATCCGCAAGAACCCGGACACCTACGAGCACATGGACCCGACCAAGGTCGGCAACGAGCGCCGCATCCTCGTCAGCGAGCTTTCGGGATCGTCGACCATTCTCGAGAAAATCCAAAAGGACTACCTCGACCTCCGCAAGGACAGTCCGGAGACCAAGGCCATTCTCAAGGAAGTCGCGCGACTGGAGCATGAGGGCTACTCCTTCGAAGGCGCCGAAGGCAGCTTCGACCTCCTGGTCAAGAAGGCCACCGGCACCTACGAACCGCTCTTCGAACTCGTCGGCTACCGCGTCATCGTCGAAAAGCGCGGCGGCGACATCGACGCCATCACCGAGGCCACCGTTAAGCTTAAGGTCAAGGGCGAGGAGCACCTGACTGTAGCCGAAGGCGACGGCCCCGTCAACGCCCTCGATCAGGCCCTGCGCAAGGCGCTCACCGATCACTATCCGAAACTCGCCGACATCCGCCTCACCGACTTCAAAGTCCGCGTCCTGAACGTCAAGGAAGGCACCGCCGCCAAAGTCCGCACCATTGTCGACAGTGCCGACCCACACCGAACCTGGTCGACCATCGGCGTCTCCACCAACATCATCGACGCCAGTTGGCACGCCGTCGTCGACAGCATCGAGTATGGCCTGATCCATAACGGCGAGGGCAAGTAAGTTGTTAATGGCCGGGGCAAGCGTCCCGGTCGTTTTTATTTGGAGGACATCATGACCCCACTGCAGCAGCGCGCCAAAGCCTTCCTCGAAATGTCGATACCCGACGAGCTCGTCCCGAACTATGTCAGCGGTTCCATTGCCGACATGATGCTCGCGAACTACGCGGCCGGCAAGAAACTCGACGGGGAAGCGTTGGAACTCATCGAACTCGCCTCCATGGAAAGCGAAGCCGCCGCCGACAACTACGAAACCGCCGCCGCCAAAGCCTACTTCCAGGAATGTGCCGCCATTCTATCGGCGATCTCGGAAGAGCTTGGCTAATCAGAATGAGGTGCCGGCTCTCGGTCGTCCGTAATCGACGAACGTCCAAGAGTCTCAATCGGGTATCATACGCATCGAACGGAGCCGTTCGACCGCTTGCTCCGGCAGTTTAGGAAAGGTCGTCTAACCGGGGCATGGCCCTTCTGTATTTCCTCCTGATAGCCTGGGTGTTGACCGCCGCCGGGCGCGTCATCGCAAAAGCACTGCGCATCCCGGACAGCGCAAGCATCCTTGAGAAGAACCTGATCGGCTACGCCATCGGGCTGGTACTCTTTGCCTATGGCATGCTCGCGATCGGACTGGCCGGCGCCCTGTACTCGGGAGTCGCGCTCGGGTGGGTGGCTGTTCTTGGCCTGATCGGCCTCGTTCAATACCCGTCGATGGCCCGCGAGTCGGTGTCGATCCTCACCACCTGCTTCCATCCCCAGCGAGCTGTCTGGCTGATGATGGCGGTGCTCGCCTTCTTCAGCGGCGTCTCGCTCATCGGCTGCTTCGCCCCGCCCGTGGTCGGCGTACCGGTCCTCCAGTCGATCCTCACCGAGTACGACAGCATCGCCTACCACCTCGCCGACCCCAAGCTCTACATCGACGCCCACCGCATCTATCCCATCTACTGGGAGCACCACTCCAACTTCGCGTTTACCGGCGAGATGTGGTACACATTCGGGTTGCTCTTCCACAGCGTGCCGCTTGCCAAACTCTTCCACTGGTCCTGCGGCCTTGGCTGCGCGCTGGCGATCTATCGACTCGGGCTTCGGTTCCTCGGTCAGCGCGCCGGGGTGATCGCCGTCATCATCTTTGCGTCGACACCGCTCGTATTCTGGGAAGCCGGGACTGCCTACGTCGACCTGGTGGCGACCTTCTTCACCACGCTCACCCTGTTGACTGTCTCCATCGGCATCGCCGAGGACGATGACAAATGGCTGTGCCTCTCCGCCGTCATGATGGGGCTGACCCTCAGCAGCAAGGCGACCGCCGTCATCAGCCTTGGCCTCTTCGCCGTAGGCCTGCTTTACTGGCGGCTACGGGTGAAGCGCCAGCCGATCGGGCCGGTCGTTCGGCAGGTCGCTCTGTGGTGCGTGATCGCGCTGGTGGTCGGTTGCCCGTGGTACGTCAAGTCCATCGCCTACACCGGCAATCCAATCTATCCGTTCTACTTCAAGCTCTTTGGCGGCAAATACTGGAGTCTGCAAAACGGGGCCGCCTACGACGCCGCCAATACTTATTTCGGTGTCGGGCATCAGCCCGTCAACCTGCTGATGGCGCCGTGGAACCTGGTGATGTACTTGATGCCCGGGCATCCAGCATCGATGTATCCCAATCTCGGGCACGGCAATGCCGGGAACAAGCCGTTCAACGACTTCCCCACCGAGTTCGGTACCCTGTCGCCGGTGCTGCTCGCCGCCCTGTTTGTGCCGGCGTTCCTGAGACTTCGGAACGGGGTAGGGGACGCCTTCGTAAAGTCAATCGCGGCCTTCGCGGGGGCGTCGATGTTGGTCTGGCTCGTCACCACGCAGTACGGCCGCTACATGCTTCCGTTCTACCCCGCGCTCTGCATAATCGCCGCCTGGGCTGTTGACCGCGCCCTGGCCCTGCGCACGATCACCGGCTGGACACTCGGCGCGCTCACCGGGGCGTCGGTCATCTTCTCCGGCTACCTTGCCGTGTCACTGGCCGAAGTCCAGCTCCCGGTCGCCACCGGCCGTCAAACCGTCGACGATTACGTCGGCCACGGCTATGGCGGATACGAGGCCATGCAGTACATCAACCAGCAGCTGCCGAGCGGCAGCAAGATTGCTTTCTACGGCAATCCGCTCGGTTTCTACTGTAATAAGCCCTACCTGTGGGCCGAGGCAGGTCACAGCACGTTCATCCCCTACGACAAGATGAAAAGCAGCGACGATCTGCTGGCCTACTTCCGATCGACCCATGTGACACACGTGCTCGTCAACCGGCAATACTTCAACTGGCCACCCGCCGGCGATGCGGTTCCGTGGGTCAATTGGCTCTACCAATTGACGGCCGGCCAATCGTCGCCTATCTTCGACCACCACGGCTACACGATCTACGAGCTGCCCGGAGCGCACTCATGAAAGAAGCAAAAACGAACACGAGGCTCTGGCTTGCAGTCATCGTCGTCCTCTACCTGATCTTCGCCGTCGCCTATAATCTTGTCACACCGGCGGCGTCGACCTTTCAGCACAATCCCGACGAAAACGACCACGCCAAGTACGTGTCGGTGCTTGCCTCCGGTCACCTCCCGGTCTTCACCACCGCGCCCGCCGGCTCGGAGTTCCACCAGCCGCCGCTCTACTACCTGTTCTGTACGCCGGTCTATCTGGCGACCCACCACAACGGCGACAGCGCGGCCATCCACGCGATGCGAGTGGTGTCGACGATCTTCGGCCTGCTCCTGATCCTTGTCACCTACCGATGTGCGCGCTTGTTGTTTCCTGACGATGAGTGGACTGCATTGTTGACCGCCGGCCTCGTCGCGCTCCTCCCGATGAACATCGCCATGAACGCGAGCGTCGGCAATGATTCGCTAACGAACTTGCTCGTCGTCGCCGGGTTGATGTTGCTCACCAAGATTGCAACGGCGGATCACACCGGTGTTCAAGGGAAGCACGCGCAACCCACCACGCCTGCCGTCCTTCTTGGCGTCGTCCTCGGGCTGATCATACTGACGAAATCCAGCGCCCTCGTCCTCTATCCGGCAGTTCTGGTCGGCTTGCTGCTGCTCGGCTATCGCAAGGTGTTGACGCCGTCGGTCGCGCTCAGATGTGCTGTCATCTCCATTGGCATGGGCCTCTTGATCGGCTCACCCTGGCTCCTCCGCAACTTCACGCTCTACGGCGATCCGCTGGGACAGAAGGTTTTCCAGCAGGCGTTCCAGCAGACAACCGCGCCCGCCGATGGCATTATGCGCCTGGTAGGGGGGCTGGGACCGTACGCGTCGCTGATGGTCAAGTGGACGTTCGCGTCGTTTTGGGGCGTCTTCGACTCGATGACCGCCTTCTGGGGCCGCGACCCTCACGTAGCGTTGTCGAGGATGACGCACACACCCATCGGGCCACCGTTCGATGAGCCGCTGTCGCCAATTTACAACCTGCTCGCCGTGCTGACGGGCATGGCGCTGATTGGCGTCCGCATGGGGCTCAGGCGCGCCGGCGTCGACGCTGCGAAGTCGTCGATCCTGTGGTCGTTTCTGCTGCTGATCCTGGCGACCGCCTATGGCTTCACGATGTTCACCCTGCAGTTCTTCCAGGCGCAGGGGCGATATTGGTTCACCGCCCTCGTCCCGCTCGCCCTCTTCTTCGCCCTTGGCTACCGTGGCCTTTTCGCCAAGGAGACGTCGTACCGCGCGGTGTCGATCGTGCTGATCCTGGGCTTGGTCGCGCTCAATGCCTACACGATCTGGGGACTATTGGTGCCGCGATTTGCCGCCGGATAGGATGCAATTATGACTCCGTTCGACCTCATCACGTTTGATGAAACCGGCTTCCGCAAAGAAGGCGACCGACCTGACCTTCGGGTCTGGAGGTCTGACTATGGTGACGGAATGGGGCTTTACTATTTCGCGATACCGCCGAATATCCCGGTTCCGCTTGATCAGATTGACGCGTTGAGGGCGTCAATTCGGAGCATGCTCACCGCGGCCGGTGGGGCGATAATCGAACTCGAGGTGGTCGACGTCAACGGGGTTCCGTCGATCCGGCAGATCATCAAGAAGCCGCAACAACCGACGGGAATGACCTATGTTGGCTCGTTCACCTTTCCCTTCCGTGACCGCAGCCTTGTCCTCAAGATTCAGTGCGAGGAGCGTGGTGTCACGGGCATGCGGGAAGCGGTCGTCCTTGACCAACTTTTGGGGAACGGCTCCGTCACCATCAGTGATGGCAAGGTGGAAGGATGGAGCGCCGATCCCTACGACGCGTCCATTCAGCTTCCTCTGATGCGCAATCTGGCGGAAGATTCCGGCTACGATGCGCAGTTCCCAGACCACCCGCTCAGTCGAGCGCGGCGCGCTATGACGCAACTGCAAACTTCTCTTCGCCTTCACGACGCTCTCAGGGATTTGCCGCCATTCGATGGACCGTCAGCCGCGCCACCGCCGCCGGCTCCAAAGCGGCCGTGGTGGCGTTTTGGCCGGTGATTTGAATGGTCGGTCGTTTTGGCGTCGTCCGCCAAATAAGGTATACTAAAGCTCATTCCCTCGACGGCCCATTCGTCTAGCTGGCCAAGGACGCCGTACTTTTCGGTGCGGAAACAGGTGGTTCAAATCCCCTATGGGCTATCAAATCAGAATGGTGAATGTAGAATAGTGAATGGTGAATTGGTAGAGCCGTTGACTATCGACTTCCTGTAATTCACTATTCTTAATTCACTATTCACTATTCTCAAAATGTCCGATTTCTACGACCGCCTCGTCCCATTTTATCACCTGATCCATCCCCGATTGGAACGCCGGTGTCGACCGGCAGGCGTCGACGCTCGACGCCATCATCCCTGAGCGACTTTCCAACCCGATCACCATTCTCGACATCGCCTGCGGCATCGGCACCCAGGCTTTGGGCCTCGCCGCGCTTGGGTACGATGTCACCGCGTCGGACCTTTCGTCCGCCTCCGTCGATAACACGTTCTACTTTGTTGAGGACGACGGCACGGCGTCGACCACGCACGTCATGCGGTCGAAGTTCCATGCGGTCCGCCTCGACCGGTTGGCGGAATTGATGACGGAAGCCGGCTTCGTCGATGTCGGGCGCGTCGACGGACGGTTCTTTCAGCCGCTCTTAATCGGCCGTCGTTAGAGGAACTCCGTCAGCCGCACCTCCGCCAAACTCCCCACGATCCTATCCGCCGCACTCAAATCCAGTAGCTTCGTGATATCGTTCGGCGACGCGATGCAGTACAGACCGGCAGCCTTCGCCGCTGCCACCCCGTTCGGCGAATCCTCGAGGGCCATGGCCTCATCGACATTGACACCCAACGCGGCGACCGCAGCAAGGTACAGGTCCGGAGCGGGCTTGGCGCGTGGGACATCGTCGCGGCATTTGATCACGGCAAAACGGTCTAGCAGTCCCAGCTGTGTCAGGTAGGGATCGACCCAGGCGTGCGACGAACTCGAGGCCACCGCCAGCTTGACCCCGAGCGCGTCCGATTCGTCCATCAACTCCACTACTCCGGGACGCACGGTCTCCGTCGACATCAGCTCGGCGAACCGGGCTCGCTTCTGCATGCGGATAGCCTCCTGGTCGATTGGCCCGAGAAGTTCCTCCAGACCCAGATACGGCGTCCACACGATCTCGTGCGTGCCGCGCCCGATCATCGACATCCACTGGCCTTTCGGCAGCGTGAGGCCTAAGCTCTCGTACACCTCCACCCAGGCACGATATTCCGGCGTCTCGGTGTCGAGTATCAGTCCGTCGAAGTCGAAGACGAGTGCTTTGATCACAATTGCTCCCTGAGTAGATTACCTTATGCCGGATCGTCCATCCGTTAGTGCTCTCCTAATAAATACGCCCATTTAGAAGCGAGTCCCAAAAGGGCCAGCACGCGCAGCGCTAGTGTTGTCAAAATGGGCGGTGTTCCTCTCGCGCTGGACGCCCACTGCTAATTGGTTCTATCGGCTGTGTGGCAGGTCGTTGCTAAACAACCTTCTACTGAGATCACCGAACTTTTATTCGCTTTGCCCGTTGACGATGGTTCGTCATTCAAGCTATAATGTCCAAAGGGCCAATGGCCCGGAAATTTGCAGGCATGGTCGGGATGGTCCGCCCTGTCCGGCATCTCACGCACGTCGAAATGTGGATCTCCCATTTCGAGCCGTCTCTTCGGTGTAACTTGAGAGAGGAGTTTGAGCGTCCTGTCTTTGGCCGGCGCTGGAACGAGGTGCGAACATCGCTTTTTAGGGCAGTCACTGTCGACGCCTGAGTGCTAACGAAATATGACCCTGTAATTCAAACGGGGCGCACGTAGCACCCTGTTTTCTAAGGTTAAAAATGGTGTAGGCGTTCGGGCCTGCGCTGTCTTCCCGGGTATCGCCACCTCATGCGTCGAACAAAGATTGTCTGTACCATCGGACCGGCCACCAGCAGCCCCGCGGCCCTGCGTGAACTCGTCAAAGCCGGTATGGACGTAGCTCGCCTTAACTTCTCCCACGGCAGTCACGAAGCCCATGCTCAGGTAATTGCCGAACTGCGAAAGATTTCGAAGGAGCTCGATCGGCCGGTTACGCTGCTACAGGACCTGTCCGGGCCTAAGGTTCGCGTCGGAAAGATCGCCGGCGACGGCGCGCTCCTTGAGCCCGGCGCCGAGATCGTGCTGACCATGGACGATGTCCCCGGTGACGATGGCAGAATCAACCTGCCGATCCCGGAGATCTTTGAAGCCGTCAATGTTGGCACGCACCTGATGCTCGACGATGGCCTCATCGAGCTTAAGGTCAAGCACAAAAAGCTCGATACGCTCGTCTGCACAGTCATCGTAGGTGGTCTGCTGACGTCGAACAAGGGCGTGAATGTCCCGGGAGTCTCGCTGCCTCTGGCCGCCGTGACCGACAAGGACCTTGAAGACCTGCACTTTGGCATTCAGCAGAAGGTCGACTGGGTCGCCGCATCCTTCGTCCGAACGCAGAACGATATTGCGGTGCTGAGAGGCGTTTGCGAGGCGGCGCGTGCCAAGATACCGATCATTGCCAAGATTGAGAAGCACGAGGCCGTTCACAATATCGACGAGATCATCGCCGCTGTCGACGGAATCATGGTCGCCCGCGGAGACCTCGGTGTCGAGGTCCCGATCGACGAGGTTCCGGTCATCCAGAAGATGCTGATCGGGAAGGCGAACAAGGCGGGCAAGCCCGTCATCACCGCCACCCAGATGCTCGACTCGATGATCCGCAACCCGCGCCCGACCCGTGCGGAGGTCACCGACGTCGCTAACGCGATCTTCGACGGTACCGATGCAGTCATGCTCTCGGGCGAAACCGCTGTCGGCGCGTATCCGTACGATGCCGTCAAGATGATGGCCAAGGTGGCCGCGCACACGGAAGCTTCGCTGGACTACGCGAAAATACTCGACGAAAAAACGCATGAGGTCAGTAAGGGCGCGTCGATCACCGGCGCCATCGGGGAGGCCACCTGCTCCCTGGCCCACGACCTGCAGTGCGCTGCGATTTTGACGGCCACGTATTCGGGTAAAACGGCTCAGGTAGTTTCAAAATACCGGCCCCGCGCCCTGATCCTTGCGGCCACCGACAAGTACGAAACCTACCAGCGTCTCGGGCTGGTATGGGGAGTACACCCGGTCCTGGTTGGCAAGGCCGATGACGCTGACGGCGTGATGCAAGTCTGTATCGATGCCGCTGATAAGTCGGACCTCGTCAAGACGGATGACCTTGTCGTCATCACCGGCGGCGTGCCTGTGGGACGTACCGGCAGCACGAACTTTATCAAGATCCACCGGATCGGCCAGCCGCTCCGACCCGAATAAGTGGGGCCCGTTGACCAATCCTATCGTAGGACAGGCATCCCTGCCTGTCGCGTATCGATGATACGAAGTAAGAAAGTCAGTCCGGCAGACAAAGAATCTATGAACCGCCGAGATGACAACAACACAACGGACGCTCGTGAGGAAGGCCGCCGTCGACCGCAAACCGGCAGGCCGGCCGCGTCATCGACCCGGAAACGGCGTCGACGTCCGTCGCGAATCATGGGAATTGGGGCGCGTATGATCCTGCTGTCCTGCGCCATTCTCGTGCTGCTACTGGTCGCCGGCGCGATCGTAGCCAAGGCCTTACGGCCCTATGCCCAGGTCAGCGATCTCAAAGCGCAACTGTCGGACATCAACCGTCAGGTGGCGCAAACAGACCAGCAGAACGCTGCCTATAATCGACGGCTCGCCTACCTGCAAACGACGCAGGGAGAAATGGCCGAGGCCCGAAGTCTTGGGTACCTCGTCCATGGCGAAGTTCCGGTTGTAGTCGATGGAACGCCAGGCGCGCTCAGCGAAACCCCGCTTGCGCAGCCGCGTCCCGCCCCGCCGACGTTTATGACCCGCGTCCGCAATTGGTTCAGGTCGTTTAACGTCAAGCGGTAAAGATTTCGTGCGCACATCTCGCGCACGGCCCGAAAGCGAAAGGGGCAGACGCTCCGCCATCGTTGTTTGGATGGCTGGCCGTCTATGCCATACTGCGCCCAAAGTTTACTCGTTCACCGTGAAGGTGAACACCGATTTGTACGCCCTGGTGAGAGAAGGCTGCGTACCACCTACTTATAACCGACTGGTTGCGCCCAGGTAAACGGGCCAGCGTGCAGCGTTCGACTGCACCGGCCAAAACGAGCTGCCGTCGCACCGCCCGATCTCCTCGCGAGGTCGAGCCGTGACCATCGACATGCAG
>Ga0070658_10000700_pt1 | contig 29093 bp, 19 predicted proteins | sample KBSC13metaG_FD_64664 | JGI IMG/M metagenome (GOLD analysis project Ga0070658, IMG submission 64664) | Corn rhizosphere microbial communities from Kellogg Biological Station, Michigan, USA - KBS C1-3 metaG | ecosystem: Host-associated > Plants > Roots > Rhizosphere > Soil ... | reverse complement strand
AGCGAGATAGCCCGCCGAAGGCGGCCCGAAGGGTGGAGCGGCTGCGACAGCAATTTATTCGCCGAACCCAGGCGTGGCAGCACCGATGTGCGCTCATTCGCGGCGATGTCTGTCCGCGAAGGCATCCACCCATTGCAGCCACGGTTCGTCGAATAAATTCGACGCTACGTAGACGGACTTTCTCCGCTCAACCTTTCATCAAATAAGGCGGTTCTCACCCTTGCCGCCGGCGACTACGCCGCCGGTTTGATGCTGCCGAGGATCGCTTTCAGCGCGGCCGCGTTCTTCTTCTCACCCTCCGGGGTGACCCAGTAGAGGAGCAGGATCAATTTGTCCTTCGTCGGGGCGATGAGCGCGAGGCTCACATTGCAGGCGCCATCCTTGTCTTTGCCGCTCCAGGAAAAATCGGCGACGTCCATGCCGTTCAGTTTGCCTTCCGACTTCTTCTCGGTGGATTTGTCGATCGTAACCTTTTCCTTTTTGAGGTACGCGATGGTGTCCTTGATCGCGGCATCGATCGACGCGTTGTCGTGGGCGTCCATGTAGATGTAGATCTCCTCGTCAGCCGAAGTGATATCGAGACCTCCCTCATCGTATTTCACCTTCCAATCATTCGGAAAGGTGGCGGTGATGAGGGGCTTGTCTTTTGGGAGTTTGAATTCGCCCGCCTGGGCGGCGACGATGTAGAGCGGAAGGAGAAGAGCGAGGAGGAGTTTTTTCATACGCACAATCTGTTCGGATTTACCACGGTTGCCGTTATGGCGACTGCCGAAGTCTGACGCGCCGGCCTGGAATGGCAATGCTTTAGCGCGGGGCGGGCCGACGGATCATCCGGCCGCTTCTCGCTTAATCTCCGAAGTCATTCTGAGCGGAGCGTAGGTGGTAAAGTGGGCGGAGCGCAGTCGAAGAATCCCGTGGCGCAACCAGCGAGGTCGCCGCGGGAAAAGCCGCTGGTAGAGCGGCGGGTTCTTCGGCTGCGTTCCATCCCACCCTGGCTCGCCCAAGGCACCGGCCGCCACGAGCACCTCAACCGCCGCCTCGGCACGCATGGAACTCCGCTCAGAATGACTCCGGGGGAGGGGTTTCAAGCGCCCGTGCGTTCGCGCAGGAGAACACCAGAAATCTTAAACTTTAAACCAGAAGTGTCTGACCGACACCGGATTCGCTATGCTTTCACATGACGCCGCATAGACTGGGCCGGCCATGACTTCCCCTCCCGGCACCCCGGCACTTTACGAGCAAGTCGCGGGCAAGATTGAGACCCTCATCCGCGCGGGCACTCTGCGGGCCGGCGAGCGGATTCCCTCCGTCCGGCGCGCCAGCGCGCAACATGGCGTGAGCGTGACCACTGCCGTGCAGGCTTACCTGGAGTTGGAAAATCGCGGGTTGATCGAGGCGCGGCCCAAATCGGGCTTTTTCGTGCGCCCGCAGCTTCGCCCGCGAGCGCTCGAGCCGAAGACGTCCCGCCCGGCGCACACCGCAACCACGGTCGGTGTCGGCGGCCTGCTGTCGCGGCTCTTCGACGCGGCGCGGATGCCCGATGTCGTTCCTTTCGGGGCGGCCTATCCGGGCGCGGAGACGCTGCCGGTGGCGAAGCTGAGCCGTATCCTGGCCTCGGTGGCCCGCAGCGCGGGCGCGCGAGGCATCAGCTACGATATGCCGCCGGGGGTGGAAGCGCTGCGCCGGCAGATTGCCCGGCGGTCGCTCGACTGGGGTGGAAATCTGACGCCCGACGACATCATCACGACGTGCGGCGGAACGGAGGCGCTGGCGCTGTGCCTGCGCGCGGTCACGAAGCCCGGCGATATTGTCGCCGTCGAATCCCCGACGTATTTCGGCGTGCTCCAGGCCATCGAGGAGCGGGGTTTGAAGGCGCTGGAGATTCCGATGCACCCGCGCACGGGCATGGACCTGGACGCGCTCGAACGGGCGCTGAAATCGCGCGCTGTCGCCGCCTGCCTGGCTGTGCCAAATTTTAACAACCCCCTCGGCTCGCTCATGCCGGACGAGCACAAACAGCGGCTGGTGGAAATCCTGGCCGGCCGCGACGTGCCGCTGATCGAGGACGACATCAATGGCGACCTGGCCCATGACGGCACGCGCCCGCGCGTCGCCCAATCCTATGATCACGAAGGGCGCGTGCTCCTCTGCGGATCCTTCTCGAAGACGCTGGCGCCGGGTTACCGGGTTGGCTGGGTCGCGCCCGGCAGGTATCACGAGCGGGTCAAGGCGTTGAAGTTCACCAGCACCCTGGCCACCGCGACCCTGCCGCAACTCGCGGTGGCGGAGTTCATCGCCAATGGCGGATACGATCATCACCTGCGCGCTCTGCGCGGCAATTTCGCGGAGCAAACCCAACGGATGAGCGCAGCCGTCGCCGCCGCATTTCCGGAAGAAATCAAGATCACGCGCCCGAGCGGCGGATTCGTGTTGTGGATCGAGTTGCCGGAAAAAATCTGCGCTCTCACCCTGCACGAACGCGCCCTCGCGGAGCAAATCAGCATCGCGCCCGGCCCGATGTTTTCCGCCAAGCAGAGCTTCCGGAATTTCATCCGATTGAATTGTGGGCATCGATGGTCGGAGCGGGCGGAGGGGGCGGTGGCCACGCTTGGGAGGCTGGTGAAGGAACTGGCCGTGGGTGGCTAGCGGGAAGGGGTTGAAACGCAGAGACGCAGGGGCGCAGAGAGGGAAAGCCTGAGTTGACGCTCCGCCAGCCACGGAGGCGCTGGTGCCATCTGACGGCTCCCCCTACCCGTCATTCTGAGGAACGAAGAACCACTGTCTCTTCCGGCATCTGACGCCACGCAGGTGAGGAAAGGCAGAGATCTCAGGTTCTTCGCTTCGCTCAGAATGACGGGTCGGGGGAACCCGCCACATGGCACCGGCGCACCCTGGCTGACGGGAGCGTGTGATCTCGAATTCCCCCTCTGCGTCTCTGCGTTTCCCCCCTTCGCCCCTCCACCCGCCCTACACCGACTGCCCCGAGCTATCCAGCGTCTGGCGGACCGCCGCCAGCAGCTCCTCGGCACGGTAGGGCTTGCGCAGGAACGCGACGCGCTCCGGCAGCACGAAGTCGCCACGGAAAACTTCGGCGCTGTAGCCGCTCGTATAGATCACTTTGAGTCCCGGCTTTTTCGCGACCAGCCGCTGGGCGAGTTCGTGGCCGCTCACTCCGCCCGGCATCACCATGTCGGTGAGCAGCAGATCCACCTCGCCGTGGCATTTGTCCCACATGTCGAGCGCCGACCGGCCGCTGACGGCTTGGTGGATGCGATAGCCGTGCTTGTTCAAGACCTGGAGGACGATGGAGCGCACCGTGGCGTCGTCTTCCACCACGAGGATGGTCTCCGAGCCGCGCTGGAGCGCCGGCTTGGAAACCTGCTCCGGCGAGGTGGAGGGTTGCGCGCCATGGTGGCGCGGGATGAACAGTGAAAACGTCGATCCGCGCCCCACTTCGCTTTCCACACTCAGCCAGCCACCGTGTTGCTGGGCGATGCCGAATGCGGTCGCCAGGCCGAGGCCCGTCCCTTTGCCCACCTCCTTGGTCGTGAAAAATGGCTCGAAGATGTGGGGCAGGCTGTCGGCGCCGATACCCGTGCCGGTATCGCTGACATCGATCCGGACATAGACCTCCGCGCGCGCTTCCAGCGGCATGCCCCCGGGCCGATCCCGTCCGCTGACCACGTTGGTGGACAAGGTGAGCATTCCTCCCTGCGGCATGGCATCGCGCGCGTTGACCGCGAGATTGAGCAGCACCTGCTCGATCATCGCGGTGTCGGCGTGGACGATCGTCGCTTCGCTGGTGAACAGCGTGCGCAAGGTGATGTGCTCGCCGATGAGCCGCTCCAGCATGCGACCCACTTCGCCCACAACAGTATTGACGTTCAATTCGCGCGCCTGCATCGGCTGGCGGCGGCTGAAGGCCAGGAGCTGACCCGTGAGCGCGGAGGCCCGTTCCGTCGCCGCCAGGATGTCCTGGAAAATGGCGCGCACCTCATGCTCCGGCTGCTCGGACATCAGGGCGAGCGACGCATTGCCCTGGATGACCATGAGGAGATTGTTGAAATCGTGCGCCACGCCGCCGGCGAGCTGGCCGATGGCGTCCATTTTCTGCGACTGGCGAAGCTGCTCCTCGAGCAGACGTTGCTCGGTGATATCAAAGCTGAAGACCGTGACCCCCGTGATCTCGCCGCCGCTCGTGATCGGGCTGAACGATTGTTCCAGCGTGCGCAAGCCATGCCGGAGCTGGAAGACCGCTTCGGTGACAAAGTGTTCGCCGGCCAGCGCCCGTTCATAGAGCCGCTTGCGCTCCATTGCCGTCTCAGGCGGCAGGAGATCGTCGAGCTTCATCCCGACGGCCGGCTGGCGTCCCACGAGGTCCTCCACGAGGCGCTCAAAGTGGGAATTGAAGGTGACGTAGCGGCATTCGCGATCGACCGACCAGATCGCGGCCGACGTGTTTTCAATGAGCGCGGTGAGTTTCGCTTCGGAGAGCCGCACTTCGCGGGTGCTTTTCTCGACCTTCTTGCGCAATTGAAAGGTCCAGAGCAGAGCGACGCCTCCGATCAGGACGGCGACCGCGAGAATGCCACCCAGAATCCAAAGGAGACGCAAATCCGGCCGCGGCTCCGCCTCGAACAGGAACCTAGTGAGTTCCTGCTTTTTGCGGGTCAAGCCCGTTTCCTGGAAGACCTGCTCCATGCGCTCCCACCGGCCGAGGTTCATATGGCCGATATCGACGACATCGGAGAGGACCAGGCTCTTCATTTCCCGCTCTTCGAACTCGAGATTCTCGCGGCGGATGCCGCGTTCCTTCACGCCCGGCTTTTTGAGGATCAGGTCGATCATCTCCGCGGGATGGGCCATGGCGTATTCCCAGCCCTTGAGGCTGGCCCGGATGAACGCGGCCACCCGCGCGCGATCCTTTTGCACGAACGCTTCGGTGGTGAAGAGGGTGTCGCCATAGAAGTCCACCCCATAATCGGCCACGCGAATGATCGAGGGCTCGACCCCCGCCTGACGCAACTGCGCCGGCTCGACGGTACCGTAAGCGGTCATGGCATCGACTTTCCCCTCGATCAGATCGCGCACTCTCCAGTTGTGCGGGACCATTTTCACCCGCTCCAAGGGGATGCCTTCGTGCTTCAGCATGGCCTTGAGTTGGGCGGCGTCCTGTTCATTGGCCATCACGGTGCGGTCGATCAGGTCCGACGGCTTGGAAATGCCGGAATCGCCGCGGGCCATCACAACATACGGCGAATGCTGGAAAATAGCCGCGCAGGCCACCACCGGCCGCCCGCGCAGGCGGGCGAGCAGCACGGCGTCATCCGTAACGCCAAATTGCGCCTGGCCGGCGAGCACCGATTCCACGGGCGGACGCTTGGGCGAACCCTCGCGAATCTCGACGTTCAGGCCCTCCGCTTTGTAGAAGCCCTTTTCCTCCGCCGCGTAATAGCCGGCAAACTGGAACTGGTGGAACCATTTAAGCTGGAGGACGATTGTCTCTTCCGCGTGCGCGGCCACCGTGGCGAGAAGCAGCAGGCCAAGCGTGAAAAGGCCTGCACCCGCCCGTCGCAAGAGGGCGTTCACGATCGAAGCAGTGGGTAAAAACGGGGACACGAAAATGCGACCCTCGATGGTTCGAGAGTTCAATGCTGGGGAGCTAGTCAGCAGGAGGCGTTCTCGCAGGAACAATTTCGGGTTCCTACGGTGCGTTGTAAGTGACGGAAAAAGTCGGAGCGGTCAATTTCGGAGCTGCAAGTCTCCTGAAATTGCCCTAGAATAGAACCGCCATGTGCTGTTTCAGCCGCCGGGTCGAATTTGTGAAAGATACGAGCATCTTCGCGCGCCGTTCCGGCCAGCGGCTCCAGTTGCTCGTCTACAGTATGAAGGTGGGCGCTCCCGAGGATCTGGCGATGATCCTGCCCATTCCGGTCGCCGCCGGGACTCGCGAAGACGACGTGGGGTTCATCAATCTGGAAAAGTATCCCGATTTCTTTGCGGACCTGGCCACCGGCTTCCCCGGCCGCACGCTCAGCGCCCCGGCCGATGCCGCTGCGCCACCTCCACGGGCGCTCTTGAAGGTCGAAAACGTGGGACGTTTTGCCGCTTCGTTCGTTCCGACCGTCGCCGATTTTTCGAGGCTCGACCCGCGGTTTCGTCTGCCCCAGGAGGCGTGGAAAAGCCTCGGGCTTTACGCCAAGTATGGCTTTGCCGTCTTCCAGTTGAAGAAAGGCGCGGGGCGCATTCATCCCATGGCGTTCGCCTTTCCGACGGCACGCCCCGACTACCTCTACTTTCCCACCGTGCACATTCACGATGGCGAAGTGCATCCCCAAGCCGAGTTTGACCATTCCCTGTACTGCCAGCCTGGGCAGTCTGGCCTGCATAGCGTGGTCGCGTGGGACGAGACGCCATGGCCGGCAAAGACATTCCTCAATATCGCCAAGGCGCCGGGATTGGTCGTGCCTGATGAACATGTGCTCCGGCTCCAATTGAGCGGGGTCCTGACGAATCTGGATACCTGGCTGCGCGTCGCTTAGAAGCCTGACTCCATCCTCCGTTCCCCATCTCTTTCGCAGTCTTCAGGTCGCGCCACGCGATCGTTTCCGAGACCGTCTTGACATTCCGCCGCGTCGTTCAACAGTCGAAGCTCGATGCGCCGCCCCCTCATTCTCACCGGAATCCTTTGCCTGGCGGCCATTGGCACGGCGCGCGCCGTGGTGGTGGCAACCGGGGACGGCACGCAGAATACCACCGCGCCTTCGGACGACTTCGGTTTCGCGAACGTCGGTCGCGTTTACAATACGGCGGACGGCTTTTACAATAGCGGCGTCTACCTCGGGAACGGCTGGGTCCTGACCGCCTATCACGTCGTTCGCAATACCAGCCTGACCGGCTTCCAGTTCAATGATGTCGTCTTCCACGACCCCGTCCTGGGCGACGTCACTTTTGCCGTAAACCCGGCGACAGCCGTGCGGCTGCAAAATTCGGACTCCAGCTTCACTGACCTTGCCCTGTTCCAACTGACCGCGGCGCCGACGTTTCTCTCGGCCATCCCCATCGCGACTTCTTTGCCATCGAACGGATCCACGGTGACGATGGCGGGAAACGGGGTCAACCGCCAGCCGGGCCTGACGTCCTGGAACGTAAATGGCTCGAACGTCTGGACCGAGACCACGCCCCCGGGCACATTTTCCGGCTACAAGGAGACTCAGGGCAGCCAGACCCTCCGCTGGGGCACGAATACAATCGACAGCCAGAATACGACCATCAACGCGGGCTTCGGCAACCTGACGGTCCTCACGACTGACTTCGATAACACCACCGATCAGGCCCAGGCGGCGGCGGGCGATTCGGGTGGAGGCGTCTTTTACAAGAACGGATCCACTTGGGAGCTGGCCGGCATCCTCGATGCCACCGCCTCCTTTAACGGCCAGCCGGATTTCACGGCGGTCTTTGGCGATGAGACGGTCGCCGCGAGCCTGCCAGCCTACCGGGCTCAAATCGAAGCGAGGATTCCCGAGCCTGGAAGTTTGAGCCTTGGCGCTATTGGATTGGCCTCACTGGGCGGGTTCTGGCGGAAACGGAAGGGGTAGACTCGCGAAACGAAAAGCCCCCAAGTGTCGTGCACTCGGGGGCTTCTCAAGATTTCAGATCAACCGATCGCTGGCTTTAGAGGCCAGAGCCGGCCTTCAGCTTCTTCCGGTTTTCCGCACTCTCGTCCTTATAGATGACGTCCTTGTAGGTGGCGCCGCTTGGAATCATCGGGAGCACGTGCTCGGTATAGGGCACCATCACGTCCAGGACGTAGGGTTCCGTAGCGTCGAGCATGCGCTGCATGGCCCCTGCCAGGTCCTTCTTGTGCATCACGCGCTCGCACTTCACCGCGAAACCTTCGCACATCTTCACGTAGTCGGGATAGATGCCGGTCGGATCTTCCAAGCTGCCTTCGTAGGTCTTCTTCGGGTTGCCGAGGAAGGTGTGGCCGCGGTTGGAACCGTAAAAGCGATCCTCCCACTGCATCACCATGCCGAGCCATTGATTGTTGAGGATCATCACTTTCGCGGCGATGCCCTCGACATGCGCCATGGCGAGTTCCTGCACGTTCATGAGGAACGAACCGTCGCCGTCGATGTCGACCACTTGCTTGTCGGGGAAAGCCACCTTGGCGCCGAGCGCCGCGGGATAGCCGAAACCCATGGAGCCGAGGCCCGCCGAGGTGAGCAGCGTGCGCGGCTTGGTGAAATCGTAGAACTGCGCGGCCCACATCTGGTGCTGGCCCACGCCGGTCGTGATGATCGCGTCGCCCTTGGTCATCTCGTAGAGCAGGCGGATCGCGTACTGCGGCTGAATGATCTCTTCGGTGTCGGTAAAGGTGAACGGGAACTCCGCGCGCCAGGCGCCGATCTTCGCGTACCAGTCCGGGAAGGCCGTGAAGCCGGACTTGACCCGCTTCTGGCCGGACTGCTCCAGAAGGGCATTCAATTTGCCGAGGGCGTACTTCACGTCACTCAGGATCGGGAGCTTCACTACCTTGTTCTTATTGATCTCCGAGTTGTCGATGTCGATGTGAACGATCGTGCCGTGCTTGGCAAACTCGCTGATCTTGCCCGTCACGCGGTCGTCAAACCGCACGCCGATGGCGAGGAGTAGATCGGCTTCGTTCACGGCGTTGTTGGCGTAGACGGTGCCGTGCATGCCGAGCCATTTGAGCGACAGTTCGTGCGTCTCCGGGAAGCAGCCGATGCCCATGAGGGTCGTCGCCACCGGGATGCCCGTGCGCTCCACGAACTCCAGCAACTCCTCCGAGGCTTCGCCGGAAATGATGCCGCCGCCGCAATAGATCATCGGGCATTTCGCGGCCTTGATGTGGCCAATCACCTCATTGAGCGCGTGGTCGTCCGCATGCTGCACGGGGTTGTAGCCACGCAGGTTCACTTCCGTCGGGAAAATCGGCTGCGTGGTTGCCTGCTGCACGTTCTTCGGGATGTCGATGAGCACCGGGCCCGGGCGGCCGGTCTGGGCGATGTGAAAGGCCTCCTTCACCACTCGTGCGATGTCGTTCACATCCATCACGAGGTAATTGTGCTTCACGATCTGCGCCGTGACGCTGAACACGTCCGTCTCCTGGAAAGCGCCCTTGCCGATCATGTGGGCCGGCACCTGTCCGGTGATCGCCACCAGCGGGGTGGAATCGAGGTACGCGTCGGCAATGCCGGTCACGAGATTGGTCGCGCCCGGGCCGGAGGTCGCCATCACTACCCCGGCCTTGCCGGTGGCGCGGGCATAACCTTCGGCGGCGAACACGCCGCCCTGCTCATGCCGCGGCAGATAGGTCCGCAGCTTGTCCTCCCGCTTGGTCAGCGCCTGGTGCATGTGCATCGAAGCCCCGCCCGGATAGGCAAAAATCGTGTCCACACCCTCCCGAATCAGGCACTCGACGAGGATCTCCGCTCCGCTCATCGTGACGCCGCGCTCGGACGGCGAAGCGGCTTTTGTCGTGGGTTCGGTAGAGGTCGTGGGCTTGCTCATGGCTTGATAAAAGGGCGGCAATCCTACCAGAGACGGGCCCTACGGGCAAGGGCCATTCCGCATCTACGCCACCAGGAGAGGTAACTCCGCCTGTGTCTCATGGGTCAAATCACGATAACCCCGGTCCCGCCGCCACTCGAACTGGATCGCCGAACTGGTGGATTGGACCGCCCCTACAACCCTCCGAATCTCTTCGAAAAGTGACTGCGACGCGGCGTCTCTATTCACACCACTCAAAGAAATCCAGGCCTGCGCCCGTGTGAGTGCGACAAAAAGGGAGTTGCGGGCTCGGATGACCTCGTCCCAGCCTTTTTTGTGCGAAGTTAGTGCTTCCAGACCAATCACATAGACCATCGGCGCTTCGTTACCTTTGGCCCGGCGGATGTCGCTCACGGTCACGGCGCCCGTGCGCCAGAATTCATTCCGATCCGCGCTGTCCAGAGCAGGATAAAAGCAGCGCACGCGGGTGCCGGGGGAATCGGTTGCTTCCAAAACCTTCCGGACCCGGGTGCTGCGTGCCGTGCCGTGGAGATCGATCACGAGAATATCGCGTGAAGGGCGAAGCTCATGCTCACGGATGTCTTGCAGCAACGCGGCTCGCAACGCCTCCAGTTCTGCGTGTTCGTTCGGATGAGTCATCATTGCGATGGACTCTTCACGGCTCCAATGGGGTACGGGATTGGGAGAATTCTCGTCCGTCCGCAGCAGTGTCGCCACCTGCCCGGGATGGAGCTTTCCGTCGATTTCGTAACCGATGGCCTTCCATTCCTCCGCATTCAATCCCTGGACCGCGCCGCCGGGACGCAGCAAGCCTACACCCAGGGCATGGGCCGCCAGCAGGATCGGCTTCGGGTTCCGAAACGAACATCTCATGACCCGGCTGCGCCCCACGAAAAGAGCGGACAGTTCGTCGCCGAAGAGCTGCCGGGCCGTCGGTATCCGAAGCGTGTTCAAACTTTGGGCTTCGTCGTAGGCAAAGACCAGCCGCCGTTGCTCGGGACGGGCAACGTCCACGGGCCTTAAAGCGCAATAGGCCAGCCAAAAGAAGGGTTCACGCCCTTCCCAAGAAACTGCGGGGTCTGCGGAGATTAGATCCTGCGCTTCATCAATGAAAAGAGCATCGAAGCACGGCGCAATGCGGTCGGCACCGTGCTCGAGCAACTCGCGGCAGATGAAGGGCAGAAGATCACCGCCCGTGCTTTCCCGGCCAAACCGCCGGCGGTATTCGTCCTTCGCCGAATTGAGGGAACGTGGTTTCCGGGCGAGTTTCGCGCTCATGAGGCCGTAAAAGCCGGGACTCTCCATACTGCCCCAAGCATTAAAGATCCGGATGGCGCCGCTGCACCCGTCGAGCGCGATCGTTCCTGTCTTCACATCCGACACCACTCGTGCTCCGCGGCTGGAGGCGAGCTTTTCCAAACTCTCGCAGACCAGGGAAAAGCACAGATCGAACAGAGAGCGTGAATGATAAACAAACCCGATCTGGGCGCCTGGTTGATTGAAAAGCATCCACGCCGCTGACTGCACCAGCAGCGTCGTCTTGCCGGATCCGGCGATGCCTCGCAGCCGGAAAATTCCGCTCGGCATTTCCAAGGCATCGCCCCGCAGTTGGCGATCGCGGCCGGCGATATACCCATCCAACCGCCGAATGATCGAGCCCTTGTGCTCCGGAGGCGACGTCTCTTCCACACGGCTGCCGCCCAACCAATCCCGCCACAAGCGCCACTGGTCGTCATCCCACGAGGCGGTCGCCGCCGGCGGAATCGCTCGCAATCGCTCGACCAAGCCCTCCGCCAAATGCTCGCGGAGCAGGATTTCCGGGCTCAACCGAAAGCCCCGGTCCTGCCATTCGCGGATACTGACATAGGGAAGTGCGACGGCTACCCTGTGCCGCGGCACCCGCTGGCCGGCGGCCTGCGTGAGCAATGTCAAGGCCGACTGCGCCTGTTGGTACGGACGAATTTCCGTCTGGTCAAAATAGCCGCGCACCCGCCAGCAATCGCCGGCCACGCTTTCGATCTGCGTCGCATAGATGCCCTTCACCTCGATCACCACAAATCCCAATTCGCGGTCCACGAGGAGAACATCGGGCACGCGCAGGAATTCTCCGCGCACGGGGAACTGGGCATGAATCTCCGCATCCCCTCGCGCGCTGAAAGCACCCTGCAAGGCAGTCATCACCCTCCACTCAGCCTTCTCGCCTGAGCGGCCGGACATCAATGGGAGATACGCCTGTGCCATACGGGGACGCTGTGAGCAAGGGATGCGCCAAATGCCGAAGAACTGGGGCTTTTGTCTGGCTTCAAGGCCATTTAGTCTCAATGAGGACGAGTCGTCCTTCATGCCCGCCCCACCATTCACATCATCCCGAGGTCAAATGACTTTCGCCTGCCTCGCGTGACCGCGACCACGCCCAGTCCTGCCCCCATCCGCCAGCCCCTCTTCCGCGCGCTGTGGCTGGCCAGTGTGGTTTCGAACATCGGCACGACGATGAACGACACGGCGGCGATCTGGACGATGGCCACGCTGACCCCGTCGCCGTTGATGATTTCGCTCATGCAGACCATGTCGAGCCTGCCGCTCTTCCTGCTCGCGCTGCCGGCTGGGGCCATGGCGGACCTGGTGGACCGGCGCAAACTCATCCTCGTGGCCCAAGGCGGGGCGCTGCTGACCGCGGCCGGGATGGCCGTGCTGGCGCTCCGCGGGGGATTGAATGCGCCGCTGCTCCTCCTGGCGACCTTTCAGCTCGGCATCGCCACCGCTTTCACCACCCCCGCATGGCAGGCGATGCTTCCGGAGATCGTTGGCAAACCGCAACTCAGCGCGGCCCTCGCCATGCAGAGCATCGGCTTCAACACCGCGCGTTCGCTCGGGCCCGTGGTGGGCGGTCTGCTCGTCGCCTCGCTCGGGCCTGCGCCGGTTTTCGCGCTCAATGCGCTTTCCTTCGTGGCCATCCTCGCCGTGATGTGGAATCCCGCCTATGGGGCGGCTCCGCGCAGTGTGCAGCAGGAGCAGATGATCGGCGCCATGACCGCCGCGCTGCGCTACACGAGCCACGCGCCGGCCATGCGCGCGGTGCTGGCGCGGGCCGCGCTGCACATCTTCGCCGCAGTCGCGCCGCTGACCCTGCTGCCGGTGCTGGTCCGCCAGCAGCATGGCAGCGGTTCCGTCTTCGGCATGCTCATGGGTTGTTACGGGGGCGGCGCGATCCTCACCGCCGTCTTCCTGCTGCCAAAGATGCGGGCACGCTTCTCCTTCGATCGCGTGCTCACCACCGCGTGTCTCTGCTCCGCCGGCGCGGCGGTGCTGCTCGCCTTCGCCCCGAATACCCTGGCCATGGGCGCCATCCTGCTCGTGTCAGGAGGCGGCTGGATGAGCGCGCTTAACACCTTGAGCGTGGCCGCGCAGAGCGTCTTCCCCAATTGGGTCCGCGCCCGCAGTTCCGCGATCTATCTCGTCGCCGCGCAGGGCGCCCTCGCCCTCGGGGCGCTGACGTGGGGCCGCGTCACCGCCGATTTCGGGTCGACGCCCGCGCTCTGCGCCGCGGCCGCGTGGCTGCTCGTCTGCGCCGCGCTCGACCGCTGGCTGCCGATCAGTCACGTCGAAAATCTCGATCTTTCGCCCTCAAGCCATTGGGGAGGCCACGACAGCCTTGCTAACGAACCCGAACCCAATGACGGCCCGGTGCTGATCACGATCGATTACTATATCGACCCGGCGGACGCCTCCGCTTTCCGCCACGCGATGCGTGCCCTGCGCGAGACCCGCCTGCGCGATGGCGCCTTCCGCTCCTCGCTTTTTCACGACCTGGACAACCCCAAGCACTTCCGGGAAACGTTCCTCGTCGGCTCATGGGCGGAACACCTTCGCCAACACACCCGCGCGACGATCGAGGATAAGCGCATCGAGGAAGCCGTGGTCGCTTACCACCGCGGCCCCGAGCCGCCAAAGGTGCGGCATTTCTTGATGACCAATCTTCGCGACTAGGTCGGCGAGATTGGAGGTCATACGTCCCATGAGTCCCATACGTCGCATAGGTCCCATGGGACAAATGGGACCTATAATGACGTATGAGACTTATGAGAGCCCGGTGCGAATACTTCCTCCATGATAGTCGCTCTTGAAATCCGATCCTGCTTATTCTCCTGCATGCGTTTCCTCCTCTACGCCCTCCTCGCTCCCGCGCTGCATGCCGCCCAACTCGAGGTGCTCGAGGTCCCGGGCAAGACTCTTTTCGACAATCCCCTCGGCGATCCTCCCGCGCGGCGCGTGGCCCTCTTCGTGCCGAATGGTTTGAACACTGATGCCCCCCTGCCGCTCGTGATCTATTTGCCGGGCTGGGGCGGATCTTCGGAGGACGCCATCGCACAGGGCGCAGGCAGTTGGTTCGGTGGCGTGGTGGACCGCATGGCGGAAGGCCATCAACCTTTGCGCATCGCGGTGGTGGACGGGCGGTCGCGTTACGGCGGCAGCCAGTTCTTGAATTCCACGGCCACCGGACGTTACGCCGATTTCGTCGTGGATGACGTCCTGCCCGCGGTCACGACTCGCCACCCCACCCCCCAGACCGGGCTCGCAACCCTTCTCGCCGGGCACTCGAGTGGCGGCTACGGTGCGCTGTGGTTGACCATGAACCACCAGGACACGTTTGCCGGCGTGGTGGCGCTTTCACCGGACAGCGACTTCGAGGTCACCCACAAGCCGCTTGTCCAGCAACCGAGCGTTCGGGCCGTGACGCGCGCGGAACTCGACGCCGCCATAGCCGCGAAAGGCGCGCGACTACCCTCCGACGGGCTCGCCCGGCTGGTCATGGGCCTCTGCGCCAACTACGCGCCCGTTGCCGGCCAACCGGGCCGCTTCGAATGGCTCTACGACGACCGCGGCCAATGGCGGCCCGAGGCCTGGCAGCGCTGGCTCGATCTCGACCCTCTCACCCTTGTCCGCATGAATCCGAACGCCTTTGCCCAGACCCAGCGCATCTACCTCGACGGCGCGGAACACGACGAGTTCGGCGCGAATATTGGCGCGCGCAAGATCCACGAAATTCTGAAGACGCGACCGGCGCCGTCCTTGTTTTACGAATCGCCCGGCAGCCACGGCGAACATCTGCCCGACCGGTTAGTGCGGGGATTGACGTGGGTATTGACCAAACGGTGACGCTCTCCACACAACCCTTCCGGCCCACTGACTGCGACTGGCCTGCCCGTGACGAACGACATTTCCCAGCCCGAAAACCCGGCGGCGCCGCATGGCGCGCGCATCCCGGTGCTCGACGCCGTCCGCGGGATCGCCATCGTCCTGGTTCTATTGGTGCACTTTACGCCGGATTATCTGATGCCCAATCGGGGACTGGAATGGGTCAAAAAGCTCATGTTCACCGGCTGGACCGGAGTCGATCTCTTCTTCGTCCTCTCGGGATTTCTCATCACGGACATCCTGGTCCGTGTCCGCCAGAGTCCCCACTGGATTCGCAATTTTTACCAACGGCGCATTCTTCGCATCCTACCCCTCTATCTGGGCTCGCTGGTGGTGGTGTTCGGAATCGTGCCGTGGTTCGTTCCCATCGGACGCGATCCGGCATTCGACGTGATGAAATCGACCCAAGGCTGGTACTGGCTGCATCAAGCCAATGTCTGCGTCTTCCTGCACGGCTTCTCCGCGACGGGCAGTGAAACGGTGAATCTCGGTCACCTCTGGAGCCTCGCGGTCGAGGAACATTTTTACCTCGTCTGGCCGTTTCTGGTCGCACTGCTCCCGCCGCGACGGCTGCTCCCGGCACTGGTCGGCATCATCCTCCTCGCGATCGCGATCCGGCTCGTGGCCATGACCACTCTCACGGGACCGATGCTCGAAGGCGCCTTCGTCCAGACGCCAGCCCGCATGGACGGGCTGGCCTGCGGCGCCCTGCTCAGCGTGCTTTTCCGCCAGGTGGCGGAGGCGACCCTGCGCCGCTGGGCGCTCGTTCTTTTCCCGGTGATTGGCGCCATTTTTCTCACTGATTTCTTTGTCGAGAAAGGCCTGTGGGTCGGCAGCCACCTGGTCCGCAGCGTGGGCTTCACCCTTCTCGGCTGCTTCTACGCCAGCCTGCTCGTGATCCTGCTGACCGATGCGCCCACCACACCGCTCCGCCGCGTGATCGACAATCCGGTGCTGCGCTTTTTCGGCAAATACAGCTACGGCATTTATGTCATCCATTTCCTGATCGCGCCGACGCTGCATCGCTGGTTTCCCGAGCCCGCACTACTCGCACAATTGCACTCCTACGTGCTGGCCAGCGTGGTGTGCATCGCAGGCAAGACCGCCATCTCCGTGGGGCTCGCGCTCATCTCGTGGCACGTGCTGGAGGCTCCGTGCCTACGGCTCAAAGACCGGTTCGGCTACGCGCCAAAGCAGGCCGCGGAAGCGGCGCCTGTTCCCGGGGGCGGAGCTTAATTTGGGGGAGACGACATCGAGGAGTGAGTAAATTCCCCTATACGACCGCCGCATCCGCCGCCTCCAGCGGCTCGCCGTAGGGCAAATCGTCCGGCAGCGGCACTAACTCGCGGAACCAATCCCACAGGTGCGAGAAATCCTTGTTCACATCACCCGACAGGCAGTCGGTGATCTGCCCACCCGCCTCGGGATGCCGCTTGATCACTTCGCGGAAAGAGAAATTCGGATCGTAAAACGCATAGACCAGCTTGCGCATATTCTCCACGCCCTGGCGGATGGTCGCTCCATATTCCGTGAAACGACTCGGGGAAAGATCTCCCGCCAGCAGGCCTTGATGGATCGCTTCACCCGCCAAATGACCGCTCTTCAGGGCCAGCATCACGCCGCTGCTGAAGACCGGATCGAGAAAAGCCAGGGCATCGCCGAGGAGCAGCAAACCGGGTGCGGCGCAGTAGCGCGAGTGGCGGCTGTATTCGTTCGTGATGAAATAGTCCCCCGTGGACTGTCCCACCGAAAGCCGGTCCTTGATCCACAGATTCTCCTCCACCTCGCGATGGAAAATCTCCTTCGGCTCCTTCACCCCTCCACGGGTGAGATATTTCCCCTCGGCCACGATGCCCACGCTCGTCATCCCGTCGTGCTGCGGGATGTACCAGAACCAGCCTTTGTCCGGCACGTAAGCCACCGTGGTGTCGCCTTCGTCAATCCCTTCGCCACGTTTGGAATCCTTGTAGTAGGTCCAGACGGCGATCTTGTTCAGATACGGATCGCGCATGCGCCAGCCGAGCTTGTTGGAGGTGAAAGCTTCCTTGCCGGTGCAATCGAGCGTGATCGGCGCCCGCACTTCATAAGTGCGGCCGGTCTTGCGGTCGGTGGCCTCCACACCCACCACCTGTTCGCCATCCATGAGCAACCGATTCACGGTCGTCTCTTCGCGGACTTCGGCGCCCTTCTCCCGCGCATTGTCGAGCAGCATCTGGTCGAACTCCGAGCGCAATACCTGCCAGGTCTGCGCCACGGTCTCGCGATCGTAGCGGTTGAAGAAGTAGAACGGTTGCGAGCGGCGCCCGTCGGGTTGCACGAAGGTCACGCTATATTTCTTCACGAAATGCGACGCCTTCATTTTCGGGATCATCCCGATCCGCTCCAGCGGCCCGAAGGTGAACGGAATGAGGGATTCGCCAATGTGATAGCGCGGAAATTTCTCGCGCTCGAGCACGAGGACACGGTGGCCGTATTCGGCGAGGATGGCGGATGCGCAGGAGCCGGAAGGGCCGCCCCCGATAAGGATGGCGTCGTAATCGTAGGGCATGGTCTTGGGTGTGCTTGGTGGGACTCCACTCCACTACCCGCCAATTTGAGTGAACGGAAATAGAGCTTGGGCATCAGACTGATAACGGCTGGCGATAAGACGCAAACGCCTTTGGCCGCGCAAAGATAACGGCGAAGCGCCGGGGGTCACGGAGCGGGCGTCGCTGCGGATCTCTTGCAACCGATCAATTCCGCGCCGATGTGCACATGGATATAGAGCGCCCCCTGCCCGCCTTTCGTGTCGGGGTTTCCGAGTCCCCGGGCACGCAGCGTAGTGCCCGGGACAATGTCGCGCGGAATTCTGATCTTCAGAATGTCGCCTCGAAAGTTCACCTCGACGACTTCTCCCAAGGAAACTGCTTTCCGGTCCACAGTGAGGTCCAGGTGAACATCGCCGCTACCTGCTTCGGCGGGTGGGCGTTCGCCTGGCCGCGGATCTCCTGCCTGCCCTTTCGCCGCAGCATCGCGCTTACAGCCAAACGTCACCAGGCTGGTCAGCGTCATCAGCGCCGTACGGAGGGTGCGCCAGGCGTTCATGTCACCTAAATGACCGCTTCCGCGGAAAGTGCAACTCATCTCCGGCACCCCCGCAAACCGCGTGACAGAAAACCCGGACGCACTAGATTCGCAGCCCTCATGGCTCTCCTGTCCAAAGACCAAATCGCCGACATCCTCGAAAGCATCGCGCAGATGCTCGAGCTGAAAGGCGAAAACATCTTCAAAATCCGCGCTTACACCAATGCCGCCCGCGCCTTGGAAACCTACTCCGGCGACCTTGTCATCGCCGCGGCTGAGAATCGGCTCGGCGACATTCAGGGAATTGGCAAGGCGATCGCGGAAAAAGTCACCGAGCTGGTCGTCACCGGCACTCTGCCCTATTACGAAAACCTCAAGGCGGAGTTTCCGCCGGGGGTTTTCGAGATGTTCGAACTCCAGGGGCTCGGCCCGAAAAAGATCAAGGCCCTGTGGGACAAGCTCGGCGTCACGACGATCGCGGAATTGGAAAAGGCCTGCAAAGACGGACGCGCCGCGGGCTTGTCCGGATTTGGCAAGAAGACCGCGGACAATATTCTCGCGGCCATCCAGTCGCGGGCGAAACACGCCGGCCGTTTCCGGCTCGGCGAGATCGCGGCCGACGCAGAGCGCATGCTCGGGGAACTGCGCGAATTGCCGGGCGTCCTCCAGGCCGCGGTCGCGGGCAGCTACCGGCGCCGGAAGGAAATCGTTGGCGATCTCGATTTCATCGTGGCCACGAACACGCCCGCCGAAGTCTCCGAATTCTTCGTGAAGCATGAGATGGTCGAGAGCGTAATCGCCAATGGCGCGACGAAATCGAGCGTGCGGCTCAAGATCGGAATCCAGGCCGATCTGCGCGTGGTCAAGAATCCGGAATACCCCTTCGCACTGAACTACTTTACCGGCTCGAAGGAGCACAACATCATCATGCGTCAGCGCGCCCTGGCCCGCGGGTGGACGCTCAACGAGTACCGGCTCGGCCCCGACGAAAAACCCAAGGTCACACCCCAGCCCATTCCGCCGATCAGCGAAGAGCGCGACCTCTACCGCGCCCTCGGCCTGGACTATGTCGAACCCGAACTCCGGGAGGACCGTGGAGAGTTCGCCGCGGCGGAAAATCATACGCTCCCAGATCTGGTCGAAACGGAAAACCTGCGCGGCACGTTTCACAATCACACCGTAGCCAGCGACGGCCGGAGCACCCTGGCCGAGATGGCCGCGGCCGCGCAGGAGCTCGGCTTGCAATACCTCGGCATCGCCGACCATTCGAAGTCCTCCTTCCAGGCGCACGGCCTCGATGCGGAACAACTGCTGAAACAGGTCGCGGAGATCCGGGAGCTGAACAAGACCTTCGGCGGCCATTTCAAGGTCTTCGCGGGCAGCGAGGTGGACGTGCTCAAGGACGGCTCGCTCGACTTCCCCGATGAGGTCCTCGCACAGCTCGATTACTGCGTGGTGAGCATCCACAACGTTTTCAACCTGCCGGAGGCCGAGATGACGAAGCGGATCATCAAGGCGATCGAGAATCCGTACGTGACCATGCTCGGCCATCTCACCGGGCGCCTGCTGCTCTCGCGTGAAGGATATGCGGTGGACCATGTGGCCGTCATCGAAGCAGCGGCCGCGACCGGAACGATCATCGAGCTCAACGCCAACCCCCGCCGGCTGGACATGGATTGGCGCTGGTGGCCCGCCGCCAAGGCCAAGGGCGTGAAATGCGCCATCAATCCCGATGCCCATCACACGGCGCAGCTGCAATTCCTGCACTTCGGCATCGGCACGGCCCGCAAAGGCTGGCTCACGCGCAAGGATGTGGTGAACACCCTGCCCCTCGGCGAAATCGAAGCCGTGCTCGCAGCGAAGCGCACCCGCCGCCAGGCATGATTCTGCTCGTCGCCGCCATCGTCATCGTCAGCTATCTTCTCGGCTCGATTCCGAGCGGCCTGCTCATTTCGAAATCGCAGGGCATCGATATCCGCCAACACGGGAGCAAGAATATCGGCGCCACCAATGTGTGGCGGACGATGGGGAAAAAATGGGGCTTGTTCGCCTTCCTCTGTGATACCTTCAAGGGCTGGCTGGCGGTCGCGGCCGGCATGTGGCTGGCGGCGCACTGGGGCTACAACGTGCCGGTCGCACGCGGACACGTGGAACCGCGGCATCTCGAGAGCGATTTCGCCGGGATCGCCGCGGCGCTCGGTTGCATCCTGGGGCATAACTTTCCCATCTGGCTGCGCTTCAAGGGCGGCAAAGGGGTGGCGACTTCGCTGGGCGTGATCATCGGGATGATGCCTCTGGTCAGCATCATCATCTTTGCCGTGTGGGGTGTGGTGCTGAAGCTGACCCGCTACGTCTCACTGGCCTCCATCATTGCCGCCATTTCCCTGCCCATCACGGTCATCGCCATGCTCTTCTTTGGCCCATCGCACGGCTGGGCGGCGGTCAAGGGGTGGGGCAATTTTCACTTCGCCGTCCTGGCCTGCCTGCTCGTCATCAAACGCCATGTGCCCAATATCAAGCGTCTCATCGCCGGGACAGAGTTGCGTTTCGGCACGCCGAAGCCGGCGCCCGAACCGCCCCCGGATCCCGGGCCGCCGACCATCCCCACGCACGGGTCCAACTGAGCTATGAATTTTCAACACGTCGGCATCATCGGCGCGGGAAGCTGGGGCACGGCCCTCGCCATCCTCCTGCACGAAACGAAGACTCCGATCACCGTGTGGGGGCATAATGCCGATCACATCTCCCAGGTCGCGGCGGCACGCGAAAATGTCGCCTATCTGCCCGGGGTCGCCCTGCCGGATTCGCTTCACTTCACGGCGGATCTCGATGCCCTGGCCGCGTGCGATCTTGTCCTGTTTGTGACGCCGTCCAAGGCTGTGCGTGAAGTCTCCGCCCGCCTCTCGACGACCCAGCTCGACCCGGGCGCGATTCTCCTTTCCTGCACCAAGGGAGTCGAGCGTGGCAGCGGGTTGCGCATGAGCGAGATCATCGCCGAGTCGTTTCCGCAGAATCTCGTCGCCGTCCTTTCGGGGCCCGGCCACGCCGAGGAAGTGGCTCGTAAAATGCCGACGGCGGTGGTGCTCGGGTGCCGCGATGCCGCCACTCTGCAGCGGCTGCAACCGGCCTTCACCACTCCATTCTTTCGCTCCTACACGAGCGAAGATGTGCCGGGCATCGAATTGGGCGGGGCATTGAAAAACATCTTCGCCATCGCCGCCGGCGTTTCGGATGGCCTCGGCCTGGGTGATAATTCCAAGGCGGCGCTCGTCACGCGCTCGCTCGCCGAATTGATCCGGCTCGGGGTCGCCTTGGGCGGCCAGCGCGACACCTTCCAGGGCCTGAGCGGGATCGGGGACCTGATGGTCACGTGCTTTTCCCGCCACAGCCGGAACCGCGCGGTCGGCGAGCGGCTCGGGCGCGGCGAACGGCTCGCGGATATCGTCTCGTCCATGAACATGGTGGCCGAGGGCGTGCCCACCACCTACAGCGCCTTCGAATGCGCCCGCCGCCTCGGCATCGAGACGCCGATCATCGACCAGATGAAGGCCTTGCTGGACGGTCAGCTTTCCGCCCGCGAAGTCGCCACCAACCTCATTACCCGGGAGCCCAAGGCCGAGTAGCCGGGCAGATCATTCCCCGGCGGGCGCGAACCCTGCTTCACCCGATCCCATGAAGCTTTGCATTTTCGTGGGTCTCAATGTCGGCGGGTACGTCGGCTGGGAGCTTGGCGAATACGTCGGCATGATCACCGCCTTCATCGTCAGTGGGATCGGATCCCTGGTGGGCATTTATGCCGGGTGGAAGGTCGCCCGGGACTATCTCCAGTAGAATCAGTCGCACCTCGCCGCGCATCGAAGCTTGCCGTTCGCCGCGTTTCCGCGCCTCTTGCTCGCGTGTCGATCCATTGGTCCCTCGTCTGGATTAGCTATCTCCTTACGTGGACGGTCATTCCGCATGTCCTGCTGCGGAATAAGCCGCCCGTCTCGACGCTGGCCTGGATCTGGGCCGTAATCCTCTTCCCCTTTCTCGGACCGTTCTTCTACCTCATCTTCGGCACGGAGCGCATCCAGCGTAAAAAGCTGCGGGCCAGCCAGGAAATGGCCGCTTCGGGAACGCGCGAAGAGAGAAAGATCACAGCCCGCACCCGCGCCCTCGTCGATTCCCTGCCCGATACCGAGCGGGCCTCGGTGGAGTTGCTTTCCCGCATCAATGAATTCGCCATTTCCTCCGCCGTCTCCACGCGGCTGCTTGTCGACGGCACCCAATTCTTTCCCGCGCTCTGCGCGGCGATCGATGAGGCGCGCGAGCATGTTCACATCCAATTCTTCATCTGGCGCGACGATGCCCGCGGACGCGAAATGCGCGACCATCTCGTGGCCGCCGCGGCGCGCGGTGTGGAAGTGCGCGTGCTCGTCGACCAGATCGGCAGCCTCGGCCTGGGAAAATCGTTTTTCCGACCGCTCATCGATGCCGGGGGCCAGTTTGCCTGGTTCCGCACGGCACACCCGCTCCGCAATCGATGGATCTTTCACCTCCGCAATCATCGCAAACTCCAGGTGATCGATGGCCGCATCGCTTTCGTCGGCGGAATGAACATGGGCCGCGAATACGCCGGGGAAGACCCGGCGATCGGCCCGTGGCGGGACGTGCAGCTTGAGATCGTCGGCGGCGCGGCCAAGAAGCTGCAAATGGTCTTTGCGGACGACTGGTTCTTCGCCACCGAGGAAAAGCTCCTCGATGCCTGCTACTATCCTGCGCCCCCGCAGGATCAGCACCTGCTCGTCCAGACACTGGCCGATGGCCCGGACATCCAGGACGACCCGATGCAGATGTCGCTCGTCTACGTGCTGAACACCGCGCGGCGGCGCGCCTGGCTGACTGCGGGGTATTTCGTGCCCAAAGAGCCCTTGCTCACCGCGCTCCAGCTCGCCGCCGCGCGGGGCGTCGACGTGCGGCTGCTCGTCTCGGAAAAGTCGGACCACCCCTTGCTCATCAACGTGGGCCGTTCCTACTACGAGGAACTGATGCGCTTTGGCGTGAAGATCTTTGAGTACGACCAGGGCATAGACCACGCCAAAGTCACACTGATCGACGACGAGTGGCTGATGGTGGGCTCCGCGAATTTCGATATTCGCTCGATGCGCCTGAACTTCGAACTCAACGTCCTCGTCCGCGATCCCGCCCGGGCGGCGGAACTCGAGAAGGTGCTGCGCCAGGACTTCAACCGGGATTCGCACCGTATCGTGCCGGAGGAATTCCTGTGCAGACCGAAGATGCAGCGGTTCAAGGAGAGCCTCCTGCGGCCCCTCGCACCGCTGTTGTAATTCCTATTCCGCCCGCCGCACGGCCCGGATGTGGATCTGCGGCGACACCGAGCCCTGCCATTCGTTGCGCTCGATGTGAAACGCGATGTCCCACGGGAGACGGGGCAAAGTCTGCGCGGCTGCTCCGAACCACACGGCGCGGTACTCATCACCACCCTGCCGCAAGAGGAGCGAGAGATGTTTCTCTTTCATCACGCGCGGCTCGTTCACGAGCGACACACCGCGCGCGCAGAAGAGCGGCTGGGGATTGGCCATGCCAAAAGGCTGGAGCGCCTCGTGCTGGTCGAGCAATTCATAGTCGATCTCGCCCAGCGTGATCTCCACGTCGACATGCAGGCGCGGCTGCAATTGCTCGGCGGTCAGGAGCGCGCCCGCGCACTTGCGAAACGCCTCGCGAAAGTTCTCGAAATTCTCCTGCCGCAGCGTGAGGCCGGCCGCCATCTCGTGTCCGCCGTGCTTCTCCAGGCAGTGCCCACATTGCGCGAGCGCCGCGACGAGCGAATAGCCCTCGATGCTGCGCCCACTGCCTTTGCCGACGCCACCCTCATCAAACCCGATGACAAACGTCGGCCGATGATGATGCTTTTGCAGGCGCGAGGCCACGATGCCCACCACGCCCGGATGCCAGCCCGGCGCGCCGACGACGATCGCCGCGTCCCGCTGCGGGTCGAACCACTCCGCCAACTGCACTTCGGCCTGCCGGAAGACATCTTCCTCCACCGCACGCCGCTCACGATTCTGCGCATCGAGATTGGCGGCGATCGCGCGCGCCCGGCCGGCGTCCTCCGTGAGCAGCAACTCGAGCGCATCCTGCGCCGTGCCGAGCCGGCCCGCTGCATTCAGCCGGGGGCCGAGCCCAAAGCCGATATTCGCGGGCGAGAGCGGGGTCTTGAGGCCGCTCACGTCGATCAAGGCCTGGAGGCCGACCCAGCGAGTCTGCGCCAGTTGCGTCAGGCCGCGTTTGACCAGCACCCGATTTTCGTCCCGCAGCGGCACAAGATCGGCGACCGTGCCCAGCGCGACGAGATCGAGGTATTCGCGAAGAACGAATCCATCGATGGGCCGCCGCTTGAGGAGCGCATGCACGAGCTTGAAGACGATGCCCACGCTGCACAGGTATTGGAAATCGTCGCCGAACTTGGGATTGACCAGCGCGGTGCAGACCGGCAGCGCCGTCTTGCACTCGTGATGATCGAGCACGATCACATCGATGCCTTCCGCCGCCAGGCTCGCGATCTCCGCGACCGAGGATGTGCCGCAATCGACGGCAACGACCAATTGCGGCGTGTGCTCGCTCACGCACCGAGCCACACCATCCGGGCTCAAGCCGTAACCCTCATCCACCCGTGAAGGCAGGAAACAAGCGGGGTCGGCGCCATACGCCCGTAGCACTCTCGCCAGCAGCGCCAGCGAAGTCACGCCATCCACGTCATAGTCCCCGTAGAGAGCGATGCGCTCCTTGCGATCGATGGCGGCCAACAGGCGCTCGACGGCTGCGGGCATCGCCGGCAGAAGCATGGGATTGGAGAGGGATTTGAGCCGGGGCTGGAGGTAAGTCTCCGCAGCGGCTGGCGAACCAAAGCCGCGGCCCACGAGCAATTCCGCCGCAAAGCGCGTGCTGCCGATGGCACGCCTCAACTCGCTCACTGCCACAGGGTCGGCGAGTTTGGGAAAAATCCAGCGGCAGGGAAGAGCAGGCACACGGGATTTTTGCCGATGCGCCCGCGGCTTTCAATGCGCATCGTGCTGCATTGCAGCCTCATCATTTGCGCCTTGGAGGGGGATGACGACCAAGCAGTGCCTCCTCGGCCCGTATGGCCTGCGCAAGCACGCGATTCATTCTCAACGCCTCGACAGTAGCCCGGCCGGTATTGGTCCGGCCGATAACTCGGCATCCTTTCCACTGGAAATGCTCAGTCCAAAGTCACCCGTCCCAGAGCATCGACCCAACTCAATCCCCGTCCGCCTTTCTGTCCTCCCGGGCCGCCATGTTCAAGCAGCGCGTGATGAGCGCGGTCCAACCCGTCTGGTGCGTGGCTCCGAGGCCGCGGCCGGTTTCACCGCAGAAATGCTCGTGGAAAACCACGTAATCCTTCCAGTGTGGATCGTTCGCGTAACGCGGGTCGCCGGCGAAGCACGGGCGGTTCCCTTTCTCGTCCGGCAGGAAAAGCAGAGTCAGGCGGCGGGCGATCTCGTGCGCGATTTGCGAGAGGTTCATCAGCTTGCCGGAGCCGGTGGGGAACTCGACCTGCAAATCGTCGCCCCAATAGTGGTGATACCGTTCGAGCGCTTCGATGATCAGATAGTTCATCGGCATCCAGATCGGTCCGCGCCAATTGGAGTTGCCGCCGAACATGCCCGTCTCGGATTCGGCCGGTTCGTAGTTGATGCAGTATTCCGCCCCGTCGAGTTTCAGATGATACGGCTTCTCCAGGTAGACGCGGGACAGCGAACGAATACCGTGCGGTGACAGGAATTCATTTTCGTCCAACAGGTACTTCAGAACGCGCACCAATTGATCCTTCGTGGGGATGGAGAGCAGGCGCTGCGTCGCGCAGCCGTCCGCGGTGCGCTGCTTGTGATAGGAAATATTCTGCGCGAGATCGTAGCGGAATTTCACGAACCACTTCAGGCGCTTCTTGAACCCGGGCAGTTGATCGATGGCGTCCTGGTCGAGAACTTCCACCGCCAGCACCGGCAGCAGCCCCACCAGGGAACGCACGCGGAGCGGGACTTTTTCGCGCCCTTCGATCAACAACTGGTCGTAGTAAAATCCATCGGTCTCGTCCCAGAGGCCGCCATCGCCGACGTTATTCATCGCATCCACTATATCCACGGTGTGCTCGAGAAACTTCGACGCAATGTCCTCATAGGCGGGATTCGTTCGCGCCAGCTCCAGCGCGATGGAGAGCATCGTGCCGCAGTAGAAAGCCATCCACGCCGTGCCATCCGCCTGAGCCAGGGATTGCCCCGAAGGCAGCGGCTTCGAACGGTCGAAGAGCCCGATGTTATCGAGCCCGAGGAATCCGCCCGAGAAGAGATTCTTCCCCTGCACGTCCTTGCGATTCACCCACCAGGTGAAATTGATGAGCAGCTTTTGAAAGGCGCGCTCCAGGAAGAGCGTGTCCCGCTTTCCCGGTTCGCCGCTCATCTTGTAAACGCGCCAGCAGGACCACGCGTGCACAGGTGGATTCACGTCGCGGAAGTTCCATTCGTAGGCCGGCAGCGCCCCGCTCGGATGCATGTACCATTCGCGCAGGAAAAGCAGGAGCTGGTGCTTGGCGAAATCCGGATCGATCCGCGCCATCGGGATCATGTGAAACGAGAGGTCCCACGCCGCATACCACGGATACTCCCATTTGTCGGGCATGGAAATGATGTCCGCGTTGAAGAGATGCCGCCAGTCGTGGTTGCGCTGATGCAGACGTTCGGGCGGAGGAGGAGGAAGATTGGGGTCGCCTGCGAGCCAATCCTTGACCACGTAATTGTAGAATTGCTTGGACCAGAGCAGACCGGCGTAGGCCTGGCGCAGGACGTTGCGCTGTTCGGGAGACAGGGCGCGCGCGCATTTCGTGTCATAGAAGGCGTCAGCCTCCGCGCGGCGCTGCGCAAACAGTTCCTCGAATTGCGCGAACGGCGCCGCCGGCCACTGCGGCTCCGGCGCCAACCGGAACCGGAGTACGACTTCCCCGCCGGCAGCAATATTCAGCGCGTAATGCGGCGCCGCCTTCGTGCCGAAGAAACCCGGATTGACCGCCTCACTCCGGCCATGGACCACCGCTTCGTGGAATGCGTCCTTCACATAGGGCGAAAGATTCGGCGCGCCAAAGAGCCGCTCGTTATTCGTCTCATTATCCGTGAACAACCACGGCGCGGGCGTCTCGGCGCCAAACCGGAAACCCTGCAACGTCTCGTGCTGGAGCGCCAGGGTGTGTTCATCGAGTTTCGCGATCCGCGGCTTGAGCGTGCATCCCTCGTGCACGCAGCCCCACACCCACGTATTGCGAAACCAGATGGTCGGCAGGACATGCAACGTCGCGGCCTCCGGTCCGCGGTTCGCCAGTGTCAACCGGATCAGCATGTCGTCCTCACCGGCTTTCGCATACTCGGCGATGACATCGAAATAGCGGCTCTCGTCGAAGACACCTGTGTCCTCGATTTCAAATTCCCGCTCGAGCTTGCCACGCCGTCCATTTTCCTCGATCAGGCGCGCGTAGGGATACTCGGCCTGCGGATACTTGTAGAGCGCCCGCATGTAGGAGTGCGTGGGCGTCGAGTCGAGGTAATGCCAGATTTCCTTTTGATCTTCGCCGTGGTTGCCCTGCGGATTCGACAAACCGAAAATTCGCTCCTTCAAGATCGGATCGCGGCCGTTCCAGAGCGCGACGGCAAAGCACAGCCGGCACTCACGATCGGAGATTCCGAGCAAGCCGTCTTCGCCCCAGCGATAGGCGCGGCTGCGCGCGTGGTCATGCGTGAAATAGTTCCACGCATCTCCGTTCGCCGAATAGTCCTCGCGCACCGTGCCCCATTGCCGCTCCGAAATGTACGGGCCCCAGCGTTTCCAATTCTTCTCCCGCCGGGCATCTTCTTCGAGGCGGAGGTGTTCAGGCGTCGATTCGGCGGGCATGACCGGAAGGCTGACCGATGGAGTGCCACGGCGTCAATGGAGCCGCGGGTAGATTTTATGAGGGTGGGGTGTGCGTTTCCCCTCCTACGTTTTCTTCTTCGGAGGGCTGACCTCGGCCGGTTGCGCGGGCGGATGCTCGCTGCTCGGCTTCTTCCGGATACGCCATGAGCTGCCGTAAGGTTCCGCGATCATATCCGCCCCCGGCCACAGCCGCGTCGCTCCGGTGAACGCTGCCTGGTTGTCCCGCCAGCGGCAACCCTTCGGCAGCGGGTCGATCTCCTTGCCATTTCCGCCGCCGATCACCGTGTCTTCGGGGCGGAACATGTCTTGCATCATCTCGATCGCCTCATACGCCGATTTCAGCCAGCGTTTGCGGCCATTGGCCTGGCGAGCGGCGTTGCCGAGCGCATCCATGAAATGGGTGCGCCGGGTGAGGCGCAGCATCCCTATCTCCAACGGAATCACCACATCATCCACGATGATCGCGGCGCCGGTGCTGGTGCCAAATCCCAGAAAAAGCATCCGCCCCTTCTTATAACTCGCGAGAGCCTGCATGGCGGCGTCGTTGATGAAACGCACAGGGCGCTTGAAGGCCTTTTCGTAGTCGAAGTTCAACCATCCACCGCCGAGATTGAGCGGCTCACGCGCCGGCCGGCCGTCGTTCACCAGGCTGGGATAGCCCATCGAAATCGCCTCATATTCCCAATCTTCGGTGGCTTTGATGACTTCCCGCACCATCTGCGCGGCCGTCAGTTTTGGGCCGCTCGGCACTTTTCTTCGGCCTTCATGACCGGTGGCCATGAGTTTCACATTCGTACCGCCCACATCGATCATGAGGATTTTCATTTGGTCGCTCTTTTCTTTCGCGAAAACGTATCAAACTTCCCATTCAGCATGCCGTCGATCAATTCCGACACGCCTGCGCCGTGTCCAGCCTCCATCACGAAATCAGCGTGCTTCTTGAGCGCGGGCAGCGCATTCGCGACGGCCACTCCCATTCCGCAGGCTTCGAGAAAAGCGTGATCGTTCTCCGCATCGCCCACGCCTACGACCTCGCTGGGAGAAAGGTTCAACTCCTCGAGCGCGGCCGCCAGCCCACTGGCCTTGTTCACGCCCGCGGGCAGGATCATCACGGCCCCTTTATTGAAGATCACGTTGAGCTCCAGACCCATGTCGCGGATCGTTTCAGTCACGGCCACTTCGTGAGGTTCCCAAGTCGCGACGATGCTGGTCCCGACGGAGATCGGCGCGACACCGCGCCGGTGCAGTTCCTCGACGAATCCCGCGGGCGGTCCGCCCGCGAGGAGCCGCGTCTCCCCGTCACTCGGTCGAAAAATGATCCC
>Ga0070658_10000696_pt1 | contig 29145 bp, 25 predicted proteins | sample KBSC13metaG_FD_64664 | JGI IMG/M metagenome (GOLD analysis project Ga0070658, IMG submission 64664) | Corn rhizosphere microbial communities from Kellogg Biological Station, Michigan, USA - KBS C1-3 metaG | ecosystem: Host-associated > Plants > Roots > Rhizosphere > Soil ... | reverse complement strand
CACCGCCCTGTGTGGTGGCCCCGCCGGGCAGTGTCTCGGGGATGTTCTCGTAGCCGTAGATCCGCCCGATCTCTTCGATCAGGTCCTCTTCCAGGGTGATGTCGGGCCGGAACGCCGGAACCTGGACATGCAGCGTGTCGATCGCACCCTGCGACTCGGTACGTACGTCGAAGCCGAGCGCACGCAGGCTGTCTGCGCAGATGTGCGAGGTCAGGTCCATGCCGAGCAGTTCGATCGCTCGCGTCACGCGCAGGGTGACGGTGCGGGAATGGATGGGGATGGGATAGGCATCGATGACGCCTTCCACGGCTGGCGGCTGCCCCATCACCTGCAGCAGTTCGCAGGCGCGGTCTACGGCGCGGCGCACGCCTTCAGGATCGACGACGCGCTCGAAGCGATAGCTGGCTTCGGTGCGCAGGCCGAGGGACTTGGAGGCGCGCCGCACGGCGAGCGGGTCGAAGTGCGCCGATTCCAGCAGCAGATTGGTCGTGGTGTTGGAGACTTCGGAGTTCTGACCGCCCATGACACCTGCGATCGCGACGGCCTTCTCCCCGTCCGCGATGACGAGGGTGGAGTCGGTGAGTTCGCGCTCGATGTCGTCGAGGGTCGTGAACTTCTCGCCTGCGATCGCGCGGCGGACGACGATACGCTGTTCGGCCAGTTGATCCAGGTCGAAGGCATGGAGCGGCTGGCCGACTTCCAGCATGACGTAGTTGGTCACATCGACGACGTTGTTGATCGGGCGCTGGCCGGCCGCCTCCAGCCTCTGCTGCATCCACTCGGGTGAGGGGCCGATCTTCACACCCTGTACGACTCGCGCCGCGTAGCGCGGGCACAGGTCGGGAGCGAGCAGGGTGACTGATGTCAGCTCTGCTGTCGGACCACCATCACGGGAGGGCGGGGGGGCAGGAGTATGCAGGGGCAGGCCGTACAGGGCCGCGATCTCCCGCGCGACGCCGACCATGGAGAGGCAGTCGCCCCGGTTCGGCGTGATATAGACGTCCAGCACCGGGCCGAGGGCCGACGTCTCGATCCCCTCGACTTCCAGGCCGCCCATCGTCAGACGGGTCGCGATCTCTTCCGCCGACGCCTCCCCCGGCAGATTGGGGAGATACTGTTTTAACCACTCTAAAGGTACCCGCATATCGATTCCTCAATTCCTCGGTCACGGGATTGAAATCCCGCGCTGAAATGGTATGGAAGCCGCTACGCGGCACCCCAAATCCTATGCTTCCGCGCATAGGATTTCCTGCGCGGACTCAATGCATCCGAGTCCACGAACGTGGACTTCCTGTATTAGAACGGGATTTCAATCCCGAAAATTCATCAGTACTGGCGCAAGAAGCGCAGGTCGTTTTCCAGGTAGAGCCGCAGGTCGTTGACGCCGGTGCGGATCATGTGGATGCGCTCGATGCCGAGGCCGAAGGCGAAACCGCTGTACTTCTCGGTGTTGATGCCGTAGGCGCGCAGGATGTTGGGATGGATCAGTCCCGCGCCGCCGATCTCCAGCCAGCGTCCCTGCCAGGAGATCGAGTAGTCCACGCCGGGTTCGACGAAGGGGAAGAAGTCAGGGCGGAAGCGCACCAGCGTATCCGGGCCGAACATCGAGCGCGCAAAGGTGCCGAGCGTGCCCTTGAGGTCGGACATGGAGATCTTCTCATCCACCATGAAGACATCGATCTGATGAAAGGTGTGATGGTGCGTGGCATCGACGGCTTCGTAGCGGAAGCAGCGCCCGATGGTGGCGAACCGGAAGGGAGGACGCATCTCGGCCATCATCCGACCTTGCAGTGCTGTCGTCTGGGTGCGGAGCAGGCGGTCGTCGGTGACGAAGAAGGAGTTCTGTTCGTCCATCGCCGGATGGTCTTTGGGGTAGTTGAGCGCGGCGAAGTTGTAGGCGTAGTCTTCGAGTTCCGGCCCATCCACGAACTGGTAGCCCATGCCGCTCAGGACGGTCTTGACCTGATCCGCGGTCTGCGTCAGGGGATGCAGGCGTCCGACGGGCAGGGGGCGACCCGGCTGCGTCACATCAATGGTCTCCAGGGCGAGACGGGCTTCCATCTCACGCGCCTGGAGTGATTCGCGTTTCGCGGCGATGCGCTCGGTCAGGGTGGCGACGGCCTCGTTGATGCGCGCGCCGAACGTGGGGCGCTCTTCGGCGGGCAGGTTGCGAATGCCTCGGCGCAGTTCGTTCAGCCCTTTATCACGGCCCAGGTATTTTGTTTCGACTCCGGCCAGTTCCGCGACGCTCTGAACGGCCTCCAGGGCAGTCATCGCCTCGTCGAGCTGCTGCGTGATGCTATCCGACATAGTTCTCCACCTCTCCGGACACAACAAGTCCAGACACAATCAGACACAACAAGACGCCCCACTTTTCTCACTCTCCAGAGCGCACACGGGAGAGTCCGAAAAGGGGGCGTCTTCATTAAGAACGCTGGACTTCAGATTGTGGTCCGTCGCGGGGCGTACCGTTACGCCGACGCGGGCTCTCCCGTCTGATTCAGCACGCTCGCCGCCGTAGCGACGAGCTGCGTAAACGACGCGGGATCGCTGACCGCCATCTCCGCCATGACCTTGCGGTCGAGCGTGATTCCGGCTTTGGTCAATCCTTCGATGAAGCGGCAGTACTGCATGCCTTCGGCCCGGCAGGCCGCGCTGATACGCGTGATCCAGAGGGCGCGGAATTCGCGCTTCTTGTTGCGTCGATCGCGATAGGCATAGTTCCCCGACTTCATGAACTGTTCGTTGGCGGTCTTGAACAGATTGCGTTTGCCACCCCAGTAGCCTTTGGTGGTCTCCAGCACTTTTTTGTGACGCTTGTGCGTCATCATTCCACGTTTCACGCGCGGCATATCGAAAACATCCTTTCCTGTACGGTCAGCACACGGTTATCGGCGGTCAAACACGAGGCTGACCGGGAACGCGATAGCGGCGTGAAACTAGTCGAGGCCTTTGCCCAGCATCCGCTGGATTCGCTTCAGATCGCCCTTGAACAGCTCCCCATCGTTGTTGAGGTTGCGTTTGCGGTTGGCGTCTTTTTTGCGCATCAGGTGGTTGAGACCCGTTTTACCGCGCATCAGTTTGCCGGTAGCGGTCTTGGTGAACCGCTTGACCACGGTCTTGCGGGTTTTGATCTTCGTCTTCTTTGCTGCCTTCAAGTGAGTTATCCCTGTTCGCCCTCTGCGGGCGTGTTGTGATGTTGGAATGCGTGCCGTGGCGACACGAACTTCGTTCGCATCGTCCGCAGAACAATGGTGACACAGGTGAAAGGAAGCCAGGTGAATTGGCCCGGCTTCCCTGCAAAATGGTCGTGCAGTTCTTGTCGAGGGTCAGGGTTTGGGACTGAGGATCATCGTAAGCATCTTGCCTTCGAGTGACGGCGGCTTCTCGATGATCGCGTGGTCGGCAATCGCCAGAATCATCTTGTCCATGAGCTTGCGCGCGATCTCCGGGTGGGTGATCTCACGGGCTTTGAACTGGATGGTGACTTTGACTTTGTCGCCCTTCTCCAGAAACTCCTGCGTATGCTTGACCCGCACTTGAAAGTCATGTTCCTGGGTGACCGGGCGCATCTTTATGCCCTTGATCTCCTGCTGACGTGACTTCTTATGCTGTTCACGCTCACGCTTGCCCTGTTCATACTTATATTTGCCGTAGTCCATGATGCGGCAAACAGGCGGCTGGGCCGTGGGCGCGACCTCAATGAGGTCGAGGCCCTTCTCCTGCGCGAGCGTCAGGGCGTCTCGTGCAGGCATGATGCCGAGGGGTTGTCCTTCGTCGTCAATAACCCGGACGTCCCGAATTCGTTGGTCGCGCGGCCCGCGCAAAATCATTTCATTAACACGAAAATCCTTGTTGATGGATCACTCCTCCAGCGGCTTGGCTCGAAGTCACGACCTGTTCGTGACTGGGCTCTCTTTTTGAGAGCGAATCGCCACCAGACGGGACGCATTATACCCTCTCCGAGCGTCCGCTGTCAAGGTGGATTTTACACAATTGTTCCTATCAGAACGGCGTCAATCCTTCGCTCCCGCCTTCTTCAAGAGGGTCACGATGTCGGAGCGGCTGTACCTTTGTGCAATCTGAAGGAGAGTCCTGCCCTTTCGCCCCGGCACGTTCGGGTCTGCTCCATGCGCCAGCAGGCGCTGGACGGTCTTTTGGGCTGCATGTTTGTCGGGGGAAGCTGTAGGACTGTCAGAAGAATCGACAGCCCAAAACAGAGGCGATCCGCTGGCAGCGTACCCCTTCGCATTGACATCGACGCCATGTTCCAGTAGAACGTCGAGCGTTTTCACGTTATGCGAACCCGCTGCACATATCAATGCCGTCCAGCCGTTCTCATCCTTTGCCTCGACATTCGCTCCATGCCGAATCATGACCTCCACGAGAGGGGCAGAGTCCATGCGTCCGTCCCCGAGTACGTGAATTCCAGGATTCGAGGGATCATTCACGAATGCTCCACATACGATCATAAAAGCGGTCGGGCTATGGTTGCTCGGCAACGGGGAGCGATGAACCAGATAGTTCCAGAGTTCTCCAAGGGAAGGCGCCAGCGGTGGCTCAAATGGTGCGTTAGGGTCCGCGTCTGCGTTGACAAGGGCGAGCGCCTCACGGTCGTCACAAGAGACGCCGTACGGCCGCCCTTTGTCACTCTTCACCAGCGCCGCGATCAACTGCCGATTGAGAGCCTCGTGCGATCTTTGTGACCGCAAAGCGAAACCTACAGGGATTAGGAGGACTGCCAGTCCCGAGAGAAGCGCGAAGCGTTGGAAGCGGCGTTTGATCATCGTCTCGTGTCTCCTGTCGTATGTCTGGACCTTCCTTTTGTAAGAGAATTCGCAACAGCCAAGCGTTTATCCTGCTGCAAGTCTTGATTCTTGATTGTCTGTTTGAATCTGCCCGCAGAAAAATAAATTCATACTTTCACTGTCACGAATTGGATGCCGCGACGTTGCAATGGGAAAGGTACTCTGTTGCCCGGTCGAAAGGCTTGACAGACAAGTCGAAAACTTTTATAATGGCCTGAACTGAGCGCCGATAGATATATCAGGCACGGTCCTTTTTGCATGTCTCACCGCGAAAAAGGTCGCACAGGGAACGATGTCACAAACGACCCAAACCGCCCCTCTTACTGAAGATACCGTGCCCGAGTCCGCTCCCGCGCTCGCATGGAGCGTGCATCTGGTGCGCCGCGCGCCGCAGCGCCTGCCCGTGATGGGAATGGTCCTGTTCTTGGGGGCGGGATGCGTCTGGCTGATGTTTCAGCAGATCCTGCCCGTTCTGGCAGCAGTGGTGCTTTTGCTGGGCGCCTGCACCGATTTTCTATTTCCGATTCACTACCGCCTCAACGCCGAGGGGCTCTGGGCCGATGGCCTCACCAGTCGTATGCACCTGCGCTGGAAGGAGGCGCGTCGGTGCGTGCTGGAGTCTCGCGCCGTGACCGTGACGCCGCTGCCGACACCCTCCCGACTGGACGCCTTTCGCGGGGTTACGCTGCGTTTCGCCCCGAATGGCCAGCCCGGCGACCGCGCGTCCGTTCTGGAGGCCCTCCGAAACTACGTGCCCACGCTGCTTCCCATGCCGGAGGCGACCGAAGTCACCGATCCGAACACGGAATACGCCCTGGAATCCGGAGAGGAGAGCCGCGCGTGAGATTCTTTGACTGGGACGCCGAACTCTCCGACGAAGAGCGCGATCGCCTGATCGAGAGCCTTGTCGAGAAGGTGCATCGCTATAAGATGGAGTCGGCGGTGATCTTCTTTCTGGAGATGCATAAGCCGCTGGCCTACGTCGCCAGTCAGTCGATGCTGCTCGGCTCGGGCTTTTTGATGCCGCTCTTCGGCCCTGAAAATGTGCAGAAGTACTCTAAGCTGTTTGAAACACGGGACAATGTCGAGCGTCTGATTCGGCGTATCGAAGAACGGTACGCACTGGGCGCATCCAGTCCCGATCCAAAACCGGTCCCGCCATCCTGAAATACGAAAGGGCTTCTCGCTCTATGGAACATGCCAATCCGTCCGTGTGGATCCTGGTTCCGCTGATGAGTATCGCCATCCTGTTCATGATTCTGACCGCGCGGAAGAAACAGCTCTTTATCCGCAGGATTCAGGGCCTGAGCGCGATCGATGAAGCCATCGGACGCTCCACCGAAATGGGACGGCCGATGCTCTGCTCCATCGGTCTCGGTGGCCTCGATGTGCCGACGCTGCAGGCGCTCGCCATCACCAGCTATATCATCAAGGCTTCCGCACGCTTCAACACCCGCGCCATCGTACCGGTGTACGATCCGCAGACGTTTCCCATTGTCGAGGAAGCGGTCCGCGAGTCCTACGTTTCCGAAGGTCGCCCGGAACAGTACAACCCCGACGACGTGCGTTTCCTCTCCAATCGTCAGTTCGCCTTCGCCGCCGCCACGGCCGGTATCGTCTACCGTGAAAAAGTCGCCGCCAGTTTTCTGTTCGGCCTCTTCTACGCCGAAGCTCTCATTTTCGCAGAGGTCGGCCAGCAGGTCGGCGCGATTCAGGTGGCCGGAACCCCCAGTACGACGCAGGTGCCCTTCTTTATCGCGGCCTGCGACTATGTCATTATTGGAGACGAATTCTACGCCGCAAGCGCCTACCTCTCCCGGGAGCCTACACTGCTCGGAAGTATGGTCGGGCAGGATATTGCCAAGGGGATGCTGATCGCCGTGGTTGTCGTCGGCGCGGCCCTCGCCACCTTCGCACCCATCTATGGAAATGCTTTTGGGAATCTGTTCGACCCCAAATAGAGAGTGAGTGACAAACGATGCCTGTGAAAACCGATGGGCCGAATATAGGAATGATCCTGCTGGGACTGATCGCGAGCATAGTCGTGTTGGGGGGGCTGACTCTGGTACCGCAGCGGTTTCGACGCGGGATCGTCCGCCTCGTCACGCTCCTCGGCGGGCTCTATGCCGCGCTGGAGTTCTTCTGGCCTACCCACCTGGCGCCCACGCCCGACGATCCGAAAGCGCAAGTCAACTTCCTGAGTCCCTACACCGTACCGTTTGGGAACTATGTGCAGGCGATCGTCGGATGGACCATCGGCCTCGGCGTCATCAACCTCTGCCAGGTGCACGGCAAGCGGCTGACGAAAGGCGGCGCGAACTCCTTTAACAGTATGGTCTTCTTCCTCAGTATGATCCTGATGGCTGTCATCGGCATTCTGCAGAAGGTACACCCCAACCCGGTGAACAAGGATCTGTACGATATCCTGTTCGTTGGCGGGCTGGTTTCCCTCGACGCCACGATGTTCTCGATCGTCGCCTTCTATATCGTCTCCGCCGCCTACCGCGCGTTCCGTATTCGTTCGGTTGAAGCGACTCTGCTGCTGGCGACCGCGATCGTCGTGATGCTCGGGCAGATCGCCGTGGGGCAGATGCTGACCCGTTGGATCCCCGCGGAAGGCGTGATGCACAATCTCCGCATCGAGGAGATTCGCTCCTGGATTCTCACGATTCCCAACTCGGCCGTGACACGCGCCATCAGTTTTGGCCTCGGCATCGGCGGCCTCGCGGTCGCCCTGCGTATCTGGCTCGGACTCGAGCGCGGCAGCTACTTCGACGCGTGAGAAGGAGTACGGACGCAATGCACACTGCCAACGATTTTTCCGGCAACGCCGGTCGGATATGGAAAGGAAACCTCGCGTGAACATCCTTCGCCTACTGCAAGAGGTGGATCGGCGCGTTCTCTATGTGATGCTGCTCCTAGCGGTCACCCTGCCGTTCTTTGTGACGGTCCGGCTGCCGGTGGCGGTTTCACCCCCCACCCAGGCCCTCTATAAAGCGATTGAAGACCTGCCGGAGAACAGTTTCGTCCTGTTCGGCCCGAACTACAGCGGCGGCACACGTGGCGAGAATGGCGCGCAGACCGAAGCGCTTCTGCGGCATCTGATGCTGATGTGGCACAAAAAGAAGGTACGATTCGGTATCCTGGCTTTCGACCCGCAGGGTAAGACCCTGGCACAGAATATCGCGCTCGGTCTGCAGGAAGAGTACAACAAAAAGGGTTACGACATCAAAGAGGGCACCAGTTGGGTGAACTTCGGCTATCGCGTCGATCAGATTAATTTCGTGCGCGCCATGGCCAAGGACATGCCGGGAACGCTCGTGAAGGACACGCACGATGCTCCGGTCGCCACGCTGCCTGTCATGCAGGGGATCCATACCGCCAAAGATATTTCCATGATCCTGGACGTCAACCCGACTGCGAACTATACGATCTACATTCAGTTCATGCAGGGACCCTTCAAGATTCCGATGGGCCTCGCGCCGACGGCGGTCATGGCTCCGGAAGCCTTCAACTATCTCGATAGCGGCCAGATCGTCGGCATGCTGCAGGGGCTTCAAGGCGCTGTCGAGTACGAGCAGCTTTTGAACACCTTCGGGCGGGCGACACGCGCCTCGAACTCGCTTTCGGCCGCACATCTGCTGCTAATCGGATTCATTGTATTAGGGAATATCGCGATGCTGCTGGAGCGCAGCAAACAGCGCAGAGTGGGAGGTGCGGCATGAGCGCATGGCTGACCGCAAATAAAGAAGTCGTTATGCTGTGGATAGGAGCGTTGTGCACGCTCGGCCTCTATTCCGTACTCTACAAAGAGAACAAGATCTATCGGGTGTTCGAACATCTGTTTCTGGGACTGGCGACCGGCTACGCCATTGCCATCACCTGGACGGATGTGCTTCTGCCCAAATGGTGGCAGCCACTATGGGATCAGGGCAAGACCTTCTATATCTTTGCGCTGCCCCTCGGCCTCTGCTTCTACTTCATCTACTCTAAGAAGAACAGTTGGATCGCCCGACTTATCATCGGTTTTTTCCTGGGCGTGGGAGCGGGCCAGTCCTTTCAAGGGTTTGTCGGTGACACATGGCCGCAGATCGCAACGACCTTCCGTCCGGTAATCGCGCACGACGCCATCGCAAAGACCGCCGATCATCCCGCCGTCAAAGCCGTCGCATGGCCCGAAGCCATCAATAATCTGGTCTTTCTGGCGGTGCTGCTCTGCGTCATGTCCTACTTCTTCTTCTCGTTCGAGCAGAAGCATCCCGTGCTGAAAGGTTCGGCAAAGCTCGGGCGCTGGCTGATGATGTTCTCGTTCGGAGCCATCTTCGGCTCGACGATCATGGCGCGCCTCGCTCTTCTGATCGATCGCATGGACTCGCTGATGAACGATTTCGGCGGCAAAATGTTTGGCTTTACCGCCGGGCCGATCGTGATGTTCCTGGTACTGATGGGCCTCTCGGGCCTTGTGCTCTTCCTTGTCTATCGCGACAAGAATAAGCCGGAAGAGGCAGACGATTCGCCCGTGTAGTTCAGAGGGCCATCAACTGGAGCATATTGTTTTCTGTATCGCGGAAAGTTGCGAAGGAGGCGCTGCCGGATCGGGTCGGAGGGATCACGAACGGCACGCCTCTCTTGGTGAGTTCTGCGAACGCGGCCTCTACATTGTCCACCTGTAGAGTGACCTGAACGGCGGTAAACGCGATACTGTTCAGTGGGATAGGATCCGGAGAGACCTGCAGCCCGACCCCCTCCTGGAAGACAACCCAGTCCTCCTCCTCTTCAGACACGGTGAATCCCAGCGTGTCCCGATAGAAGCGCAGGGCACGCTCGATGTCCTGCACCAGTACCATCGCCATCACTCCACGAAACTCCATCTCAGTTTTTCCTCACCGGCCTCGAAACCTGAGCCGCATTTCCAGCAGTTCGATCGGTGCATTCTACCTCTCTCTCCGAGACGCTGTCAAAAACGGAGGCAGGATTTGTCTGTCTGTGCTGCGAACCTGCAACGGACGGAGTGGAAGTCGACATTCGCGTGAGAACGCTTCCCTTCAGGAAAATGTAGATAGGGAGAAGACTCAATGGAACTGACAGAGACGGTTATTGGCACTCAGGAGGTCTATAGCGGCCGGGTGGTGCATTTGAGGATAGATACGATTCGGCAGCCGAACGGTTTCGAGGGGAAGCGGGAGATCGTGGCGCATCCCGGCGCGGTCTGTGTCGTGCCGATCCGCGACGATGGAATGGTGCTGCTGGTGCGGCAGTTCCGTTTGGCGGCAGGGCAGGCGCTCCTGGAGGTTCCAGCCGGGACTCGTGAGAAGGGGGAAGATCCACGGGAGTGCGCGCTGCGGGAGTTGGAGGAGGAGACGGGTTATCAGGCCACCGATCTTCAGCCGCTCTACACCGCCTATCTCGCTCCCGGCTACTCGACCGAACTGATGTACGCCTATATGGCGACGGGCCTGACACTCGGGAAGACGAACCCGGACGAAGGAGAGAACGTCGAAACGGTCGAGATCCCGATCACCGAGATCGAAAGCCGGGTGCTCTCCGGCGAGTTCGCCGACGCCAAGACGATCGCCGCCCTGCTGATGGCGACCCGCCTCTACAAACCCAAAGCGTGACGCGACCCCACGACGCACAACGACCGCCGGCACACCGATCCTCAGAGCGAGTAGGGTGACAGGCGGTCGGTACTTTACGGGAGGAGATAGCGCTTCGCCCTCATCGTGCCCGCTTCAGCGGGCCTTCGGCGCTTGCGCCCCCAGCGGAGGGCTTTAGCCCGGCGCTCAACGGCAGGTCGGTACGTTACGGGCGAGCTTAGCGGTCGCGGCGTGGTTTGAAGGTCGCCTGCATGGCGCGCACTTCACGGATCCGGCGGTCGCGGCGGCTCTCTTTGAGGCGTGGGCGATCGCCCTCTAATCCGGTCTCGTTCGCGGAGATGGGACGGACGCCCTTGCGGATCTCACGGGCTTCGCGCTCGGCGCGGCGCGGGCGATTGCGCTCTTCGGCGATCTTTCCGTTGGCGATCGCCTGCTCGCGCTCCGCCTTCTTACGGGCTATGCTGGCGTCGGTGATCAGCGTACCGAAGACGACATCCGCCAACGGGAACAGCACGCAGAAGTTCTTCTGGAAGTACTTGTGGTGCAGATGATGATGGTGGCGCAGGAACTGAAACCATTTGAACTTTTCGATGTAGTGGCCACGGGGCACATGCATATTCCAGTGCGTATACTCGTAGACCACGAAATAGACGATGGTCGAGACCAGGGCGCCGATGAACGTGTGGGGAACGAAGTGTTCGATCAGAAGCATGATCGGGATATGCATCCCGACGATCGCCGGAAGCGCGTAGGGTTTGAGCAGAATGTGCGTGGGATGCTCTTCCTCGGGAACGAAATAGCTCTGATCGCCTTTATAGAGGCCATGATGGACGATCGTATGTCCTCGGAACGCCTCTTTCGGGGTGCGCGGCACGTGCATCCAGCACTTATGAAAATACCACTCGTAGAAACTACCGTAGATGATCCAGCAGAGAGCTGAGACAATCTGCGGAAGGAGCGATGACACAGTCACGATATTGATTTTCTCACTTTCCAGTAAGGATGGGCGAAGGCGAACTATCGTACCGAGCCACCTTAATTCACAGGACTCAGTGACGGAATTGTACCACAATCCTTCGGCTGTTGCACACTCAGCAGATGGGGTTTGGCAAACTATTGCAAAGAGAGGGACGGAAATGGCGGAGCAGCAGCCACCGATCGAGCGTCTGGTGGCGACGGTGCAGGAGAGTTCGAAGTATCGACACATCTGCCCGGATCTCATTCGCCGCCTGGGAGCGCGGGAACTCGGGAAGCGGCGTAACCTGAAGGAGGCGGTCAAGGAGACGAAAAATACGCTGCATCAGGTCGCAGGCGCCTATCTGGAGCGCACCCCGCGCTACAACGACTGGATCGCCGCGTTGCGCCATGCGCCGGACCTGGCCGCTCGTAAAGCGGTCTCCCGCTCTATCCTCGCGGAACATGCTTCGACTTCTGAACGTCTGCCATATCTGGAGACCTTCTACGAGACGATCCTGGCGGAGATCGAGCCGATACACTCTCTCCTGGACCTCGCGTGCGGTCTGAACCCGCTGACACTGCCCTGGATGCCGTTGGCGACGGAAGGGCAGATACGGTATATTGCCCACGATCTCTATGCCGATATGATGCTGTTTCTTGGCGACTTTTTCGGCGTTGCGCAGGTGGTGGGAGAGGCGCATGTGACCGATGTGGCCGTGACAGCGCCGCAAGCCGAAGTCGATCTTGCGCTGATCTTGAAGTTTCTGCCGGTGCTGGAGCAGACGGAACGTGGAACGGCGCAGCGCTGGCTGCGCAGTCTGCGGGCAAGGTATCTCCTGGTGTCGTTTCCGACCCGGAGCCTGGGCGGACACGGCAGAGGCCGCGCGGAACACTATGAAGGCTGGTTTCGGGAACTGCTTCAGGCGGAAAACTGGAGCGCGCAACGATTTGCGTTTCCCAATGAACTCTGCTTCCTGATCGAACGAGCCGCGATAGAATCGGAAATCCATGACGAAAGTAGCTGAAACGTTGTCTCGACCGAGCGAAAATGCGCCCAGTGATCCTACGTGCCTGATTCTTGCCAATCCCAAGGCAGGACGACTGGCGATGCGGGAGTATATGGCAGGACTGTCGGAACGTTTTACGACGGTACGGACCTATCCCGCGCCTGCGGAACGAGTGCCTATCAGTCTGGCGCTCCTGTCGGCGGCGGCAGGGGAGGTTGGTCTGCGGGCCGATGTCGAACTCTCCCCGACGCCGGAGGGGATGGGGGAGCGTATTCGCGCCGCCGAAGCGCAGGGGTACGACACCATCGTCGCTGTCGGAGGCGATGGGACAGTGCACCATGTCGTGCAGCATCTGGTCGGAACTTCGCTGCGTCTGGGGATCTTACCGCTCGGTACCGCCAACAACTTTGCCCGTGGATTGGACATTCCGGGCGACCTGGAGGGTGCGATGCGCACGCTGGCGCGCGGCCAGGAGCGTGTCATCGACGTCGGGCGCATCAAGAACGAGTACTTTATCGAAGCGGTCGGGGTAGGACTATTCGCGGACTCGCTGTTGGCGATGGGAGGCCAGGAGAGGCACCGCCATGAGTTCGGACGCATCTTTCTGGTGACCTGGCCCCTCCTCTGGAATCCACGCGCCCGACGCCTTCGTCTGACACTGGACGGTCAGACCGAGGAAGAAGAGGCGCTTCTCGTGACCGTCTCGAACTCGCGCTATCTGGGAGAGAACTGGCCGATGGCGCCTGACGCCTCTCTGGACGACGGCCTTTTCGATGTCGTTACCGTAGGGGCGATGTCCCGTTGGGAACTGATGCGCTTTGGAGTCGCCCTGATGCGCGGAACCCACCTGAGCCTGCCCCATGTCAAAGTTCGGCGCGCGAGTCGCGTCGAGATCCGGCGCGTGCAGCGTGTCAATCACCTGCTTCCTGTTCATGCAGACGACCATATCCTGGCCTATCTTCCGGTCAGCATGGAAGTCGTGCCCCACTCCCTCCATGTCCTCGCTCCCTTGCCTCCGAAAACCGATCTCGTCTGACTGGTCTGACTGGTTTACCGCGCGAATTGTGGTAAAATCAAGCCAGCAAATCCAGAAATTCCGGCTTTCAGCAGCCCTTGCCCCGCCTTTAGAAATACTTTGGTTCCTATGCCCAACGCACCTACTCACGATGCCATCACGCTCATTACGGCCGTAGGCGCGGATGTCGCCTACTACCAACTCGCTCCTCATCCCGACCTCACCCTGGCAGCGCTTTTCACGGCGTCCTATGTGTTTGCCGGATACGCCTGCGCGGGAGACCTGGACCTCGATTCGAAAGAGTACCGGCGGTGGGGGCCTCTGCGTTTTATCTGGTGGCCTTATCGGCAGTGCGTGCCGCATCGCTCCTGGATGTCGCATGGTCTGGTGATGGGGGGCGTTATTCGGGTAGCCTATCTCGCCACGGCCTGTACCGTCGTGTTCTGGCTGAGCCTCTGGGGGATCAGCCGCCTGGGGCCGCACATCGATGCGAGCCAGACCACCCAGGCGGGCTGGCTTTCGATCGTCGCGTTCGCCCGACAACATCCGGACTGGACTTCGGCTCTTCTGGGGGGCTTTGTCCTGGCCGGAAGCGCGCATTCGATCGCGGATGGGATCTCCACCTGGTTCAAACGGCGCTTTTAGCGGCAGCAGAGCCGACGTCCGGATCTGCAGAAGGTCGAGCAGTCAAACATTTTTCTATTTTAATTGAACCGATGGCCGCTTGCGTCGTCTATCGTTTTGGACCGATCAGAACTGAACGTTAATGCACGCCCCTGAGGAGTTCAGGCAGGGAGTTTACGATTGAATGTATTTCCGATGATTCGCAGCGCGGCGTCTCTGGAGAGGCAATCGGGAGAGAGTAGTTCCCTCCCCAATGAAGGCAGCCGGGAAGCGAGTGAAGCACATCCTCGCGTCGTCGTTTTTTATGATCACACGGCGATGATGAGCGGGGGAGAGATCGCCCTGCTCAACCTGGTTCAGCATCTGGATCGGAGTCGGTACCTCCCTGTCGTGGTGTTGAGCGCCGAGGGACCTTTGCTCGCGAAGCTTGTCGAATCGGGCGTTGAGACCCACGTTTTGCCGCTGGAAACGAGCGTCATGGAGACTCGCAAGGACAGCCTTGGAGCGCGCAGTCTCCTGCGCCCGGCTGCCATCCTCAATGTCGTCCGCTATGCCTGGCGTCTGGCGCGGTTTCTCAAAGCACGCCAGGCGGATCTGCTGCACACCAATTCGCTGAAGTCCGACGTGATCGGCGGCATCTCCGGGCGACTGGCCCGGATTCCGGTGATCTGGCACATTCGCGACCGCATCGCAGCGGACTATCTGCCCCGTCCCGCGGTATCCGCCTTTCGGTGGCTCTGCCGCGTTCTGCCCCACTATATCATCACGAACTCAGAAGCCACGCTGAATACGCTCTGTCTGGACCTTGAAGGACGGACTGCGGTGATCCATAGCGGCGTCACCAAGACGTATGTGCGAGTCGTGCACGATGGCGTCGGGGATGCCGCGGTTTCGGAACGCCAGTCCGCGTCGCTCAATCCGAAGCCTCTTCTGATCGGCCTGGTCGGGCGATTAAGCCCGTGGAAGGGCCAGCATATCTTTCTGGAAGCGGCGGCGCAGGTGCGCAAGCAGTTTCCGGAGGCGCGCTTTCAGATCATCGGATCCGCGATGTTCGGCGAAGAGGAGTATGAGGCGCGCGTGCGGAACTTATGTGAGACGCTGGGAATGGCGGATCGGGTGGAGTTCACGGGTTACCGCAAAGATGTGCCGGCCCTGATCGGGCAGTTGGACCTTCTGGTGCACGCCTCGACGAGCGGGGAGCCGTTCGGACAGGTCGTCGTCGAAGGAATGGTCGCAGGCAAGCCGGTCGTGGCGACCAACGGCGGCGGTATTCCGGAGATCGTGCAGGAGGGTGTGACGGGCTGGCTGGTGCCGATGGGCGAAAGCGCTCCGATGGCGGAGGCGATCGTACGGGTTTTGTCCGATCCCGAGCGCGCGGCGCAGATGGGAGCGGCGGGCAGGCAGCGGGTGCTGGAACACTTCACGATCGAACTCACGGCCCGCAAAGTACAGGAAGTCTACGAGCAGTTCTGGTCGGACCGCAGCGCTGCCGCTTCTCGATAGCGAATGGCCGACAGGAAGGAGTTCAGAATGGACCATATTTCACGACGACGTTTTTTGGAGCAGTCGCTTCTGGCGGCGATGGCAGGACTGGCCGCTACTGAGACGGTGGCCGCACCCCGGTCGACACGTCGCCGTGTCGCGGCCAACGATAAGATCCATCTCGCCGTCATCGGGGTGCATGGGCGTGGCCTCGATCATATCAAAGGCTTTATGGGCCGTGACGATGTCGAGATCGTCGCCCTCTGCGATGCCGACATGGCGGTCATTCCGAAAGCCGCGGACCTTCTCGATAAGAAGGGCAAGCGCGCGCCCAAAGCGGTTCAGGATATTCGCGAACTGCTGGCGATGAAGGAGATCGACGCGGTCTCGATCGCCACTCCGAACCACTGGCACTCGCTCGCGGCGATCTGGGCGATGCAGCACGGCAAAGATGTCTATGTCGAGAAGCCTGTCAGCCACAACGTCTCCGAAGGCCGGCGCGTGGTCGAGGTGGCCCGCAAACTCAACAAGATCTGTCAGGCCGGCACGCAGTCGCGCTCCCATAAGGCCTGCCAGGAGGCGATGGCGTACATCCACTCCGGCAAACTGGGCAAGGTGACGCTCTCTCGTGGTCTCTGCTTCAAACCCCGCAACAGTATCGGCAAAATCGACGCTCCACAAATGCCGCCCTCCTCCGTCAACTACGATCTCTGGCTCGGCCCCGCACCGCAAAAGCCGGTCGAACGCAGACAGTTCCATTACGACTGGCACTGGTTCTGGGACTACGGCTGCGGCGATCTCGGCAACCAGGGCATCCATCAGATGGATATCGCCCGCTGGGCGCTCAACAAAAATGCCCTGCCGAACAGCGTGATCAGTGTAGGCGGCCGGTTCGGGTATGTCGATGACGGCCAGACGCCGAACACGGAACTCTCCTTCTTCGACTATGGCGATTCCCACCTGATCTTCGAGGTACGCGGCCTGAAGACAGACGGCGTCGAAGGGATCAAGATCGGCAATATCGTCTACGGGACCGAGGGCTACGCCGCGTTCTCCGACAGCTACGGCAAAGCGGCGATCTTCGACAACAACCACAACAAGGTTCAGGATTTCTCCGGCGGCGGTGACCATTTCGGCAACTTTGTCGATGCGGTGCACTCCCGCAAGCAGTCGGAACTCCATGCCGACATTCAGGAAGGGCATCTCTCCAGTGCGCTGTGTCACCTGGGCAATATCTCCTATCGCCTGGGCGCCCCGCAGCCGTTCAACCCGAAAACCAAAGCGTTCGGAGATGACAAAGAGGCGTATGAGACGTATGGCCGCTTCGAACAGCATCTGACGGACAACGGCATCAAACTCGACGAGACGAAGTATATGGTCGGCCCGCATCTGAAATTCGAACCGCATACGGAGAAGTTCAAAGGGAACGCGCAGGCCAATGCGCTGTTGACCCGCGAATACCGCAAGGGCTTCGAGGTACCGGAAAAGGTCTGAACCTATGGAGGAGCGGGAGACACCGCATCCTGAAGTGCAGAACCAGGAGAGCCGACCACCGTCACGCGTGTTGACGGTCGGTCTGGCTCTCCTGACTCTGTCCGCCCTCTTCCTGCTCGGCCCCGCACGAGCGGCGATGGGCTGGCCGGCCTCTGTTGCCGTGCTGCTGCATCTCGCGCTGGGACTGCTTCTGATCCTCCCGATTACTGTGTATGGAGTACGCACACGGGGGAGATCTCCTTCAGGCATTGGCCGCCAGAGGCTGTTCCTGCCTGCGTTCGGTCTGTGCGCGCTCACCGGTCTCTATTTGATCGCGCGGGCAGGCGTTGGGCAGAGTACGGCCAACGCGCAGGGATTCTGGTGGGCGCATCTTCTCGCCGGCTTTCTAGCTGTACTGATCTTTGGCGCAACATGGCGGGTCGTAGACAATGTGACCCCGCAGGGGGTCACTTGGCCGAAGGCCCTAGCGAAGGACTTCAGTCCATCGCCAACATTGCGCAAGTCTCATGATGCTGGCGATGGAATGAATTCCTTCGCTAGGGTGCTTTGCACCAAGTGTCCGACAAGGAAGCCCTTCGGGCATCCCAAATCCTTCGCTTCCGCGCGAAGGATTTCGTGGACACAATTCCTGAAGGCGCGTGGTTTCCTTCGGAGAGGAAATAGCTCTCGCAGGGTGGTCCTCGTTTGTGTTCTGTTACTCTCAACAATGGGGTTGGGAGGTGCTGTGCTGCTGCCGCACTACGACGCGGCCATCTACTATCGCGATACGACCGCCACCAATGTGGCGCAGGCAGAGAGTGTGTTCTTCCCGGCGGGCGTACGGTTGGCAGCCGGGAGCCGACATAGCGCGGAGGCAGCGGACTACTGCGGCAGGGCAGGGTGTCATGTCGGCGCTTTGCGGGAGTGGCATGGCTCTGCGCACCAGAAGGCGGCGAGCGATCCCGTCTATCACCGTGTTCGGCAGGAGTACGTGGCGCAGAAGGGAGCGGAAGCGGCGCGCTGGTGCTCTGGGTGTCATGAGCCGCTCAGTGTGGTACAGTCAGGCAGCCACGCATCCACCGACCTCGCAAGTCGTGGAGCGCAGGAGGCGGTGGGATGTGTCGCCTGTCATAGCGCGACAGATGTCTCGGCGCGGACAGGCAACGGTCGTTTTACGCTCGCCCTTCCGGAGAACTATCCTTTCGCGGATCGACAGGCAGGTTGGCAGCACCGCCTGCACGACTTTCTCCTGCGGGTGCGTCCGTCTCCCCATCAGGCGGCCTATCTCAAACCGCAGCTTCACGCCTCCTCAGAATTCTGTGGGGCCTGTCATCGTCAGAGCTTCAATGTGCCGCAAAACGGTTATCAGTTCGTGCATGGGGCGGACGAGTGGGGGACGTGGCAGGCCGGGCCATTTTCGGGCCGGATGGCCCGCACCGTCGGACTCAGGAGAGAGGCGGAACGCACCTGTCAGGACTGCCATTTCGCCCGTCGGCCGGATGGAACGTTTTCCCATGCCTCCATTCGCACAGGAACCTGGCTGATGGCGGCGTCCGGGAAAGTGGAAAGTGAGGTTCCGCTCGAAAATTCCGGCCTCTCGCGCGCTCTGAGTCTGGATATTTTTGCGCTGCGCCGACCGTCAGAGGCCGGAAAACCGGAGGAGTGGATTGTGCCTCTGGATGCGCCTCCCGCTGGAGAGTTTTTGCATGCAGGCGAGACCTGTCTGCTCGATATCGTGGTGGGCAACCGCAACAGTGGACATGAGTTTCCGGCAGGCTATCTCGACATCGAAGAGGCCTGGCTGGAGGTCACGGTGGAGGATGGTCAGGGCCGCGTTCTGGCGCAGAGCGGGCGGGTTGCGTCGGATCAGGCCGCTCTCCCCTCCGACACGCATGTCTATCGCTCGATTCCACTGGATCGCTCGGGGGCCGCGATCGAACATCACGAACTCTGGAAGCAGGTGACGTCCGCCTATCGCCGCACGATCCCGGCCGGAGGCACAGACATTGCGCGCTATCACCTGGTCGTTCCCACAACGTTTACGCCGCCGCTGACTGTGCATGCCCGAATGCGCTATCGCGCGCTTCGTCCCGACTTCGCGCAGTGGGTCGGTGTGAAATCGAGCCTCCCCATCGCCACGCTGGCGGAAGGGACGGTTTTCCTGCCGCTGTCTGCTTTCGCAGGCCCGCACGCGCCGGAGACCGAAACCGCGTTACGCTTCGTAGACTACGGTCTTGGTCTGTTGGCTCCGAAAGATGCGCCGGACGCGGCGCGCGCGCGCCGCGCGTTTCTGATCGCCCAGAGGCTGGCGCCAAATCGGTCGGAGCCGTTTCTGGGGCTGGGCCGCGCCTATCTGGCGGAGCCGGAACTGCTGGCGGCCAGAGCGCAGTTCAACACCGCCCTCCGCCTCTCCCCGAACGATCCCGCCGCCCAGGCCGATCTCGGGATAGTCTACAGTAAGCAGGGAGAGTACGATAAAGCCTTGAACCTGCTGCGCCCGCTCACACAGCGTTTTCCTCAGGATGGCGCCCTGCAGTTCGATCTGGGGCTGACCCTGTTTCGTGCAGGGGACTATCTCTCCGCCATCGCCGCCTTCGAGAGTTCTCTCGCTGCCGATCCCGACAACGCCGCCGCGCACTTCCAGCTCAAGCAGTGTTTCCAGCATCTCCAGCGCGTTCCGGAAGCCCGCCGCGAAGAGGCGATCGGACAGTATCTGGCGGAAGATCGCCTTTTCCCTCTGTTGGTCCCGCCCTATCTCAACCTCCATCCGGATATCCGGAAGGCCGTCCAACCTATTCCTGAGCATCGACTGGGCGCCGCACCAGGTAGGTAAGCGCCGTAATTTAACTTTGTTAAGGTCGTTTACTAAATAGGCTTGAAAAAGGGCTGTTTTTCCGATATACTGTATTATATCGCCCGTCAACAGTACCACCCAATGTGACGAAGGAGTCTTTCGCATGTCCATACCACTTCATCCCGAGAACCCGAACGATCCGATCCTCGCCCCGGAAACGGAGAGCGTGCGCCAGGACATCCGGAGAGATAAGAGCGCTCCGAGCAGCACGCAGACGGCGTTCAATCGACGTGGACTCGTGGCCGGTGCGGCAGGCGCTGTCCTCCTCACGGGAACGCTGGGGCATTCGGAAGCGGAAGGGACCGCCGTGAACCTGGCGAAGGTAGCCACGCCTTCCAGCCTCTACACCTCCGGCGATACCCGCAACTCCGCGCTCAAAGATGGTTTTACTCCCCGGAACTCCGCCGATGACCGGAACGGCTCCTACGGAAACTGGCCGAAGGTCGATACGCAGTGGGTGCAGTACGACTGGAGCCGGCCCATCACCACCGATAAGATCGATGTCTACTGGTGGATCGATGGGCGTGGGGTGGGCGCGCCGAAATCCTGTCGGCTGCTCTACTGGAACGGCAGCGACTTTGTGCCGGTGAAAAATGCGGCCGGGTTGGGCATCGCCGGAAACGCCTTCAACACCACGACTTTCGACCCGGTGCAGACCGAGAAGCTGCGCCTGGAGATCATCTCCGACGGCAGACTCTCCACGGGTATTCTGGAGTGGAAAGTCTACAGTTCCGGCGCGGTTCCGGCCTTCCCGCCCACCGTGGAGGCGGGAATCGATCGCACGGTGGTGCTCGGCGGCAAGACCTACCTGATGGGTAAGGCGGAGTGGCTCACATCCGGCCCGGACAACAGGCTGCGCTGGAGCCGGGAGTCGGGACCCGGCAGCGTGACGTTCGCCGATGCCGCTGCACCCCACACGACCGCGACCTTCTCCGCGCCCGGCGACTACGTGCTGCGTCTGACGGCGTCCGGAGGCGGCCAGCAGAACTCTGCGGTCCTGAAAGTGCGCGCCGAGACCGCGCCGCCGAAGAAGCGCCTCGACGTGGTCTACACCAAGAACTACTCCCTCGACAGCCCCCTCTGGAGTGCGCGTGCGAAGGCGCTGATCACCCGCTGGATTCCGCACTGCGTCGACTACTGCGAACGCATGGACCTGACGGAGGGGCAGGGCGGCATCGATAACTTCGTCGAGGCGGCGAAGGCGCTACGCGGGGAGCCGCACGCGCGGCATCGAGGTTATGTCTTCTCCAACGCCTGGGTGCACCAGACCGTGGAGGCGATGTGCATCGCCCTGATGGTCGATGCGAAGGGCGATCCGGAGATCCTGGCGGCGCAGGCGAAGATGAAGACGACGCTGGAAGCGTGGATTCCCCAGATCCTTGCGGCGCAGGAGCCGGACGGCTATCTCCAGACAGCCTATACGCTGGCGAACCGTCGGGCCTGGCCGGAGCGCTGGTCGCCCGCGCACCGGGGCGATCACGAGGGCTATGTCTCCGGCTACTTCATCGAATCCGCCATCAACCACCACACGCTGACCAACGGCAAGGATCTGCGCCTCTACAACGCCGCGAAGAAGCTGGCCGACTGCTGGGTGGCGAACATCGGCCCCGGCAAGAAAGAGTGGTTCGACGGGCATCAGGAGATGGAGCAGGCGCTTGTGCGCTTTGGCCGCTTCGTCAACGATATGGAGGGCAAGGGGAAGGGCGACGCCTACATCGCGCTGGCCCGGTTCCTGCTCGACTCGCGACGAGGCGGACAGGAGTACGATCAGAGCCACCTGCCGCCCGCGCAGCAGTATGAGGCGGTCGGGCACGCGGTGCGGGCGACCTACTTCTACTCCGGTATGGCGGACATCGCCGCAGAGACAGGCGACCGGGACTACCAGAGCGCAGTGATGTCGCTCTGGGACAACATGGTCAACAAGAAGTACTACGTCACCGGCGGAATCGGCAGCGGTGAGACCTCCGAAGGCTTCGGCCCGAACTACTCTCTGGGCAACAACGCCTACTGCGAGTCGTGCTCCAGTTGCGGCCTGATCTTCTTCCAGTATAAACTCAACCTGGCCTACCATAACGCCCGGTACGCCGATCTCTACGAGGAGACGCTCTACAATGCGCTGCTCGGCTCCACGGATCTGGCGGGGGCGAACTTCTGCTATACCAATCCGCTGATCAACTCCCAGCGCACTCCCTGGCATGTCTGCCCCTGCTGCGTCAGCAACATCTCGCGCACGCTGCTGATGATTCCGACCTGGACCTACGTGAAGGACGACAACGGGATCTATGTCAATCTGTTCATCGGCAGTCGCATTAACGTGGAGAACGTGGCCGGAACGGACGTCGAGATGGTGCAGAAGACCGACTATCCGTGGAGCGGGAAGATCGAGATCACCCTTCATCCGAAACAGACGAAGACCTTCACTGCCTACATCCGCATTCCCAACCGCACGACCAGCAAACTCTACACCCCGACGCCGAGCGTCAGCGGGGTGAAGCGATTCCTGGTCAACGGCAAGTCCATCACGCCGAAGATCGAGAAGGGCTACGCCGTGGTCACGCGTGAGTGGAAGGCGGGGGATCGCATCGAACTGGAGCTGCCTCTGGAGCCTCAGCGCATCAAGGCGGACAGCCCGGTCACGGCGGATAAAGGGAGACTGGCGCTGCGGTACGGCCCGCTGATCTACAATGTGGAGCGCGCCGACCAGCCGAATATCGATCAGCCTCTGAGCGCCTCCCCACTCAAGGCGGCCTGGCGTCCAGACCTGCTCGGCGGCGTTGTGGCCCTCGAAGGACAGTGGGCCGACGGATCCCCCATGCGCGCCGTGCCGAACTACGCCCGCATGAACCGCCTCGGCGAGGGACCGGCGGAAGGCGGCGGAGATCCCAACGTCAACTACGCCCCTGGCGCCACAACCGGAGGCGCCCCCCAGGCAAACAACGGCGGCAATCGCCGTCGCCGCTTCGCTGGAGTGCAGTCCCAGGTCTGGATCAAGGACGTATAGGACGATGACTCCCCTGGCCTGGTGGAATCAAGGGACGTAGTCCCTCGCTACGCGGCTTCGCCGGGGCCGTCCTCTGGACGGAGTAACCGCAGAACCAGAGTAATATTGCTTTCGGTAAGCATGTCTTTATGCCCGCTGAAGCGGGCAATCGGTTGCGAAGCAACCTCTAGTGTCTGGCTCTAGCCCGGCGGGTCGCCCGACGCGTTGAGGTCTGTGGTTGCAGTGCCCAAAAGCGTCAGCGCCTGCCGAACAGCAGGCCCCCGAGCACGCCGAAGACACCGATGAGAAAGAAGACGCCGCCAAGCCCGCCGAAGAGCATTGGGAGAAAGCCCTGCTCCAACAGGGAATCGATGCGTCCGTCTGCCGGCTTCTCCGGTCGGTAGAGGATCGTGACGCTATCACCGACATGGTACGCGGGCGGCGACGAGGAGACGGTTCCCTGAACCTCATAGGTCTGCGTATCGACGCGATACTGAACGACAGGAAGATGCCCATGCCCTCCTTCACTATCCTGGTGCGTCGCCATTCGGACCACGGTGCCCGGTGTATGCAGGGCGCCGGAGCGAAAGCGCGCGCCGACACTCCATAGCACTCCCCCAACCACCAGCAGGATCAGCCCAATTACCGCAAAAATGCCTATGAAGCAGCCGCGCCCGCGATATCCGCCTCGATTAACCACGTGCCGACCTCCTCTCTTCCGAATCCTACTGTGTGGCGCCCGCCTCTTCCAGAAGCGTTACGATCTCTGTGTGCTTTTTCGCACGCGCGAGTTGCAGGGGAGTGTTGTTCCAGTTATTGCCTTTGTGGAGGTCCGCTCCATGGCGAATCAACGCGGCGACGATCGGAGTACGACCAAATACAGAGGCGTAGAGCAGCGGGGTGTTGCCCTCCTCATCCGTGACGTTGCTGTCTGCGCCCGCTTGAAGAAGCAGGCTGACGATTTCGGGACGGTTGCGCATGACGGCCATCTGGAGCGGCGTGTGTCCGGCGACCGCGGCGTAATGAGATGCGCTCCCCTGTGGCAGCGCCGCCTTCAGAGAGACGATGTCGTCTCGCAAAATGGCAGTATGAAGCGGTGATACGAGCATTTCGGAGAGTCCCGTGTAGTACGTATTGGGATGTGGGGCAGAATAGACCTCTTCGCCATCCAGTCCAAGCGCGAAGAAAAGAGCAGCGAGTTGGCCGTTCTTGTAGATGGTCTGCTGGGCGATATGGACGATCAGGGAGCGGACATCCATAGGGCCGACACCGAACTGAAAGCGCTCTTCCTGAAACTGCTCCGGCGTCAGTGTGGGCAGGGTCGTACGCCACCAGTCTCTCTCCGTCTGCAGCGATGCGCAGAACGCCTCCGGATCGGACGGTGGGTCTGGAACGGGTTTGTGCAGGGTGATGTCGGGCTGCTCCAGGTGCTGCCGATCCGTGACGAGCCAGACCCAGGCGTGTTCGGCAACCATACGCGCGGAGGGAGCCGGCAGGGCAGGCGTCCAGTCCCACTTCTCGGCCGGGATCGCTTTCAGCTTGAAGATCATATCGCTCAAGTGGCTGATGAGCAGCGCCATATACGCTTCGTTTTCTGTCTGCATGGTTGTCCTCCATGTTCACATCGATAGTCGTCTGGATTATGACACAGATCGATCTAAAGGTAGTAGAGGGGGTTGTGGCAGATGTAGCGGTCGAAGCGACCGAGGGGGCGGGTGGACATGAAGAGGTACTGGAAGGCGATATGCCAGCCACAGCCGAGCAGCCAGGAGAGCATGACTTCGTTGCTGCCGCAGACCGGAAAGTAGAGTTCCACCGGACGGAACTCGAATTCACCGGTGGTTTGAGGCAGACGCTGGAACAGTTTGACGCCGTGGTAGATCATGCGCGGCAGGTCGGTGGGTTCTAACGCCAGAGCCGGACCGGTGGTCTCGTAGCCCAGATAGGCGTAGCCGACGAGGCGGCCTTTGACGCCCGGTGGAGCCGGATGGCGGAAGAGCCGGGAAGAGCGATAGGGGCCGCCCATCGAGGCGGCCCAGAAGGCATGCTCGGCCGGGCGGGCATAGCCGACGATCTCACGATCCAGCGCGTCGATCTCGGCCTGGACTTCCGGTGTGAGCAGGATCGGCTCCGCGAGGAGAGGCGTAAAGGCGGGATTGGAAGACTCCGTGGAGGGCGGGAGAATCGTGTCTTTCACCGTGGCCGCATCGGCTTCGGGCAGGACCAGCTTCTGGAGCGAGCCGACCAGGAGGAGCATGGGCAGGCGGGGGAAACAGCCTGCCCGGCGAATGTAGAGCGAATCTGCGGAGGGGTGGTGCGAGGCCAGGACGAGTCGGGTATGCGCGCCAGCCAGATCGCCGTCCTTCAAGCAGGCATTTAACAGCGTGCCCCCGATCCCCTGCCGCTGATGACCGGGGAGCATGAAGAACTCGTTCAGGCACCAGACGCCTTCCCGCACCATGCTGCGGGCATAGCCGATCACTTTCGGCGGGCTGAAAAGCGCCGACTCCTCCGCCAGCCAGAAGCTGGAATCGGGGATGCTGCGCAGGTGATGGCGTGTGGGCGCGTGATGCGCCCAGTTCATCTCCTGGTTCATCGTGCGGCGCATGGCTTCAAAGGTGGGAAACTCGTCGTCTGCCGTGCCACGTCGTATGCGGACATGACGCGGCAGACCGCGTTCCTTCTTCTCCCCGCGTAACCCGAAAAAATCCATCGAGTCGCTCTGGGCTATCTTTGCGCCGTAGTGTCGCGCGCCGGAAGCTCCTGAAGGGCGGTCGCGATGGCCGCCTCCAGTTGGCGATCCCGACCCTTGGCGGAGTCTTCGGGCGTATTCTCGACGATAATATCCGGCACGATGCCGTGGTTCTCCAGGTTCTCGCCCTTCTCGTTATAGTAGGCCCAGGTCGGCAGGCGGAACTTCGTGCCGTCTACCAGAGTAGCCTCATAGGTGCCGATCAGGTAGCCGGGCGTGGGGACGCCGACCATCTTGCCGAGCTTTTCGGCGCGGAAGGCGGAGGGGAAGGTCTCCGCTGCGCTCGCGGAGTGCTGGTCGATGAGCAGCACCACCGGCTTCGTCCAGGCTTTGGTCGGCAGGGTCTCCCGCTGCGCGTCCCGAGGCTGGGTGTATCCGTAGACCTGCGGCGAGAGCGACTGAAGGATCGCCTCATCGACGGCGTTCAGGCCGCCGCCGTTGCCGCGGATGTCGAGAACCAGCCCTTCCTTATGGATCGCATCGCTGTAGAGTTCCCGCTTGTACTGTTTGAGCGCCTCCTGGTTCATCCCGGAGATGTGGATGTAGGCCAGGCGACCGCCGGAGATCTTATCGACCAGATCCCGGTTCTGTCGGAGCCGAGCGGTCTCGTCCAACTGGGTCCACTCGCCGAGTCCGATGGTGCGGATGCGGACGGTCCGCGCGCCGTCTTTGGTCGGCTTGCTGTTGACCGTCAGTTCGACGGTCTTGTTGCCTTTGGTCTGAAGCATCTCATAGAACGTTTCATCGAAGGTGACATCCGTGCCGTCTACCGCCAGTATATATTCGCCGGGGGCGATACGCGCGCCCGGTTTATCGGCCGGCCCTTTCGGCAGAGGCGCCAGCACTTTGAGGCCCGCTCCGCCATAGGAGGGATCGAAGGTCACCCCCAGGCTATACTGCGTGGGACCCAGCGTGGGGACATTGGGCGAGATCTCCGAATGCGACGAGTTGACTTCGCCCACCATCTTATTGAGCAGATCGCCGAACTCCTGCGGAGTCGCGATGGCATCGAGTTGGGTAACGTATTTCGCCCGAATGGCTCTCCAGTCGACGCCGTGCAGTCTGGGATCGTAGAACTGCTGCCCGAACCGCCGGTAGAACTCTTCGAACGCCTGGGTGTAGAGCGCGCGTCGGTCAAAGAGGTAGTCCGCGCGGAATGGGATCGCCTGCGGCGGCTGCCCCGGCACATGCAGAACCTTCAGAGCGCCCGCGCCGTCCGGGTAGGGAAGGGTCGTGCCGGCATAGGGAGGAGCGTTCAGGGTGATGGTGCGTGGCACGCCTCCGGCGCCGAAGTAGAAGATCCGCTGATTGTCCGGACTGAAGATAGGGCGTCCGCCCGGCTCTCCCGAGGTCGTCAGCGGAACGTTCTGCCCGGTTGCGAGCGCGCCGAGCGCCCAGTTGCCGTTGAGCTGTACGGCGACCAGTCCGCTATCCGGTGATACGGCGAAGGTGGTCGCGATCGCTCCGGCCGGAGTCACAGGCTGAGCGCGCTGGGAGATGTCGTCGAAGTCGATTTTGACATCCTTGCTGCGATCTCCCGGCGCGGGCTTGGCATCGGGAGCGGCGGCTTCGGGGTTTTCCAGATTGACCTTGAACAGGCCTGGCAGCGTGTTGCGGTCGTTGAGAAACAGCAGTTTCTTGCCATCCGGGGTAAACGTGGGATCGCTGTAGCGGCCGGGGTAGCGGGTCACATTGACCGCTTCACCGCCCACCGTTGGAACGACCCACAGGTCCTGAACTTCATACTTGTCGGTGCGCGCAAAGGCCATCCACCTGCTGTCCGGCGACCAGGCGTGGGAGGTGATGCCGAGGCCATAGCTCTCGTTGTTGATGCCGTTGCCGACTGCGACGCGGCGTGGGGGAGCGCTGCCGTCCGCCGGTGCGACATAGAGGCCCGGCTGTCCGCCCGCCTTCACGAAGGAGACGGATTTGCCGTCGGGAGCGTAGTGCGTATCGCTCTCCGTATCGGCGTCGTTGGTGATTCGGGTAAGCGCTTTCGTCTTGGTATCGATCACGTAGACATCGGTCTGATTGCCCCGGTCGGAGATGGTGACGAGTTTGGAGCCGTCGGGCGACCAGGCGAAATCTTCGTAGTGACCGTCGTTCGGAGTCAGTTGGGTCGCGGTTCCTCCGCCGGAGGGCATCAGCCAGAGTGCGCCCTTCATGATCAACGCGAACTGTTTGAAGTCCGGGGACATCTCGCCGCCGTCACTGGTGGTGAGGATCTGATGTTCGGTGTTATTGACCTTGTCATCCGTGCGGATGATCGTGTTGACTTTGTGTGGGTCGCTGCCATCGAGATGCACCGTGTAGATGTCGCCATTGTAGAGATAGGCGATGAGGGAGCCGTTGCGCGCCATGGTTGGGAAACGCACGGCATCGGAGGTGTAGTGTGTGATCTCTTTGGGGGAGCCGCCGTTGACGGGCACGCGCCAGAGGTTGGGCGTCTTGCTGTCGCCGTGCAGCGTGGTCAGGAATACGGAGCGGCTGTCCGGACTGAAGAGCGGCCAGAACTGCTGCGCATCGGACTTGAGTACGGGATGAGTCGCATTCGTCGCGAGATCCTTGACAACGACGCTGGAGGCCGCGCTGCCCCGATACCAGGGGCGGGACCACGGAAAACCGCCGCGTACATAGGCGAGCAGTTTGTGATCCGGCGAGATGGTAGGATACCGCAGGGCTTCGCTATCGGTGGCAAGCTGTTTGAGCGCGCGCGTATGCAGGTCGATGGTATAGAGGCTGAGATTGCGGGTGTCGCGGGTGCTGTAAAAGATCAGTTTCGAGCCGTCGTCCGACCAGTCCGTGACCAGATTGAGGCTTGCATAGGCGGTGACCTGCCGCACCTCTCCACCGGTGGAGGGTATCAGGAATATATCCGCATGTCCGTTGCGAAAACTGGAAAACGCGATCCATTTCCCATCCGGCGACCAGCGCGGCGAGTAGTCGATCGTTTCGTGGATCGTCAGACGTGTCGCAACGCCGCCCGCCGAGGGAACGGTCCAGAGGTTGCCGAGATAGGTGAAACAGATCGTCTTACCGTCAGGAGAGGGCGAGGGATAGGTGGCGCCATGCGCGATCTTATCGGTAGGAGGCGCGAGCAGATCCTGTGTGGGCTTCGGCGGTGCGGTGACGGCGGCAGGGGGCTTCGGCGTCTGCGCCTGCCTTGCATAACCGGACGGAACGCCAAGGCACATCCCTGTCAGCCCGACCAAAAGGGAAGCGACGGCGCGATGTCGCGCCGTCACGGAAAAAGACTTCATTCGCGTTGGCTCGCTTTCGTAGTTCGAAGAGGCAAGGCGAAGCGTCTCGCTCTTCGAAAAGGAATAGTGTAGGGCAATCAGAATTGACGCCGCGAAGGCGCAGAAGTTACGCTCTCTTGCACAGGAGAGGGACGTTACGTCTATATACGCACGATGATAGTCCGGAATACACCTTCCGTTTACGGAGATTACCTCGGTTTGGCGATTCCGTTCATTTTCGAGAACTCAGCATCGGTCCGCGAGCGCCTTTGGTACTATCCATCACTCTTATTGTCGGCGTCGCGGTCGTAGCCGACGAAGTCGCCGGACTCCAGGTTTTCCGGCAGCGGTTGGGGG
>Ga0070658_10000695_pt1 | contig 29156 bp, 20 predicted proteins | sample KBSC13metaG_FD_64664 | JGI IMG/M metagenome (GOLD analysis project Ga0070658, IMG submission 64664) | Corn rhizosphere microbial communities from Kellogg Biological Station, Michigan, USA - KBS C1-3 metaG | ecosystem: Host-associated > Plants > Roots > Rhizosphere > Soil ... | reverse complement strand
TGTGGAGCGTCACTATCCCGATGGTCTCGCCGGTGATCTACTTCAACCTGGTCGTCGGCATCATCGGCGCGCTACAGGTCTTCGCCGGCCCGTACGTGATGCTCGGGCCGGGCGGTGGGCCGAACCGGTCGGCGCTGTTCTACGCCGTTTACCTGTACCAGAACGCGTTCAACTACAACCAAATGGGCTACGCCTCGGCGATGGCGTGGGTGCTGTTCGCAATCGTGCTGGTGCTGACGGCGCTGGCCACGGTCGCGTCACGTCGTTTCGTGCATCAGGAGAAGTAGCCGATGACCCGTCACCTGCGATCTCATGCCTGGGCCTACGCGGCGCTGCTGCTGGGCACGGTACTGTTCGCGTCGCCGCTGCTGTGGATGGTTTCGACCGCGATCCAGCCCTCGGACACGGCGATGCGCCTGCCGCCGGTGATCGTGCCGGCCTCGCCGCAGTGGGGGAACTTCGGGCGCGCCATTCAAGCCATGGGTCCGTTCTTCGTTTACCTGAAGAACACCGTGCTGCTGTGCGTGCTGACGGTGCTGGGCACGGTCGCGTCGAGCGCGATCGCGGCCTACGGCTTCTCCCGCGTGGAATGGCCGGGGCGGGACACGGTCTTCAAAATCGTCTTGGCCACGATGATGATCCCATTCCCCGTGCTGATGGTGCCGCAGTACAGCCTGTTCCGTTCGCTCGGCCTGCTGGGCACGCTGGCGCCGCTGTGGGTGGGCACGTTCTTCGCCGGGGCGTTCAACGTCTTCCTGCTGCGGCAATTCTTCCTCAGCCTGCCGAAAGACCTTGGTGAAGCGGCCCGCATCGACGGCTGCAGCGAATGGCGCATCTTCTGGCAGATCATTCTCCCACTCAGCCGGCCGGCGTTGTTGGTTGTCGCGCTCTTCCAACTAATGGGCACGTGGAATGATTTCGTCGGCCCGCTGATCTACCTGACCGACCCGCGCCAGTTCACGCTCGCCCTGGGCCTGCAGGCGTTCCAAAGCCAGCAGGGCGGCACCGAATGGAACCTGCTGATGGCCGCCAGCACGCTGATCGTGCTGCCGATCCTGCTGATCTTCTTCGCCGCCCAACGCTACTTCATTGAGGGCGTATCCATGACGGGGATGAAGGGCTAGAAGGGGCGATCGATTCCAGCGAAGCATCAAGCCGAAGGACGTCGCCGCTGTTGATCTTGAATTCGCGCTGAGTCATTCCGTACCGCACGCGACATCGCCCGGGGCGATCGGCGCGAATTGTCGCGCTGGTCAGCCGGCCCTCCACCCAAACAAGATCCACGCCGAATCCCCCACGGGACCGCAAACCACGAATCGAACCGCTCGGCCACGCCTTCGGCAGCGCCGGCAGCAAGTCGATCGTGCCGCCCTGGCTCTGCAGCAGCATTTCCGCGATGGCGGCCGTCGCTCCAAAGTTGCCATCGATCTGGAAGGGCGGGTGGGCGTCGAAAAGGTTCGGGTAAACGCCGCCTTGCTGGAAATCGCCCTCGATGGCGGGGGCCGGGTGCAGCAGGTTCAGCAGAAGGCGATGCGCGCGGTCGCCGTCGCGCAGGCGAGCCCACAGGTTGATCTTCCAGCCGAGCGACCAGCCGGTGCTGAAATCGCCGCGCAAATCGAGCGATCGCGCCGCGGCCGCGGCGAGTTGGGGCGCGATATCAGGTGCGATCTGCGTGCCGGGAAACACGCCGAACAGGTGCGACACGTGCCGGTGCTGGTCGGCCGGGTCGTCCCAGTCGCCGATCCATTCCTGCAGCTGCCCGTGCCGGCCGATCTGGTAGGGCGGCAGGCGGTCGAGGATGTTGTGCCACCGTTCGCGCCGATCGAGGTCAACCTCCAATTCCGTGGCCGCCGCGATGCAGGCCGAGACGAGTTCGCGGATGATGCCGATGTCCATCGTCGCGCCGTAGGTGAGCATGCCGCTGACGCCGCCGCGCTTATACGTGTTCTCCGGCGAGACTGATGGATTCGTCACCAGCTTGCCGGGCACCTCGCTGCCGGGCGGGGCCTCGATGAGAAATGCCTCGAGAAACTGAGCCGCCGCCGCCATCAGCGGGTAGGCCGTTTCGCGAAGGAATTCGCGGTCGCCGTTGAACCGGTAATGCTCCCACAGATGCGTGCAGAGCCACGCCCCGCCCATCGGCCAATTGTGTACGGCGTGATCGACCGGGCCAGTGGCGCGCCAGATGTCGATGTTGTGGTGCACAACGAATCCGTCGCAACCGTAATGTTCGCGGGCCGTGCGCTCGCCGGAGGCGCGAACGCTTTCGAGCAGATCGAACAAAGGCCGATGGCACTCCGGCAGCGCGCACGTCTCGGCCGGCCAATAGTTCATCTGCGTGTTGATGTTGATCGTCCACTTGCTGCCCCACGGCGGCCAGGGCAGATCGTTCCAGATGCCCTGCAGCGTCGCCGGCAGCCCGCCCGGGCGCGACGAAGCGATCAGCAGATACCGGCCGTAATCGAACAGCAGGGCGGCCAGCGCGGGATCATCTTCGCCGGCCGCGATGCGCTCGATCCGCTGATCCGTCGGCAGATTCGGTGATTGGCCGAGATCGAGCGTTACGCGATCGAACAAGGTGCGATGGTCGGCAATGTGGTCGTCCCGCATCGCCGCGAACGACTTGCCTGCCGTGCGATCGAGCGTCGATTGCACGCGCTCGCGCGGATCGCCGCTAATGTCGGTCGGGCCGACAAAGCTCGTCGCGGCCGCCAGGCGGAGCGTGGCGAAGGACGCGCCGGTGACGATCAGTCGATCTTGCCCGGCCCTGCAATGGCCGTCGGTCTCCACCGCGACGGCGGCCTCGAACGACAGGCCCGGCCCGTCCCAGTTGGCGTCGCAGATTGCGCCGAACGGGATCGGCGACGGTCGGCGGCGCGAGCCGAGTTGGCCGAACATCCGTAGCAGATCGTTCGCCGCCTGGCATCGCGTCTCGTGGACGCTGCTCAAGGCGATCTCGAACGACAAGCCGCCTTTCCCTTTGCACGTGAGGTGAATGACGATGACCCCATCGACGTGCGAAGCGATAGCCTCGCGCCGAAAGCGCCGGCCGTCGATCGTGTATTCAACGGTCGCGGTCGCGCTGGCGAGATCAAGCGCGCGCCGGTAGTCCGTCGGTGTATCATGGCCGACGAAATTCAGCAGTAGATCACCCAGCGGCAGGTACGACTGTAATTGCCCGCTCAAATCCGTATCCGTGTTTCCGCCGGGCGGCGTGGGCATGAATTGCTTCATCACCATCGCCTCGGCCTCGGCGATCTTGTCTTCGAAAATCAGCCGCCGCACCTCGGGCAGATATTTTGATGCGCCGGGAACCACATGCTCGTATGGTCCGCCCGACCAGAGCGTTTCTTCGTTCAGTGCCAATCGATCCTGAGGAACGCCCCCGAACACCATCGCCCCGAGCCGGCCGTTGCCCAGGGGAAGCGCTTCGACCCATTTCGTCGCCGGGCGGTCGTACCAGAGCTGCTGCGAATCGGATCGGGTGTCGGCCATCGGCGGAAGCTTACATTCCCCCGCAGCCCGTGCGAAAGAGGCCATCGCGGGACGGTCGTTACGTGGTTGCCACGCTGTCTTCCATCTCTTCCAGCAGTTCGTCCGTGCTTTGGGGATCGACGGTGCGGCAGGCGATCGTCAGTGCGTCGGCGATGCCGTTGAGCTTTGTGCGCCACGTCTCGGCATCCGTCCCCGTCGGCGTAAGCCGGGCGAATTCGCCGCAGAGCAGGATCATGCGCAGCAGGTGCTTGAACAGCACGCCTTCCTGCTTCGTCAGGTCGCGCGAGCGCACGAACGCGTCGAAATTCCCGCCGTGATGGAGCAGATCGCCCACGGCCCACACCGGCGTGACGGAGAGGCCTCCGGCGTGGTCGACTTCGCTTTCGAAAACCATTCGCACCTTCTGCGCCAGCGGAATCGGGTAGCGGCGAAGCTCTGGCATCACGTCGGATTGGTCGGCCGGCGGATACAGATCCTCGTGGGCCGCGAGGCCGCGCGTGAGGATGGTGGGGTCGATGAACTCCGTGCTCAGCCGGCCGGGCGGCAGTTCCTCGGGCGGGGGGACGCGCAGCGACTTCGCCACTGATCCCGGCATTTCCAGCACGCTTTCGAGAACCTGGATCAGCTCGTGATTGTCGGCCTTACCGAGATGGTCCATCAGGAACAGGCCGTACAGCGGGTGGATCGCGCGGAAGACGATCAGGTCCTTGAGCCGCTCCGTGGGGACGGCCTGCGTCGGCGCGTACGGTTCGAGCGACGGCGCTGCGCTCGAAGAAGCGGAGCGCGCAGCGGGGGCGCGTTCTGCCGGATCGCCGATCTTCAATCGGCTGGCGAGTGGCGTGGTGTCGTCCGATTCGTCGCTGTCGTCGGTGGTGGCGGGCGCGTCTTCTACCGCCGCCGTCGCGCTCCCGGCGGCTGGAGATGCCGCCTGTTGCCAACTCGCCGGCGGGGGTGGGTCGAGCGTGACGATTTTGAGGCTGTGCAGCGTGACGAGCATTTTCGTCAGGCGCTTGAGTTCGGCCTCGATCGTCGGCTGATCCATCAGCCGGCCACGGATGACGTTGCGGATCGGCTCGACGGCCGGGTTGGCGTCGAGCAGGTACGCCAGCCATCGCCACGTCAGCCGACCGCGGCTGGAGAGCTTCGCGGCGGGGGTGGTCTGCAGCTTGGTGAACTGGTCAGCGTTCCAATACACGAAACCGGTTCGCCGCGAAGGCTTCTTTTTCAGCAACGCTTTCTTGGCCGACATCAGGCCGGGGTCTTTCGTGTCTTCCGGGATCGAATCGTACTTTTCCTTCCACTTGGCCAGCTTGACGTCGTCCTCGTGCGCGACGGCGTAGACGTGGCCTTCAGTGTCGTATTGCGGCCGACCGGCCCGGCCGAACATCTGCTGGGCGGAGCCGACTTCGATCAGCTTCTTCTTGTCCTTCGGCCCTTTGACGAGCGTAGTGAGGATGACCGATTTCGCCGGCAGGTTGATGCCCGCCGCCAGCGTCTCGGTGCACACGCAGACCGGCAGCAATTTCTCCTGGAACAGCGTCTCGACCACCCGCCGGTACCGCGGCAGCAGGCCGGCATGGTGGATGCCGATGCCGCGTGCCAAACACGGCCGCAGTTTGCCGCCGCCGCCGATGGAGAAATCGAAATCGTCCAGCCGGTCGAGCAATGACTTGCGCTGGCCCTCGGTGAACAGATCGCGGCCACGCAGCACATCGGCGGTGCTCCAGCAGACTTCACGATCGAAGCAGAACACCAGCGCCGGCGTCCGGCGCAGCGCCTCGCTGCCTTGTGCGATCCGCTCGATGAAATCCGGCAGCAGTTCGTCTCCCACCCACGTGAAGTGCAGCGGCACCTTGCGCTCGCGCCCTTCGACGAGTGTCACGCGCCGATCGAGGCTGCGGGCCATCCAGTTCACGAACTCGTGAGCCGCGCCGACGGTGGCCGACAGCAGCATCACCCGCACGTGCTTCGGCAGCAGCGACAGCGCCAGTTCCCACACGATGCCGCGCTGTGGTTCGCCGAAGTTGTGGAATTCGTCCATGATGACCGCGCCGACGCCCGAGAAATCGAATGCTTCCGGGTGCAGTAGCCGGTTGAGCAACACCTCGGCCACCACGACCTTGATCGGCGCGTCCGGGTTTACCGTGCGATGACCGGTCACCAGCCCGACGCTGTCGCGCGGGTAGCCCCAGCGTTCGACGGTGTCCTGCAGCTCGAGCAGTTTCTGATCGGTCAGTGCGATCAGCGGCGTGGAGTAATACACCTGCCGCCCGGTGCGCAAGCCTTCAAAGACGGCCGCCTCGGCGACGAGCGTTTTGCCGGTGCCCGTTGGGGCCGAGAGCAGAATACCCTCGTCGGCGGCGGCCCAGGCGTAGAGGGCCTCCTCCTGCAGCGGGTAGGGCGTGTGCAGCAACTGATCGAAGTAGTCGAGAAGAATTTCGTCCCGTGACGGCATGCGCGCATCGTAATAGATTCTGCGGCGAGTAGGGCGTCTCCCGGTGACGCCGCCGGACCCTGGGGTGCCAGATAGAAGCGGCAGGGACTGCCGCTCCCTGCCCGCGCGACGTGCCGGACGCTTCCTGCAATCAACCGAAGCGCGCCACGAGCGTGTAGCGTTTCGAATGGCACGAAGCGCAAAAAGTAGCGCATTTTGCCGATTGTTCATTTGTACATGTAACTGTGATTTTTGCTTCCGCAAGCTGGACGGGAACGCTGACTGGCTCGTTCGCCAGCGTTGTCGGCGTGCCCTCGGGGTACACGGTGGTCTACAACGCTAATTCGATCACCCTGCAAAAAACCGGCGGCCTGGCACCGATGGGCTTCAACGCGACGGCAGCCAAACCGTACAGCGGGATGTACGGCACCACCCACATCGGCGCGGCCCAGAAGAATTTGCTGGCCTCGATGTAAACGGACTTATTTCCGTAGCAGAGTTGGGACTGGGGCTCTGCTACGGGAATCTTTCCGCGATAGGATGCGACGCGATGTATTCACCGATCCCTCAACAACTGGATTAACCACCGAGGACGCAGTGCAAAACGATTTTTACGATTCCCACATGCACACCGAGTTGTGCAAACATGCCAAGGGCGAACCCGAAGAATACGCCGAGGCCGCGATTGACCGCGGGCTGGCCGGCATCACCTTCACCTGCCACAACCCCATCCCCGGCGGCTACTCGGCCGACGCGCGGATGCGGCCGGAGCAGTTCGACGACTACGTCGCTTTGATCGGCCGGGCTCGCGACGCCTACAAGGGCCGGCTCGACGTGCGGCTGGGCCTGGAGAGCGACTATTTCCCCGGTGCCGAGCCGTGGCTCGAGCAACTGCACCCGCGGGCCGAATTTCACTACATCCTCGGCTCGGTGCATCCGCAGATCAAGGCGTACCAGGCCCGATACTTCACCGGCGACGTGCTGGCGTTCCAGGAGACGTATTTCAACCACCTGGTGATGGCGGCCGAGACCGGGCTGTTCGACGCGCTGTCGCACCCGGACCTGGTGAAGAACGAGCATCCGCAGCAGTGGCGACTGCCGCGCCTGATGGATCACATCAAGCGATCTCTCGACCGCATCGCCGCTACCGGCATCGCGATGGAGCTCAACACTTCCGGCGTGAACAAGGCACTGCCCCAGATGAACCCGGGCCCGGAGATCCTGGCCGAAATGGCGCGGCGAAAGATTCCCGTTGTGCTGGGATCGGATTCGCACGTGCCGCACCGCGTCGGCGACGGTTTCGAAACGGCGACAAAGCTCCTGAAAGAGGCCGGCTTTACCCACGTGAGCGTTTTCGACAATCGCAAACGGCGGGAAATTCCTATTCGCGACTAGACATACCAACCCATGCCAACGACCAATGTTTTTGACTCAGCCCAACGCGCGCTCGCCGAGAGCGTCACGGCCCGCGTATGGATTATTTCGGATCTGCAGCAGTCAGACCCGCAGCGCGCCGAGCGCTGCCTGATGACCGCGATCGACGATTTCCGCGCTCTCGGTTTGTCGTGCCAGCAGATCTGGTACCTCGGCGACAGCGTGGAAGGGCATGATCTGGCCCGTCTCCACGCGACCGCCGACATGCAGCACGCCATGCTGGCGGCACTCGATGTGCCGGTGCGATTTGTCCTGGGCAACCACGATTTCGACTACACGCGGAAGCACAGCCCGACCTCCGCGCCGGCCGTTCCGTTTTATGAACGCGTTCGCCAGACGATCAGTTGGCGAACGATTTCGCATGTCGAGGAGTTCTATTTCCTGGACGAATTGGCCGGTCACCAGATCGTCTTTTTCTCCGACCACGCCGATCCTTCAGGTCGCTGGGTCTCGACGCACGGGCAGGTGCACGGCGAGGCGGCACTCTACGCCCACGATCGCGAGCGGTACCGGTCGCTTTCCGAGCAGATCGCGGCCTCGGGCAAGCCGTGCATCATCGCCGCCCACTACGCCTTCGCCGGCGGGAATCGGCCGTCGGCATTGATGGATCAGATGCTGCCGTTGCCCGCGAACGTGCGTCTGCACGTGTATGGCCACGCGCACATCGGCGACAGCCAGTGGGCGGGCAAGGATTGTTTCCGCAAGATCGCCTGCATCGACGGGCAGCCCATCCCGCAGGTCGATATCGCCTCGCTGGAGAACTACCGCGGCAGCGGCACGCGCTCGGCATTTCTGGAGTTCTACAACGACGGCTCGCTCGGCGTGCTGTTCCGCAATCACGACCTTCGCCAGTGGACGGACATCTTTCTCACCGGCCGCGACAGCCATCACTCTTTTGCGCAGGGGTAGCCGTGAATTCGTCGAACAACCACTTCCCCAAGGGGTACGCAGCTTTCCGCATCGTCCGTCAGCCCAGTAGCGACCGAGAGCCGCCGCGGATCGAGTTGCCGCCGGGCTGTGGGCTTCATCTGTGCGGCGGATACAGCGCGATCGGCGACCGCGAATAACTACGCGACCGTGCCTTGGGTGGGGCGAGAGGCGGATCTTTCGATCAGCTATATGTTCGCCGCGCGGACGATGCTCCGCGATTGGGGCCTGCGCCATCAGATCGCCGGCGCCGGGCTGGGGATTCTCAGCCTGATGGGGTTTGAGACGAACAACGTGCTGCACAAGGACCGGCCTCGACATCGGGCCGGCCGAGAAGCCGGATCGATATGCCCTGGTCCCTGACGAGGAGGTCGATGAAACCTTCATCCGCGTCGAACGGGACGGGAAGGTGCTGTCGCTCGTACGCGCCTCGGACGACTCCGACGCCGGCCGGCTTCGCGTCAGCTTCGGCCCCGATCTGCCCGACTTTGTCCACCACTACGATCCACTGACGGGCGTTCCTTGTTCGCTGGCCGATGGAGTGCCGGACGAGGCCGCTCCCGTCCCGCGGTCGCAGCGGCGAACCGCTGTCGCAAATTGAGCAGATTCTGACGCCAATTGAGATTGGCGGAAGGATTCTCGCCCGCCAGACTACCGCTTGCCGCTGCGCGGCCTCGCGTCGCGCATTCGGTGTAACGGCAATTGTTCTTCGGCGGAGGGCCCGGCGTGCGAATCCTGATCTCTCTGGCGACGCTCCTGATCGGCGCGCTACTTCCCGCATTCGCGTCGGCGGCCGATGCGGACGTTTACCAGTGGTCGGCGACGATCGACAACGTCATCGCCCGCGAGACCAAAGCGCCGCCGCGGGCGTTTCTGTGGGTGCCGGGGCATTGCGAACGCGTCCGTGCCGTGGTGATCGCGATCCAGAACATGGAAGAGGAGCAGGTTTTTCAGAACGCGTCGTTCCGCAAGAACTGCGCCGACCTGGGCTTCGCGATCGTCTGGATCACGCCGCCGATGGGGTCGAACAACTTTCGGTTCGATCAGGGCGAGGACAAGACGCTCCAAAGCCTGCTGGCGAAACTGGCCGACGAATCCGGGTACGGCGAGATCCGCACCGCACCGCTCGTGCCGTTCGGTCATTCCGCCAGCGCCAGTTGGTGCTGGGACGTGGCCGCGTGGAACCCGCAACGCACGCTGGCGGTTGTCTCGCTGAGTGGCCAGTGGCCGTACTTCGGGAACGATTTCTGGGGCGACCGCAGCGTGGATGGCGTGCCGGGCCTGACGACCAAAGGCGAGTTCGAAATCGGCGGCAGTCTCGAGCAGGGGTGGTACGCCGGGCTGAAGAAGGATTTTTATGCGAAGCATCCCAACGCCGCCTTCACGCAGGTGGTGGAACCGGGCGACGGACATTTCGCGGCATCCGATGCAAAGATCGAATTGATCAACCTGTTCCTCAGCAAGGCCGTGCAATACCGTCTGCCGGCCGAGCTGCCGGCCGAGGATGCGCCGGCGGCATTGAAGCCCATCGACGCCGGCAAGACCGGCTGGCGGTATGACGTCTGGCACTTGAACAAGCCTCCAGAGGCCGCCGCGGCGCCGGTAGGGCAGTACAAGGGGAAGTTCGACAAATCCTTCTGGGCCTTCGATGAAGAGATGGCCCGCGCCATCGAGAAATTTCAGGGCGGCGAGCGGAACAAGCTTAACACGCTCATCGGCTACCGGCAGAAGGGCGGCCTGGTGCCGCCGAAGCCCGACCACGTGATGGTGCATCTGAAATTCGAGCCGATCGACGACACGCTGAAATTCAAACTGACCGGCGGCTTCTTCGACACCGTCCCGCCGGCAACCACGAAGGACAACTCGCCCGCCGGCTGGCAACGGATGCTCGGGCAGTACAAGGCCGACGCCCCGCAGGGCTCCCCGATCGATCACCCGAGCGGCCAGGACGATCGGATGACGGTGCAGGTGATCTGCGGCCCGGTGGTTCAGCTGTCGAACGACACATTCGCCCTGCGCTTCAACCGCACCGGCTTCGACAACCCGAAGCGGGCCGGCGCACCGTGCTTCATCCTCACTTACCCGGGCGACGACAAGTACAGGCGGATGGTTCAGCAGGCGGAGATGCGCGTGCCGCTGAAGAACGACAAGGGGGCCGATCAGACGATCACCTTCCCGAAGATCGAAGACCAGAAGGCCGGCACGCCGTCGGTTCGCCTGGGCGCTACATCCTCCGCCAAGGTGCCGGTTTTCTACTACGTCCGGGAAGGACCGGCCATAATCGATGGCGACACGTTACACTTCACCGAGATCCCGCCGCGGGCGAAGTTTCCGCTCAAGGTAACGGTGGTTGCGTGGCAGTGGGGCCGTGTGACCGAACCGAAGCTGAAGTCGGCGCTGCCGGTGGAGCAGGCTTTCGATTTACAGAAATAACCACAGCATGGGCGACCACCTGATCCGCAATCCGATTCTGCCCGGGTTTCACCCCGATCCGTCGATCATCCGCGTCGGCGATGATTACTACCTCGCCACGAGCACCTTCGAGTGGTTTCCCGGCGTGGCGTTGTTTCATAGCCGTGATCTGGCCCACTGGCGGCCGATCGGGCACGTCGCGACGCGGCGCGCGCAGCTCGACCTTCGTGGGATCGGCGATTCGGCCGGGCTGTGGGCGCCGTCGCTTAGCTTCGATGGCGCGCGGTTCTACCTGATCGTCTGCAACGTCCGCTCGCGGCTGACGAACTTCAAGGACATGCAGGTGATGCTCTTCACTGCCGAGCACATCGATGGGCCGTGGAGCGAGCCGGCGATCCTGAATGGCATGGGCTTCGACCCGTCGCTGTTCCACGACCCCGATACCGGCCGGAAATGGGTGTGCAATATCCAGTGGGACGCGCGGCCGGGGAAGTATCGCTTCGCCGGCAACTACATCCAGGAATACGACCCGCGCGAGCGTCGGCTGATCGGCCCGCCGATCCCGACGGTCATCAAACCGAATGTCCTCTGTGAAGGCCCGAACCTGTACAAGGTCGACGGCTGGTATTACCTGATGATGGCCCAGGGCGGCACGGGGTGGAACCACGGCATCTCGATGGCCCGGGCGCGGCAGATCGAAGGGCCGTATGAGCTGGATCCGCAACCGCTGGTGATCACCAGTCGCAAGAGCCCCGGCAACGTCCTGCAGAAGGCCGGTCACGGCGAATTGGTACAAACGCAGGCGGGTGAGTGGTACCTGGTGCACCTGGCCAGCCGCGTGAGCTACCCCGATCGCCGCAGCCTGCTCGGCCGCGAAACGTGTTTGCAGAAGGTCGCCTGGAGCGACGACGGCTGGTTGCGACTGGCGCACGGGGGCACCGATCCGCTCGTCGAGGTGTCGGCGCCGACGGGATTGACGCCGCACCCGTTTTCCGCGGAACCGGAGCGCGACGATTTCGATCGGCCGACGCTTTCACCACACTGGCAATCGCTGCGGGTGCCGGTCGAGTCGTCCTGGGTCGACCTGGAGAGCCAGCCCGGCACGCTGCGCCTGCGCGGCCGGGAGTCGTTGCACTCCCTGTTCGACCAAAGCCTGTTGGCCCGGCGGCTGGAATCGTTCGTTGCCACCGCCGAGACGTGCGTGAGGTTCGACCCCACGCATTACACCCAGTCCGCCGGGCTGATCGTGTACTACGACACGCGTACGCACTTCTACCTGCGCGTCACGCACGACGAGCAGCGCGGCCGAGTCCTGGGCGTGGTACAGACCGACGACGGCGCTTACGCCGAAGGTCCGGTTGTGCCGGTCGAGGGGCCGCGGGTGTTTCTGCGGGCCACGCTCGATGGCGACTTCCTGCGTTTCTCGGCCTCACCCGACGGGCGGGCATGGCAGACCGTCGGCGCTCCGATCGACCAGACGAAATTGTCTGACGATTACGGCGCGGGCATGAAATTCACCGGACCGATGATCGGCATCTGCTGCCAGGACCTGAACCAGGGCCGGGCCGTCGCTGAATTCGATCACTTCGAACTGCGCACTCAGTAAGAAGCGGCAGATTTTTCGTCGACCGAACCCCGGCGATGTTTATTTCGCCGGCCCGAGTGTGATCCGGTACACGATCGTCTGATCCGGCTTCAGGCCGTCGGTCTTGGGGCTGATCGAAAGCGCGTCGGCGGCCTGGTTCCATTTCACTTCGCCGGCGCCGAGCTGTTCGACCCTGGCCACAGGGCGGTCGACGTGATGCGCGTCGGTGCCGAGGGCTTTCAGCTGAATGTCGCCCGCGGGCTTGGCCAGTTCCAGGGCGTAGACCGTGTCGTCGCCCTTAGCGGTGTAGCGGAAGTCGGCGGCCGTCGCGCCCTTGCCTTTGCCTTCGTTGAAGCCTTGCGCCTTGATGGGAACCGCATCGCCCAACTGCGGTCCTTCGCCGCAGATCTTCCACGGGCGGGTGCTGAAGATGGCCTCGCGATTGACGTCCATCCAGGCGGCGATGCCTTCGACGATCGCCCGTTCCTTCTCGTCGATCGTGCCGTCGCTGCGCACCGGAATGCTCAGCAGCAGGTTGCCGTTCTTACTGACGACGTCGGCCAACGTGCGGATAACGGTGGCGGCCGATTTGTAGCCGTTGCGGTCGTACAGGCCGCGGTCGTAATGCCAGCCGCCGATGCAGGTGTCGGTTTCCCAGGGGAGCGGCTCGATCTTGTCGCTCTGGCCGCGCTCGATGTCCCAGACCATGCACTTGCGCTGGTCGGGGGAGAGGATCTTGCCCGTCAGTACCGCTTCGAGCTTGCCGTCGTGCTTGGCGATGCTGTTGTTGTAGAAGTGGGCGGCGATCTTCAGCCCCGCATCGCTCACCGGCCACAGTGGCAGGGCGGTGTCGTCGAAATAGAGAAAGTCGGGCTGGGCCTGGTTGATCAGGTCGACGGTGCGGTTGTAGAACTTGTCGCAGTAGGCCTGATCGGGTTGCGAGCAGCCGTTGCCCCAGTTCCACAGGCTGCCGGTGTTGTTCCCGCGGCTGAGCGGATGATTCTGGGCGTACAGGTCCTGTGGATCGAGCCCTTCCCACCACGTGCCCTTGCCGTCGTCCTTGGTGAGCTTGCCGTCGTACGGAACGCCGGCGAGGGGGCCTTTCTTGTCGGCGCCCTGGGCCGGCTCGTACCACATCCACGCGTGGGCCGCGTGCACGCTGACGCCGAACCGCAGGCCCTGTGCTCGCGCCGCCTTGGCCCAGTCGGCGATCAGGTTTCGCTGCGGGCCGAGGTGAACGGCGTTCCACGGCTGGTATTTGCTGTCCCACAGGTCGAAGTTGTCGTGATGATTGGCCAGCGCGACAAAAAATTGCGCGCCCGCTCGCTTGTAGAGCGCCAGCAGTTCATCCGGGTTGAAGTTCTCGGCCTTCCACTGGTGGATGATGTCCTTGAAGCCTTCCTTCGACGGCGGGCCGTACCGCTTGAGATGGTCTTCGTACTGGCGGCTGCCCTCGATGTACATGTTGCGGGCGTACCAGTCGCCGTCCTCGGGCTGGCACTGCGGGCCCCAGTGGGCCCAGATGCCGAACTTCGCGTCGCGGTACCAGTCGGGCACCTTGTACTGCTGGAGCGATTCCCACGTCGGTTGAAACGGGCCGGCGGCGATCGGTTCGTCTTTGGTGTCGACCTTGACGCTCGGCTGGGTGGCCGACGGCACACCGTCCATCGCGAACGCCATCGGCGCAACAACGCCGGCCGCGACGGCAGTGGCTTGAATGAGACGCTTCTTCAGCCGGTTTTCCATCTTCCAATCCTCGTAAAAGCGGGCGATGCAGTCGCCCCTGAGGATGGTAAAGCGTGGAAGCGGCCATGGAATGGGTATGCTTGACCGGCCATGGCAATTCTTGACTTAGGCTATACGAACACCGCAGCCCCCCGGGTGTTCAGGTCGAACGGTCGTACACGTCGAGCGTCAGTACGCCTTCGGGCCTCTGGCCGCGGGCGAATTGCTTCAGGGCCTCGACGGCGCGACGGCCGCAGCGGCGGCGCTCGTCGACGGTGGGGCCGGCAATGTGCGGCGTGAGCATCACGTTGAGCTGGCCCCACAGCAACGAATCGGCCGGCGGGGGTTCGACACGGAAGACATCGAGCCCGACGTAGATCTTGCCCGCGGCCGCCAGCCGTCCCAAGGCCGTCTCGTCCACCACCAAGCCGCGACCCACGTTGATGAACGCGGCACCTGCGGGCAGTTGCTCCAGCAGGGCGGCGGTGACGCTATCGCGCGATACATCCGTGAGGGCTTCGACTTCGATGAACACGTCCGCCCGGGGGAACAGTTCTTCCAGCGAGCCCGCCTGTTTGACGCCGTGCTGGGCGATAAAGTCATTCGGCACGCCGGCGGAATAGACGGTGATGTCGCAATCGAACGGCTTCAGCAGGCGGATCAGCTCGCGCGCGATCACGCCGAAACCGTGGATGCTGACGCGCTTGTTGTACAGGGTCTGGGCCGTCTCGTTCCGGTGATCCTTCCAGCCGTTCGGGTCGCGCATCCTGAAGGCCCACTCCGGCAGCCGGCGGAGGGTGGCCAGGGTGAGCGTCAGCGCGTGCTCGGCCACGGTGCGCGAGGCGAGCGGCCCCCAGTTCGTCACCATCAGGCCGTGCTCGATCATGTCGCGGCTGACCAGCTGCCGAACCCCGCCGGCGGTGTGGGCGGCGATCTTGAGCGGCGGAATCGCGTCGGCCGGGATGTGCGGCGTCACCCAGCCGCTCAGCAGTGCATCGGGCCGGGCGGCGGCGAACTGCTTCCGCCATTCGTCAGCCGGCATTCCGGTGGGGTCGATCCGAACGATCGTGTCGAACGCCCCGTGCAATTCCTCGATCATCGCCTCGCCGACAAACTGCTCAAGAAAAATCGGCGGCACCGCGATCAGAAGTCGTAGAGGCTCGGACAAGCAAATCCTTCCGTTCACTCCCGCCCGGCAATCGGCTGGGAGTGCCGCATCATGCGGAAAGGACGGGGTTTAATCCAGTTCGCAATCGGCGGGGGACCGGCCGAGATTTACTTCTCGGGATTGAACCACTTTTTCCGCTGCATGTAAGAGTTGAATTGCACCGGCTCCACGTGCCCATCGACCCACAGCATGTTGAGATTTTTGCCCAGCGGGTGGCGGAAGCTGAACACACCATTTGTCGTGTCGTACGTCGGGATGGCGGGATTATACGATGCAGAAGAGGGACGGTTCATTGCCAGCGTCGGAATCGCCGGAAAATCGTTATCGCTGTAGATGAAATCGCTCGTGCTGTCGACGTCCCAGACAAAGTACTTTTGAGAGGCGTTGCGGAAGTCCTTCAGTTTCGCACCGTAATAATAGCTGCCGCCGGTGAAGGAGAACGTCGAGTAGTAAATCGAGGTGTAATAGCTGTCCTTCATCTGCGGGATCGGCTCATTTTTGATCCGGTTCGGATCGGCAAACTGTTGGTTCATCGAGTACGTTCGCCGATTACTCGGCGTGAAGGTGTCAGCGACCGGGCAATACAGTTTCGAATCGGCAGTGATGGGAGTCACCTGGGGGATGAGATCCTTCTTCCGGAAAATCTCCGCGTCGAGAACGGTCTGCCAACCGATCCCCGAAGAACTCGGAAGCATTCGCTGCCCGCCACCCGGTGCGCGGCCGTCATGTTCATTGGCGAACATCTGAATGGCTTGGCCGATGGACCGCAGATTGGACGAGCACCTGATCGCCAGCGCGGCGTCCCGGGCCTTGGCCAATACGGGCAGCAGAATCGCGATCAAGGTCGCGATGATGCCGATGACCACGAGCAATTCGACAAGGGTAAACCCGTGCTTGCGTGACATAAGCCGGTTGGTCAGAGAGCGCATGGCCATCTCAAACTCCGCAGGCAGAAGAAATGATCCGTCGTCGGTAACGGTACTCCGCAGCAACCGCTGTCGACGGTACGACTGTGCCCATTTTAAACGCAATGCGGACCTGAATCAATCGTTTGATAAAAATCGCGATTCGACGCCTCGGCTGGTAGTTTTATCGGCCTGACGGATGGCCGATTTCAAGCTGCGGACCCATTTTCGTTCGGTCTTGGTTGTCCAAGATGAAGGTGTGGGATCAGCCAGCACTCGGGCGGAACCCTGCCAGATCTTCGGGCTGATTCAGATTCAGCCAGGTTTCCGTTGGCCAACTGGCTGGTGCATCGGGTGTTAGGACGTCCGGTTCGGCGCCGAGGCCGTACACGGACCGCCGCCCTTCGCTCAGCCGTCGCTCTACCCGCGGGATCAGGCTCTTTCGCAGCACGCAGGGAAAAGGCTCGACCTGTTCGCCGTGCCGGCACATGACGCCGGCATGCCCGCCAAGCTGATCGATCAGCCACTGCAGCTTCGGCCGATCGAGGTTCGGCATGTCGACGGTGGTGAAAACGACGATCTCCGTCGTCGCCGCCGCCAGCCCGGTATGCACGCCCTGCAGCGGGCCGTTGCCGTCGACCGGATCGCTCGTCTCGGCCGAGAAGAATTCGCTCCCCGGCGGACGCACAATGGCCGGGGCCGTCACCAGCAGTGTCGGCCCCGGCCATTGGAATCTCTCGATCAGCCAGCTCAGGATCGGCCTATCGCCGATCGTCAGCAATGCCTTGGGCTTGCCCATCCGCGCGCCCGCACCGCCGGCGAGGACAGCGAGAGTAGGAAGGGGAGAGGGGAGAGGGGAGGAAGAAGTCACGTTCTTTCTCTCCCCTCTCCCCTGATTCTTACAGGCCGACGATGTTGACGCCGCTATCGACGTAGACGTTCGCGCCCGTCACGGCCGAGCTGAGGTCGCTCAGCAGGTAGACGGCCGTCTTGCCGACTTCGTCGGCCTCGATGTTGCGTTTCAGCGGGGCACGGCGCTCCGTGTGCTGGAACATCTCGTCGATGCCGCCTACTGCCATCGCGCTGAGCGTGCGGACGGCGCCGGCGCTGATCGTGTTCACGCGGATGTTCTTGGCGCCCAGCTCGAAGGCGAGGTAGCGGCTGGTGCTCTCGAGGGCGGCCTTGGCGACGCCCATCACGTTGTAGCCGGGGACGGCCTTTTCGCTGCCGAGGTAGGTCATTGCGATAATGCTGCCGCCGTCGCTCATCAGTGGCTCGGCCGCCCGGGCCAAGGCGATCAGGCTATACGCGCTGATGTCGCAGGCCTGCTTGAACACCTCGCGCGGCGTGCTGGTGAACTTGCCGATGGCCAGGTAATCCTTATTGGCGAACGCCAGCGAGTGGACCAGGAAATCGATCTTGCCGAACTTCTCGCCGGCCGCCTTGAAGAAGGCTTCGATCGATTCGTCGCTGCCGACGTCGCACGGCTGCAGCCACGGGTCGGTCACGTTCATTTCTTCGAGCGACTTGCGAACGCGCCGCTCCATCTTTTCCAGCGGCAGATACCCGAAGCCGCACTCGGCCCCCTGGCGCACGCAGTTGTCGGCAATCGCCCAGGCGATCGAACGATCGTTGGCGATGTTGAGGATCAATCCTTTTTTCCCATCCAGCAATCCCATAACGCTCCTTAATTTTGCGAATCGCAAGATTAGATTGCTAAGGTTGCTTCGTAAAGCGGATGCGCCGATTGTTAGCGGGGTCGCTCGCGAGGCGTGTCTTTGAAAACGCTTCGCGAGCGAAGCTGCTAACGGTCGGAGGGGAACGATGAAACGATTGCTGACGCTCGTTTTGCGCGCCGTCGCGGCGCTGTGTGTGCTGGTCCCGTTTGCCAACACGCCTGCTCGCGCCAATGATGCCCCCATGAGCGAAGCGATCTGGTTCTACCTCGGCACGTACACCGGCCCCAAGAGCAAGGGCATTTACCTCGTCCGCCTCGATTCGGCCACCGGAAAGCTCGATCAGCCGGCCCTGGTGATCGAAGAGAAAAACGCCTCGTTCCTGGCCCTGCACCCCACGCGGCCGTTCCTCTACGCCGTGTGCGAGCTGCAGGGGGGCGGGTCGGTGGTGGCGTACGAGATCGATTCGGTCTCGCGCACGCTGAAACGCCTGAACAGCCAGCCCAGCGGCGGGAACGGCCCGTGCTTCGTCTCGGTTGACGGCACCGGCCGCTGCGTGATGACCGCCAACTACAGCAGCGCCGAGGTGGCCAGCTTCTGCATCAAGGGCGACGGATCGGTGGGCGAAAAAGTCTCCGGCGACAAGCACGAAGGCACCGGGCCGATCGCTTCGCGGCAGCAGCACGCCTTTGCCCACAGCATTCTGCCCGATCCGAGCAACCGGTACGCCATCTCGTGCGACCTGGGGGCCGACAGCTTATACGTTTACAAGCTCAACCCGCAGGCCGGCACACTGACGGCCGGCGATCCGCCCTTCCACAAGCTTTCCCCCGGCGACGGCCCGCGGCACATCGCCTTCAGTCCGGACGGCGATCACGCCTACGTCGTCAACGAACTCGGCAACAGCGTCACGGCCCTGGCGTGGGACAGCGATCTGGGGCAACTGAAGACGCTGCAGACGCTGCCGACGATGGAAAAAACGCCCGAGACCTACACCGAAGAGGAGAAGGCCGCCGAGATCCTCGTCCACCCGACGGGCAAGTACGTCTACGCCTCCAACCGCGGCGAAGATACGATCGTGATCTACGGCGTGCAGCCCGATCACACGCTGAAGACGCTCGGCCGAATTTCCACCGACGGCAAGGGCCCGCGCAGCTTCGGCATCGACCCCACCGGCCGATTCCTGGTGGCCGCGAACGAGCGAAGTGATTCGCTGACGGCCTACTCGATCGACATCGACACCGGCCTGCTCAAAACCACCAGCCACCACCACGGCATCGGCCGACCGGTGTGCGTGCGGTTCTGCAAGTAACCCGCTCTGCTCTATAGTGCACGCATGACCGATTCGCCGAACCCGCTCTCTAAACCGCTTGTGGGGATCATCATGGGCAGCCAGAGCGACTGGGCCACCATGCAGCACGCTTCGGAGCTGTTGAAGCAGCTCGACGTGCCGCACGAGTGCAAAATCGTCTCGGCCCACCGCACGCCGGACTTGCTGTTCCAATACGCCGAGTCGGCCGCGGGGCGGGGGATCAAGACGATCATCGCCGGCGCCGGCGGGGCGGCCCATCTTCCGGGAATGTGCGCCAGCAAAACGCATCTGCCGGTGCTGGGCGTGCCGGTGCAATCGAAGGCGCTGAACGGCATGGATTCGCTGCTGTCGATCGTACAAATGCCGGCCGGCATCCCCGTCGGCACGTTGGCGATCGGCGAAGCGGGGGCGAAAAACGCGGCCCTGCTGGCGGCGGCGATCCTGGCGACGAACGACCTGCCCCTGTCCAAGCGTTTGCAGGAATTTCGCGCGAAACAGACCGAGACGGTTCTGGGAATGTCTTTATAGCCGCGATGCCTGCGTCGCCCGCCACGGGGATCAAAGAGGCGATGACCAAACCCTTGTCAGCCATCGTCACTTTTGCCACCGTCGCTTGCGCCTTTGCCGGCGAACACGCAAGCGACGCTCACAGCATCAAACGGCTCTTCCCATCGCGCCCTAACGGTCACGAATGGACCAACACATGGAACAACGGCCACCCCCGCACCTTCGGCGGCGCGACCGACCCTGACGATCCTGAATTCGACACCGACCACGGCGACGCCACCTACACCATCGACGGTAAGGGCCATCTCACCGCCACCGGCGACACCGTCCGCATGTACGTCCACGATCCCGCCGGCGAGCGCGAGTGGGGCGAGAACCTCGAAATCACCGCCTACGTCACCCGACTGAGTGAAACGAAGACACTCAGCTGGTCCGGCCCGCAGATCTTCGCCCGCACGAATCACGGCACACTCGGCAACGAAAAGACCAACCTCGCCGACGACCGCGGCTACGGCGCGAAAGTCACCCTCGACGGCCGCTGGGCCTTCGAGAAGGAAACCGCCCACGGCAAACCCAAGGGAAATCCCGGCGGGGCGAGCACGAGCCCGTGGAAAGAGCTGCCGAAGGATCAACCGATCGGCATCAAGTACGTCCTCCGCAACTGCGACGGCGGAAAGCACGTGAAGCTCGAGCTGTACCGCGACCTCACCGCCGGCAAGGACGGGGGCGATTGGAAGAAGATTGTCGAGATGACCGACGACGGCGCGTCCTACGGAAAGGGCGCCGACGCGTGCAAGCAGGGCGTGCCGCCTGAGTTACCGCTGATTCGCGACAAGGTGCTGCCCGATTCGGAATCCGGAAAGCCGATGCTCAGCGTCTACTTCCGTCATGAATACGGCTCGATGCGCTACGAAAAAGCGAGCATCCGCGAGATCGACCCGCTCCCCTGACTGCATTTTTGTAGGGGCGAGGCATGCCTCGCCCGCGGAGCGTTATCTGCACTCAACGGCGACGCATGCGTCGCCCCTACAAAGACTTTTGCCGCCCGCGTACACTCCCCATCCATGCGATCCGAATCCTACGACTTTCTCAAAGCGATCGAAGAAACCCCCAGCGTCAGCGGCTACGAGCAACCGGTCGCGCGGATCATCCGCAAGCGGATGGCGAAGTTCGCCGACAACATCACGACCGACGTGCACGGCAACGTCGTCGCCAGCTTGAACCCCAAGGGTGGCCCGCGGGTGATGCTCGCCGGGCACATGGATCAGATCGGCTTCCTGGTGAACTACATCGGCGACGCCGGCTACATCCACCTTGCGGCCGTCGGCGGGATCGATAACAGCGTGCTGCCGGGCAAGACGGTGACGATCCACACCAAGAAGGGCCCGATTACCGGTATCATTGGCCGCAAGGCGATTCACCTGATGAAGGTCGAAGAGCGCAACAGCGGCAAAATCGAGCTGGCGGACGTGGCCGTCGATATTGGGGCGAAGGACAAGGCCCAGGCGATGGAATACGTCGCCGTCGGCGACCCGGTGACCTACGAACTGGGGATGCACAAGATCCTCAACGACCGCATCGTCAGCCCGGCCCTGGACAACAAGGTCGGCGCATTCGTCGTGATGGAAGCCCTGCGGCTGTGTGCCGAATCGAACATCAAGTGCAGCCTCTACAGCGTGGCCACCGTCCAGGAAGAGATCGGCCTGCGGGGGGCGCGGACCAGCTGCTTCGGCATCGATCCACTGGTCGGCATCGCCGTCGACGTCACCCACGCCAGCGACTACGCGGCCGTCGATAAGCGCATCGCCGGCGAAGTGATGATCGGCAAGGGCCCGGTGATCGAGCTGGGGGCTAACATCAACCCCGTCCTGAGCGACCTGTTCCTCGACACGGCAAAGAAGAAGAAGATCGACCACCAGATCGCCGCCGCCCCCGGGGCGACCGGGACGGACGCCAACGCCATGCAAATCAGCCGCGCCGGCATTGCGGCCGGGCTGATCAGCATCCCGAACCGCTACATGCACACCCCGGTCGAGCTGTGCAGCCTGGACGACCTCGAAAAAGCGGCAATTTTGATCGCGGAAACGGTGAAGCGGATCGACGCGAAAATGAGCTTCATCCCGATGTGATCGGCGCTCGTATAACAGGAACGACCCCACCCGGCATGGTCGCTTCAGCGACTATGCGGTAGGGGACCGGTCGATTTTGTTAGCTTTCCGGGCTTCCTCACCCGAAAAAGCTTGCAAATCCGTGCTCCGTTGATCAAAATTTTCGCCAGTCCGATAGTTTTTTAAGGCCCCGGACGTTCGGGGCCGATCCTATCGTATGAGGAACGCTGGCCCGTGTGGGCGAGCGCGTCTGAGAGGCCGTCGGGTGGCGCGATAGCGTGCCCGGTGAAGGTGTCGTCACCGATCGAATGTCGATCGGGGCAGCCGCAAGGCTGACATTGGAAAGACACCGGCCGAATACAGAGTTTTTTGGAGTTCAGCCATTTCCACCGACTTCCGCTACAACGAACGCATCCGCATCTCCCCGGTCCGCCTGATTAACGATAAAGATGAGATGGTCGGCGTCGTGCCCACGGCCGACGCGCTGCGCATGGCCCGCGAGGCCGGCCTCGATCTCGTCGAGGTGGCGCCCACCGCCCGCCCGCCCGTCTGCAAAATCCTCGACTTCGGCAAGTGGAAATACCAGCAGCAGAAGAAAGAGCAGAAGAGCCACGGCCATTCCAAGGGCGGCCAGCTGAAGGAACTCAAGTTCCGCACCGTCCGCATCGGCGACCACGACCTTGAGATCAAGACCAACCACGCCAAGGACTTCCTGGCCGAGGGGAACAAGGTGCAGTTCACCCTGCAGTTCCGCGGCCGTGAACTGGCCCACGTGGACCTTGGCTATGCCATCTTCAACAAGGTGCGCGACCAGCTCATCGGCGTGAGCAAGATCGAGCGCCCGGCCAAGATGGAAGGCAAGCGGATGACGATGGTCCTGCAGCCCGACAACAAGGGCGGCAAGAAGGACGAGCCCGCCAAGCCCAACACCTCGAGTGGGGCGGGCGGTTTCAGCCGCCCGGCATCCAGCGGTCAGGGCTTGAACCTTCCCCCGCGCCCGGCACCCGCAGCAGCTCCCGCGGCTCCCGCGCCGCGCCCGGAACCGGTCGGATCGGTGTAAAAGGATCGTCCGATAACCCCGCGGTTCTTCGGATCTGCCTCACGCCCGTCGATTCGATTGAAGAAATCCAAAGCCCACGCCAGTCCTGGCGTGGGCTTTCTTATTGCCCCTTCTGTTAACTCACGCAATTCGCGGCATTTCCACAAAATTTGCCTGATATTCAATCCAATTGGAGAGTTTGGATGTCCTGAGCCGATACCAAAAGCAGGTACGGTCGCCCAGGGATGCGGGCGAGCAACGCGGAGCGTTGGCTGCTACCTGATGTACTGGCGGAGCCCTGCCATGACCGTTCGCGCTTCTGACGTCCTTTCGTCCGTTTTCCAGCTCTCGATGTTCGCCGTCGCCGCCTTCGGGCTTGCGGCCGGTGTCGTGGTTCTGCGCTGAATTCCTGCGTTGCGACGAAAACTGTTTAGCCGGCGAGCCTCGCTCGCCGGTGGGAGCAGCGGCGACCGAGGTTCCCCGGCTAAACCGGGAACGCAAAGCGTCAACGACGCTTTCGGACTGATCGAAAATGGATCGGCGACCGGTGCAGCAGAAGCCGGTCGTTGCCCGAAAACGCGACGGGGTCGCCCGTAGCGACCCCGCAGCGACTCAATTGTTTCGATGCGCTTGGCCTACGACCCGCGGCCCAGCTTTTCCTGGACCTTGCCGACGGCCTTCTGGGCTTTGCCCTTGATCTGCTGGCCGGTGTCGCCCTTGACGGCGCCGACTACGTCGTTGGCTTTGCCCTTCAGCTGCTTGGCCTTTCCTGCGGCCACGTCTTCTTTACCCATTGGAGCCTCCTTTAGCGGAAGCATCGGGTCGCTCGATGAAATGAACGCTAAAAATCGACAAAATCGGTTTTAAGCGCCGGCGCGATTAGTGCTTCGGCTCGTCCGGCAAATCGAAGTCGATCAGGACGTCGTCTTCGGCGTCTTCGCCCGACGCCTCCTCATCGGAAACGGCGAATGCATCCTCTTCCGCGGCGGGTTCAGCCGGCTGCGGCGCGGCTTCGGAGGGCGCACCGGGTTCTGTTTCGGGCTCAACTTCGTGCGGCAGGCTCTCGGCCGCCACCTCTTCGGGCGTCGGCTCCGTCGGCCGGGCGGTGGGAGGCGAGGTTTCGAAATCGGGCAGATCCTCGGCTTCGGGCTGCTCGGCGAACTCTTCGTCGGTCAGTTCCAGCGACAGTTCTTCCGGCTCGGCGTCAGGTTCGACCCCCGCCTCGGCCTCCAGGGGCAGATCCGGCTCGGAGTACACCGGCAGATCTTCCGCCACCAGCTCGTCATCCGACTCGGCCGAGGAAGGTTCGCCGAAGAACGGCTCGGTCACCGGCTCGGCGTCGCCGGCGGGTTCCGACGTGTTCAGGTCGTCGATCAGCACATCGTCTTCGGCCAATTCCTCGGGCGTGTCGTCGATGGTCGGGGCACTGGCGGGCTCCGGCGGAGCGAACCCGGGCGGCAACGGTGGGGGCGGGGGCGGGGTGAACGCGGGCGTTACGACCGTTGCAGCCGCATCCGCCAGACCAGACCCACCAATCCCCCCAAGCTCTACGTCCGACGGCACGCCGTCGATCTGCACCACAAACTGCACCGGCCCGATCCGCAGCGAATCGCCCGGATGAATCTCGGCCTCCTTCACCCGGTGGCCGTTGTGGAAGGTGCCGTTGGAGCTGCCTAAGTCTTCAACGAATAATGAGTTACCGTTGATCACCAGGCGGCAGTGCTTGCGGCTGACGTCTGTCAGGGGGATGCGGAAGTGGGCGTCTTCGCGACGACCGATAACCGTTACATCTCGCGTGAGAGAGAAGCTGCGGCGTTCACCGTTTTCTCGGAACATCACCAGAACAACGTTCATTGGGTTCCTAAATTCTTGCCCGCTCCGGACCGATGCAAGTCCTTAGTCGACGGTCTGCAATGTCAGCGCCGCCGCATCGTCTTTGACTGTAACGCCCTCAAATCGGCCGGGCAACTTTTGCCCGGTTCGATAAAAACGGATGTCCCAGTCAGGACAAGGAGAATGTCTCGTGAGTCAGCCGTCCGCCACCGTTGCGCGCTCGTCGAAAACCGCCCCCAAGCCTCGCCAGAGCGGCCAAGGGGGCACCCGCACCTGGTCCGGCTCCGAACTCGAACAACTCGAGCGCCGCGAACTGATGAGCACCAGCCAGCTGCCGCTTTCGCTCGATTTCAGCTCGGCCATCACCAGCACGGTGGTGGATAAGAGCGGCCGGGGCACCGGCTTCAGCGGCACGCAGGCCGGCGTCGCTTCGTCGATCAACCTGAACACCTCGGCCGGCACGCTCTCGCTGACGGCGGATAACTCCACGAGCAAGCCGGCGACGGCGCTGGAAACGGCCTTCGACGGCACCACGCGCGGCTTCACCATCACCAGCCGTCTGCTCGGGCCGCTCTCGCAGATCGTGCAGACGAGCGACCAGGCCGGCATTTTCTTCGGGCCCGACGTCAACAACACCGTCAAGCTCGTCGCCATCAAGACGGCCAGCGGCGAATTCCTGCAGTTCGAAGCCATCGTCGGCGGCAAGATCGTCGGCACCGACAGCGCCTCGTACGTCAGCCTCGGCACGAAATTCGCCAGCATCAGCACGCTGGACGTTCAACTCACCGGCGACAGCGTCACCGGCACGCTCACGGCCCGCTACTCGGTCAACGGCAAAGCGTGGACGAAGCTGGGCTTCGGCGTCGCGATCCCGACCTCGAGCAACACCACGTTCTTCAACAGCAACAGCAAGGCCGGCCTGATCGTCAGCGACCGGCACACGGCGATCACCGTCGCGTTCGACAGCTTCAGCATCACCCCGGGCTTGGCCGCCGGCGTGGCCGTCGCGTCGCTTAGCCGCGGCACCGTCGCGTTCAGCGACCTGGCGACGTCGAACAACAGCAGCGCCCCGCAGACGATCCGGATCACCAACACCGGCAGCGTCACGCTCACGATCAGCTCGGCCGTCTTCGGCGGGACGAACGCGAGCGAATTTTCCCTCACCAACCCGATCAGTTCGCCGATCACCATCGCGCCCGGGGCGCGGTACGACTTCTACGTCGTCTTCAAAACCACCAGCACCAACAGCATTCGCAACGCCACGCTCACGTTCAACACCAGCGACGCGGCCAACCCCGCGCAAACCGTCACCCTGCGTGGCCTGGGCCTTGCCGGGCTCGGTGGGACATACGAGCCGAGCCTGCAGCGCATTATCGACCTGTACAACATCCCGATCAGCACCGGGCAGGCCGACACGAACGACAACAGCTTCCCCGTCGATACCGCGACGGCCAACAGCGGCGACGAAGTGGCGATGCAGCAGCTGGTCTCCAACGGCAACGGCCCGGTGACGATCGAACTGCTCGGCGTGTTCGCCAACCAGGTCAGTGCCACCAGCCTCGGCTGGTACGAGGCCGGCAACCCGCAGACGCTCTACAAGCTCGCCAGCATCGCGGCCGCCAATGCGCAGAGCATTTCGCCGTACGACGACGGCGTCATCACCTTCAACCCCGGCAGCAATTCGTTCGGCATCTACGGCAATTTCACCCTCGGCAGTGCCGCCAAGCCGATCAACCGCAACGTGTACAGCGAATCGATGCTGAACACGTGGGAAACGAACAAGAGCCGCCAGAAGAAGGTGCGCTTCTATCAGCTGCGCGACAAGAGCGGCAACGTCGTCGACGGCGCGTACGTCTTCGCGTTCGAAGAGTACAACGTCACCTTCGACCAGAACGACATCGTCGGCGTCATCCGCAACGTGAAGCCCGCGGCCGTCGGGCCGGAGATCGGTTTGCAGAACATGGACGGCGTTCCCGCGGCCGACCAACTCGTGATGAGCCGCGTCGAGCACAAGAACCCCGACCTGCCCGGCCAGGCCGATCACGACACGGTCACGCTCCGCATCAACAACACCGGCACCCAGCCGTTGACGATCAGCAACATGGTTCTCAGCGACGCCAACTTCGTCATCGTCAGCGGCGGCGGCCCTCAGACCATCGCGGCCGGCAGCTACGCCGAGGTGAAGGTGAAGTTCGTCTACAGCAACCCGACCGCCGTCGGCAACAAGCTGGTCAAGAGCACGCTCACGATCAGCAGCAACGACGCCGACGAGCCGACCAAGACGGTCAAGCTCAGCGGCCTGTGGCAGAGCTACAGCGAAAACCAGCCCAACGGCGTAAGCGCCGAACCGACGGCGGAGCAGATCATCGAAGCGTTCGGGTACGGAACGACGATCTCGACCAAGGCCTCGCCGATCAACACCAAGGGCGTGAAAACCGCATCGGGCGACGAAGTGCTCAGCGAACTGTGGCAGCGCGCCGACAACGGCCTGCCCGTGGGCGTGCAGATGCTGGCGACGTATCACCAGGTCTACAACGAACTATGGAACACGCACAGCACGCTCTACACCTACAACCCCGACGTGATCGACGCGGCCACCGGCAAGCCGAAGGTCACGTTCCTGCTGACGCACAACCAGATCAACAGCCAGAGCGTGCTGCCGCTGGCGGATAAATCGACCACCGCGCTGGCGACGGCGATGTGGATTCCTGGCAGCAGCGTCTTCGGCTTCAACATCGACGGCCAAGCCAACGGCACGTACAGCCAGGACCAGTACAACACCCCCAACGACGCCAACAATCCCGGCCACGGCTGGCGGTTCTACGTGGCGAAGGACGCGAACGGGAACATCATCCCCGACACGTACATCGCCTGCCAGGATTACGTGAAGGTCGCCTGGGCCAATTACGATTACCAGGACAACATCCTGCTGATCACCAACGTGAAGCCGGTCGACGCCCCGCAGGCCGTGACCGGCGTGAAGGCCAGCACCGGTAGCGGCGCGACCACGGTCAGTTGGACCGCCAACACCGCCAACGACGTGACCGGCTACAACGTCTACCGCGCCCTCTCGGCCGACGGGGCGTTCACGAAGATCACCTCGACGCCGGTCAGCGGCACGAGCTTTACCGATACGACGGTCGACACCGGCACGACGTATTACTACTACGTCACCGCGGCCGCGTACCAGGGTGGCGAATCGGCCCCGAGCACGAAGGTGAGCGCCACCGGCGCCGCCGTGACCGTTCCACAAGCCGCCAGCGGTTTGGCCGCGAATGCGACGAGCGCAACGACCGTCGCATTGAGCTGGATCGACAATTCCAACAACGAAACCGGCTTCCGCATCGAGCGCAGCACCGCCGGCGGGGCGTGGACGACCCTCACCACGACCGCCGCGGGTGCGACGAGCTTTATCGACTCGACCGCGGCGGCGTCGACGGGCTACAGCTACCGCGTGATCGCCCTCAACGCCGCCGGCGACGCGACGGCCAGCAACACCGCGACCGTCACCACGCCCGCTAGCAGCACGCCGACGCCGACGGCCTCGATGACGGGCGCCGACATCGGCAACCCGACGCCTCCCGGCCAGGTGACGACCGTCACCGACGGCAAGGACTACAACGTCAGCGTCGGCGGCGTCGACATCTACGGCACGCTCGACAGCTTCAACTACGTCTACGCCCAGAAGACCGGCGACTTCGACGTGGCCGTGCACATCACCGGGCTGACCAACGTCGACCCGAGCACGATGGCCGGCATAATGGTGCGCGAAAGCCTCGCCAGCGGTGCCCGCAACATCCACGTGAAGGTCCGGCCGCAGGGGTATCGCGTTACCTACCGCACGAGCACCAACGGCTCGACCACGGCCACCGGCAGTGGCGCGGCGGATTTGTCGAACAGCTACGTGCGCTTGCAGCGCGTCGGTAACGCCTTCAACTGCTACGGCAGCAGCGACGGCAAGAACTGGACGCTGATCGCCAGCACCACGATGAGCCTCGGCAGCACCGTCTACCTTGGCCTGGCCACGTGCGGCAAGAACACGTCGACCGCGGCCACGGCGCAGTATCGCAACTACGGCGATACCGCGAACGTCACCGACGGCAGCACGGGCAGCGGCACCGGCACGGGCACCGGAACAGGCACGGGCACTGGAACGGGAACGGGAACGGGTACAGGGACGGGGACCGGCACGACCGCCGGCACCATCCTCGCCTCGGCCGACACGTACGTGTACGACGGCGCGACCGGCACCAACTACGGCACGGCCAGCGGTCTGCAGATCAAGAAGTCGAGCACCGGCTACAACCGCCAGGCGCTGATCACGTTCGACATCAGCGCGCTGACGAGCCTCAACAGCGCCACGCTGCGGCTCTACACCAGTCTCAACACCGCCGACAGCGTGCAGCTAACGGTCTACGCGGCCAGCGGTTCGTTCAACGAAAGCACCGCGACGTGGGCCAACAAGCCGGCGACGGCCGGCAGTGCCCTCGGCACGGCGACCGTGAACAGCACGACGGCGGGGTGGACGCAGATCGACCTGACGGCGTACGTGAAGGCCGCGCTGGCGGCCGGCAAGACGAGCATCACCCTCAGCCT
>Ga0070658_10000694_pt1 | contig 29171 bp, 20 predicted proteins | sample KBSC13metaG_FD_64664 | JGI IMG/M metagenome (GOLD analysis project Ga0070658, IMG submission 64664) | Corn rhizosphere microbial communities from Kellogg Biological Station, Michigan, USA - KBS C1-3 metaG | ecosystem: Host-associated > Plants > Roots > Rhizosphere > Soil ... | reverse complement strand
GCCAGGGTGACACCGTAGCCCTGTGCCAGTGCGGCCCGATTGGCGGGGGAGAGAAGTATAGCGCCCATCACGGCGCCGAGCGCAAGCGCCGCCTGGCCGCGGAAGCGACTGCGCTCTCGAACAAACTGGGCGCGAATGGCCGCGTTGTCCGCTTCCAGGCGGGTATTGTTCTGTTCGAGATGTTCCAGTCTTACGGTGAGGGACTTCATGTCCGGGTTCATAGAGGTTCTCCTAAAGGAATTCAGCCTGCGTCGCGACGGGTATGAATCTGACTTCGATCTGCGGCATATCGTTGTATGCGAAATAGACCGGCAGACAGTCTTTCTAACCCTGCTCCAATGCTTACGAACCCATTCTAGCGTGTCACCGTCAGGTTATCGTCAAACCACCGTGAGATTATCGTGAAAACGGTCTCTGCCCTGTTCAGGCAGTAATCCGAGAGAGCGAGGGGCTTCAGTAAGGGATATTTCGTGGGGAGTTACTATGAGTGGCCAGTAGTAGTGGGGCGTGGATCTGCTCCAGCCCCATTTCCGCGTCCTCACACCTTGTATATGCGAATGAGACACCTCCGTCTGCATCCCAAATAGACTCTGCAATCCCCACGGATCTAATGGGGTCGCGGAGTCGGTTTCCGGAGGCTCCAGAGAGAGGCGCCTGCCAGCAGACTCAATCCGGCATAGGTCAATGGCAGTGCGTCCGTCAGACATTTCCCGGTCAACAGCGATATTGCACCGAGCACCCCAGCCAGCAGTGGCCGCGTCTCTCTGCTGCGCCATGCACGCAATGCCAGCGTTCCTACGGTGATGCTTAACAGTCCTATCGCCAGCGGAGTCCCCCAGATCGCGTTCAGCCAGGAGCTGGCTCCCAACGTACCGAGGATGCCGCCCCAGGCTGCAAGGCACAGAGGGCATTTAGGCAGGAGGACCAACGCGATCGTCGGCAGCAGCGGCACGTGCTTGCCTACGCCCGATTTGAGGGCAGGAGCGGAGCATCCACAGGCGCAGGCGGATGTCTCATCCGTGGTATAGGATTCGGTCTCCTGCACGATTTTGCTTGTCTCGGTGATCATGTGGGTCCTCCTTCTGTAGATCCTGCCCCGGATGGGCCTGGTCTGCTATGGTGGTCACTACGGGGATTCACGTGAAAAGCGGAAGGGGGTGGGAAGCGCCTTTGAAGGCGATGGTTAGGAAATCCCTCCTCACCCTCAAAGGTGGGTGAGGAGGGATCGTGCGATGCAGAGGGCGATAGTGGGTGCAGCCTCTGCCTTCAGAGGGGGCAGGATCAGCTCTGTTTGCCTGCCTCGACGGTCTGCTTTGCCTTGGCGCCGGATCCCGCGGAGGTCGGCGCTTGCTGTCCGCTGTTCGCACCGCTATTGATTTGCGCCGGGACGGAGTTTCCTGTAGAGGACGCCGACTGTCCGCTCTGTATCTGGATCCGGCGACTCTGGGGCGTCTGGGTCTGCTTGGGAATGCGCAGGGTCAGGACGCCATCCTTAAACTGGGCCTGGATATTCTGCTCGTCAATATTGGCGGGCAGGCTCATTACGCGCTCGAAGTACCCGAAGCGGCGCTCACGCTGATGGTAGCGACGCTGCGACGGGCTACTTTGGTCGCCCGTCTGCAGCGCATTTCCATCCTGGTTCTGTCCGGCCTGGTCCTGACCACGGGAGATGTGTTCCTGGCCCTGTTGTCCCTGCGTATTCTGTCCTTGAGAGGGCTGCGATTGCGCCGACTGGGGCTGCTCCTCGCGCTGCTGCATCTGGGCGCGCAGGGTGAGTATTCCGTCCTGTACCTGGATGTCGATGTCCTCCTGCCGTACGCCGGGGAGATCGGCCTCAATGTGGTACTCCTGCTCGGTTTCGCTCACGTCGATATGTGGCGCCCAACTCTGCAGACTCTGTCCCGTAGCGCGCTGTGTAAGGCTGTTTTGAGGATCCATGAACTGTCCGAAGACGCGATCCATATCCTCCTGCATCCGTCGCATCATCTGCCACGGGGATGCATAGCCGAGAGGGAAATTCAGGTTGAAGTCGCTGTCGGAGCGCGCAAGATCCTGGCGCTGATTCTGGTTGCGGCTGCGCAGATACGGTAACATTCTTTTCCTCCTTCATCCTATTTGGCGGGTGCCGCCGTGCCTGTAGCACGACCGGATCGGGAATAATCCCGACATCAGTAAGACGGATGAAGGACGCAGATCTGCCCTAAACGAATGGCATATTTTCATCTCTTGCGGTTGGTAAAGAATCGCACGCAACGCACAGAAAGACTAAGATCTGTACCGCGTCGATCCCGATAGCTGTGAGACAACTATTCTGAGGTAGGTTCCGCTGATGCGGCTTTCAACCCTATCTTCCTATATCTCCGCCAGAGGTTCCTTCGAGTCGCCGAAGGCGGGGAGATGGACGCCGGCTTTATCGAGGAGGCTGAGATAGAGGCTGCACATTTTGCGGTTGGGTTTGCCGGAGTAGTCGAGGACGCGACCGGACTGGATTTTGCCGCCGCCCCGGCCGAGCAGGATCACCGGCAACTGATCGTTGTTGTGGTTGCCGGTCATCATGCTGGAGCAGAAGAGGAGCATGCTGTTGTCGAGGAGGGTGCGCTCTCCCTCCTGCACCTTGTCCATCTGATCGGCAATGTAGGCGACCTGCTGGGTGAAGAAGCGGTTCACCTTGAGCCAGTCGTCGCCATCGGTGTGGGAGAGCAGGTGGTGGATCATATAGTCCACTTTCAGGTTGGGGAAGCGCAGCGACGAGTGGTCGTTGTTGAGTTTCAGGGTGCAGACGCGGGTGGTGTCGGTGCGGAAGGCCAGCACCAGGATGTCGCACATCAGGCGCATGTGCTGATCGATGTCTTGAGGGATGCCGTCGGGCGGGCGCTTCATGTCGGGCGCGCTGAGCGTGGGCCGCCAGCCCTGCAATCGACCGCTCTTACCCGCCTGTTCGATCTGTTGCTCCACCTCGCGTACCGAGGTGAGATACTCGTCCAGGCGATGCCGATCCGAGCGGCTGACGCGGCCCCGATAGTCGTTGGCATCTTCGCGGACGGCGTCCAGGACGCTCTTATCGGTGCGCGCGCCTTGATTGCGGAAGAGGCGATCGAAGGCCAACGCCGGATAGAGTTCCAGAGGCGTGGGCGTGGTCGCGCTGCTCCACGAGATGTGAGAGCTGTAGATCATCGAGTAGTTCTTGTGGATCGCCGCGATCGGCTGCTCGGTGCCCAGCACCAGGCTCGGCACTTTCGTCTGGCCTTTTGTCACGTTGGCCAGCATCTGGTCGCAACTGATGCCGGAGCGCACTTCGCCGCCCGGAGCCAGGTGCGCGCCCGTGAGCAGATTGCCGGTCTGGCAGCTATGGATGCCGCCGATCAGCGCCTCCGCATTGTAGAGGCCGCGCAGGAAGATCAGTTTCTCGCGATGCGGGGCGAGAGGCTCCAGCACTTTGCCCAACTCCATCCACGCGCCTGTTCCCTTCGCCCACCACTCCCGGCTATGAAAACCGTTGCCCGAGAAGAGGCAGGCGAACCGCACCGGCGGCTCCGATCCCCCTTTCGTCTTCTCATCACCCCAGACCGGCGTCGATTCCAGCCAGGGCAGCGCCATCGTCACTCCGACACCACGGAGAAACGTTCGGCGCGAGATCGGCTGAAGGATACGGTTGTTCATGGGTCTCTCCTTATGTTTCCGAGGGACATCCTTGACGCGCATTTTCGGTCGCAATGCGGCAGGCGGTTTCCGCGCAAACGCGCGGTCTTCCGCCATTACCGCCGCTCTCCCGAAAGGCGATGCACGAATCTCCTGCACATGTTCGCTCAAAGCGGGCATATATTAGGTAAGGAAATCATCCCTCCGGGATGCGATCACGACAACGGATTGTCCGCAGGAGAAATACAGATGTTCCATGTCGGCGATTTAGTCGAAACGCGCGAAGGCCAGACGCCTTTAAAGCCAGGTCTCTACCAGGTCATCACGGTCGGCGCAGGATCGGCGCGATTGTCACGGTTGCGCGGGGAGAGTGAGGATGACCTCGATGCATGCCTCAACCACGTTACCTTCGTTCCTGCCGCCGTGTTGGAGAGGTTTCACCTCGTCGGAATGATTTTCGACTGACTTCGTCAGTGCCGTGCTTTTCCCGGCACTGAAGTGCCGTTCTGATATGTGACGTCCACCGTCGTGGACTGAGATGCATTGGAGTCCACGAAGGTGGACTTGCCAGCATCAGTCGCCCTTCGGGCACCCCAAATCCTTCACTTCCGCGTGAAGGATTTCAGCGCGGGGTTTCAACCCCGTAAGAGTTCGGCGGATTTTCGGATCCTGCGCGAACTTCGTTCCTCGGATCGTTCGGAACTGGGGACTGGCGACGATCGCCGCGACCGCTTCCGAGATTCTACCCCCATCGCGGTTCAAGTGCGCCGTCATCGCGTCGAGCAGCGGCTGATCCGAGTTGAGAACCGCGCGACCGAGGGCATAGCCCAGCAGTCTGCGGCAGAAGAGATGCATCACCTGATCGCGTCGTGTCGTCAGCAGGTAGCGACGCAGCCCCTCCAGTCCCTCCAGCTTCGTGCCATCCCGCAGTGTCGCGTGTGTATCGATCGGGCGGCCTCCCAGATCCTTCTCACGGAATCGGCCGATCGTGTCGTACTTTTCGAAGGCGAATCCGAACGGATCGATCCGCTTATGGCAGCCCGCGCAGGCCGGGTTGTGGGTGTGTTTCTCTACCTCCTGACGGATGGAAAGGTTGGCTGTGCTCTCCTCTTCGGGCAGTTTGGGCACATTGGCGGGCGGGCGAGGCAGACGCTCCCCTAACAGGGTCTCGGAGACCCAGTTGCCGCGCAGGATCGGGCTGGTACGGGAGGCTCCGGACTGCGAAGCCTGCACCGTCGCAAGCCCCAGGATGCCTCCGCGCCCATAGCGCTGCACACGCTCCACCCGCCTCCACTGCATTCCGACGACGCCCGGAATCCCATAGTGCTTTGCGAGCGGTTCGTTCAGGAAGGTGTAGTCCGCGTCCAGGAGATCGGAGGCGGGTCGGTCGGACTGAAAGAGGTCCTGGAAGAAGCGCAGCGTCTCTTCGTACATCGCGCTGCGGAGATCGGCGTCGAAGGTGGGGAAGAGATGTTCGTTTTTGTCGCTCAGGGCGTCGAAGCCGCGCACATGCAGCCACTGCGCACCGAACTCCACGGCGAGCGCGCGCACCCGACTATCTTGCAGCATCCGACGTGTCTGCGCCTGTAGCTCCGCGGGGGTATGGAGCCTGCCCGCCGCTGCGGCGCGACGCAACTCCTCATCCGGCTCCGAGGCCCAGAGGAAGTAGCTGAGGCGCGTGGCCAACTCCCAATCGCTCGCCGGGCCGACTCTCCTTCCGACGGGCGCCTGCTCGATCCGGAACAGAAACGCGGGCGCGACCAGCACACGGGCGATGAGAGCGCGGAACGCCTCCTCGGGGGCTGTGCCGTTGGTGCAGAGGCTGCGATAGAGCGTTGCCTGCTCATTGCGCTCCCTGGCGGTGAGCGGGCGACGGTAGGCGCGCGCGGTAAAGTCGTTCAACCTCTCCAACTGCTTCGGGATACAGGCGGCCTGGAGCTTCTCGAACTGCTCTGCACGCCGATCGAATGCAGGCCGCTGGCCCTCGAAGAAGGTGACCATCTCTTTCGGCTGGTCCTGGGTCACGAAGCCGATGAAGAGCGGCAGATACTTCTGTTCTGCGATCGGCTGCTGGCTGATAAACTGATGTTCGGCCCAGAGGTGATCCAGCGTGCGGATCTGGGCGGGATCGAGAAAGAGGCGCTGGAGAGGCTCGTCCTCGCGGTGGAACATCTTCAGCGAGACGACCTCGTCGTTCGGAATGACGGCGGGAAAGCAGGTGAAGAGCGGGAATACGCTGCGGAAGCGATTACAGCCCTCGATGATCTGTTTGGCTGCCAGAGAGTCAGGGGCGGCCACGAGAGGGCTGCCGGGGTTCCAATGGATCTCTGCCCCTGCCGGTTCCGTCGACACCTGAACCTGCACGGCGCGATCGTTCGCGGCAGAGAGCAGGCGCGCCTCGGCGACGAACTCCCGGCCTGCGACCAGTGCGGCGGGCAGTCGGATCTCGACAGGTGCATCTGCGTTTACTACCAGATCGGTTGTGCCGACGCCGCTGCCACCGAATCGGGACTCGGGCAGGCCGAACGTGGGAACTCCCGGCTTTGGCTTCGGCAGAGGGGCGAGATCGACGCCCTGCAGGAGCGGACTCACTGCATCGACGAGCCGATCGAAGACGATACGGTTCGGGTCGTTTTCGGCAGCAGGGCGCGGGCCGGAGAGCAGGCGCTGGACCTGCTCGGCAAGTGCTGTCGCCTCCGCCCGACGCGCAGGATCGGCCGCGGCTGCGCGCCATCGGCCCAGAAGTGAGGCCGACGGGATGGCCGACGTCACACCGGCGCCGGCATTCACGCTGCGTGTCGGCCCTTTGACGAAGCTCCAGACGGCCGGATGACCCTGGCGGTCGGGGTGGGGATTCGCGGTCAGAACGGTGTCCGCGATGTCCGAGGCCAGATCCCAGGTCTGATTCGGGGCGCCTGCCAGCGCGATCTTCAGGTCGATCTGCGTCAGGTCACAGCCGTGGTTGCCGTCTTTGGCGTCGATGGCGAGCAGGATCGTGTCGCCTTTCGCCACCCGCAGCGTGCGCTCCGACGGAGTTGCGGCGCCCCCGAGTTCAAGGCGGCCCTCATCGAACATCGCCGCGCGTTCGCCCTGCCGCCGCTCCAGCCACCAGGCGATGCCATTCCCGCAGGCCGGGTGAGCATGGACGATTTTGGCGCTCACGTGCACTATCCCGGAGACAGGGCTGTTCCACGCGACCGCGACGAACTCGGCAGGGGTGGGATGGACCATCACTGCGTGGGGAGCCGCGTTGCCGGGGATCTGTTCCAGCTTGTCGGAGGAGTTGGTGAGGAGGGCAGGCAGATCGGAGCCGGGGCTGCGCCAGCCGTTGATCGCTGGCCGCGCGCCCTCGTTCTTGATCGGATCGCGCAACAGTTCCAGCCCCACCATGGGGACGGCGCGCCCCGTCACCTCCCGCGCCACCGCCCCTTTCGCGTAGGGTTCAATCGCCAACTGGTCGATCCAGCGGTTCAGGAGCGCGGGGTCCAGTCCATGCCTGGTTGCGATTTTCTCTGTCGCTGCCTCGGCAGGATCGGGGCTGTTGACGGCCTCGATCGCTGCGTCGAGATAGCGCGCGGTGTCGGCGAACAGCGCCGGATAGTCGATCTCGAAGGCGCGGCCATAGTGGGCATAGTCGCGGAGGGAGAGAGACGGCTTGCCGGGCGCGACCAGCCTCGGGTTCTGCCAGACGACTCTGCTGTCAGGTGCGCCGAGCAGATCACGCGCCGCCAGATGCAGCACGACATCGCTCTGACCTGGAGCCGGTTTGATCGCCAGCCGTACGGTCTGCGAGGCTTCCGGAACCGGATCGTTCGGGATCTGGCGTGTCAGACTCTCCACGAACCCGGAGCCGACAGGGTGGACATAGCTCCCAACCCGCACCGTCTGCCAGAGCGTGTTCTGCCATGTGGTGATGTCGGCGGCAAGAAGGGGCACATCGCGTACGGATGCCGTGCGCCATCGAGTCTGGATCTCTCGGAGTGGATAGGAGGGAGCCTCTTCCGCCAGGGTCTTCCACAGGATGCCGAGATACTTCGCGTTAAGTTTCTCTTGCGCCGCGACCGCCTCGATGCGGGCCTTGCTGTCCGTCAGTTCGCGGTGTCGCACCGTTGCTGCCAGATAGGGCGTGAAGTCGAGGTGACCGTCGGCAGGAGCCAGAGTCGCGTAGAAGGCGCGCAACTGCGCCGTGCTCGCGTCGGTCCAGTCGCGGCGGGTCTTGCCGGGTTCGAAGCGGAAACCGTCGGGCAGGAGCACCGCGTGCTCGGCGATCTCATGGGCCGCAGTGAGATATTTGGTAAGCAGAGTGGGGGAGATATCGGTGAGCGATTCGGCGGCGTTGGTGAACCCTTCGCCCGCCGCGCCATCGGCGGGAAATTCGCGGGCCGGCTGCAGATCCACGCCGGTCAGATCCCGGATGGTGCCGTTGTACTCGGTGTTGCTCAGGCGGCGCAACGGCACATCGCCGGGATCGCCTACCGTCGCCCGGGCCTCTTGCTTCAGAACGTCCCGCACCCACGCGACAACCGGACGCTTCTGCGCATCAGTCGGCTGCGGACTTCCCTGCGGAGGCATGTCGCCCACCTCCAGATGATCGACCACTCCCTGCCAGGGCCGGAGATCCCGACGCATCGACTCAGCGCCGGAAAACCGCTCCAGGTCAAGCCCCGCCTGTTTGCGCTGCGTCGAGTGGCAGCCCAGGCAGAACTTACGCAGGAACGGGCGAACGGAGGTAGCAAAGCCGCTGCCATTCTCAACATGTCGTTGGAGGGTTGGGGAAGTTGTCTGGGAAACGGCGAACGTCAGGTGCGGTCGTGGCGATGGGACCATACCTGACGCGTGAATACCCGCAAGGCCGGTCAGCGCCAGGAGGCCGAAGGGACCCAAAACCACGAAACCCGCCAGCCAACCTCGCGACGGCCTATTCTTCCAGCCGGAACCAGAGACAAACAAGATCGCACCTCCCACGCCGAGGACCTATCGGTATTTTGGCGAAAGGATGCGGAAATCCTGCCTTGAAGCTTTTCAACGAGCTGCGATCTTGTATCCTACGGGGCGAGACCGATCCATCCGGGACGAAACCGTTGCAACACGGTGAAGAGACGCAGGAGCTTGTTCTGCCGCTGCATCTCTTTATCGTGCTCGATCATCGCATCGGCGATGACCAGGCCGGCTTTTTCCTTCGCTGAGACCGGATGGTGGGCATCCAGCAGCCACTCCTGCATGCGATTCAGTTCGCCATCCTCGACCCAGAAGCCGCCGCAGTCCGTGCAGGTATGCAGGAGCACTGGGGAGGTATAGAGATAGTGGTATTTTTCCAGCGGCATCTCGCAGTTCGGGCAGTGGCGGAACGACGGCCCGACCGCTTCCTGCCCGATCGGTGGATCGGCAGGCTTGGGGGCACCCGAGGGAGTCGCCAGGTCCTCCACCACTCCCAGCGCCAGTGGATCGTAGGCCAACAGAATACGCAGTTCCTCTGAGTCGAACCAGGTGCCGGCACAGTTGTGGCAAACATCGAGTTGGATGTCCCCCACGGTTTCGACAGCCATCTCTTTCGAGCAGTCGGGGCAGTTACGAGCCATAAGTCAGTTCTCTCCTGTTCCATGTCGGGGTGTTGGGAGCAACAGTGATCCTCTGTTAACGGCAGTTTAACGGCAGCGATATTATACCCTTCAAAACGCGTCTGCCTGAAGCCGAGTGGCGGGCGGAGGAGGATTTGGGCGGCGGAAGGGCGCAATGAAGTGCCGTAGCCCACCTACAGCAAAAGCACCGATGGGCCGCTTCCCCAATCGTACTCTGCTCACGCTCCGGTGTCTGGAAACCCAGATTTCCCGAACGCCCGGTCGGCGCGATGTCACTGAAGGAGACAAATAGATGAAAAGACGTCTGATCGCATTGGCGCTGATGGTTACGATGGCGCTGGGCATGGCCCGACCCGCGTACGCGATGTTCGACAAGGTTCGTTTTGCCACCGATGTCGGAGTCGCCTTCTTCTGCTTCCATCACTGGGTCTATAAGCCCTATAAGGAGCAGGCATTTTCGAGCGGGGCGCCCCATCGCACCAAAGCGATCATCAAAGGCGGCGCAGCCCTGCTGTTCTCGCTGAACCGCCTGAAGGCGGCCAATAAGATCGTCCACAACACCAAGGACCCGGCGCTCATGAAGTTGGGAACGGCGCTGGACGGCATGACCTCCTCCTTCAGCAATGTGGGACAGCGGATGAAGGCCGGGAAGTTCAAGGCAGCGGATGCCGACCGCATCAACTCTTCTGTGGACGGCCTCTCGGCGGACGCCGCGGCGGACGGCATCAAAGTCAAGGATGTGCCTGTCGCCATTCCCGGCAACTAAACCTGCGTTCTCCTGAGAACTCGGGATAGTACAAGAGAAGCCCGTTGGTTTCTGCTGTGCGCACAGCAGAAACCAACGGGCTTCTCTATAACGGTCTTCTCTATAAGGAAGAGAGTGGAGCGATCGCCGGGGCTGGCTCCGTCGGAGGAGATCAGGGTTTGTCGGGCGTTGTCACGTGCTCTATCCGAAGATCGATCTCCTTTTTGACATCGTCCGGCAGGTCTGCTCCATCCAATAGTTTGATGACCGGATGATCGAGCGTGGTGATGACATGGGCCTTCGTGATCGCTTCCTGCAACTGCTTCTGCTGAAGCGGAGTCAGGTCGCCGAACTTGCCCTCTTTGCCGTTGACCTTCAGATGGGTGTCCGGCTTCAGCTCCGTGCCGTTGAGTTCGATCTTGTCGCCATTGATGTTCAGCATGATCTTCGTGCCGCCGTCCTTGGAGATCATGATCGTGGAGAACTTGGCTCCATCCGGGCCATCTCCCTTATGCACGATGAATCCCGCGTTGGCCGCGCCATCGCCCATGAGGATTGTCTTGATATGGGCTTTCTGAACCGCTTCCGCCAACTGCTTCTGCTGCAGCGGAGTCAGATCGCCAAAGCGGCCCTCTTTGCCATTGACTTTCAGACGGGTTTCGGGCTTCAGGTCCGTGCCGTTGAGTTCGATCTTGTCTCCGTTGATGTTCAGAACCATCTTCATGTCGGACTTGGAGAAGATCACCTTGGAGAACTTCTCACCATCCGGGCTGTCTCCCTTGATTACTTTGACCTTTACGTTGTGCTGACCGTCGCCGGTAGGGATGGCAAGGACATGGAGGTTATCGACTGCGTCACGCAACTGTTTCTGTTGGGTCAGGGTCAAATCGCCGAAACGTCCCTCTTTGCCGTTGACCTTCACCAGGGTGTCCGGCTTCAGATCGGTGGTGGTGAGTTCGATCTTGTCGCCGTTGATGTTCATCAGGATGTTCGTCATGATCTTGACCGTGGTCTCTTTTTTGACGGGCGGGTCCTGCTGGGTCGGTCGGGAGTAGGCCCGAAGCGGCATCAGCGTGGAGAGACCGATGGCGGCGGCGCAGAGCGCGAGCGCGCCTTTGGCCCAGGGGTCGCGTTTTTCCGGGCCGGAAACGCCCAGCACCCGCTGGATGCGATGGATGAGATGTCTGTTTGTCATTCTCGATGAGTCTCCTTTGGCCCCCAGGGCCAGTTGTGGGATAGCGGCGCGCGCCTCTTCCAGGGCGTAGAGGGAGCGCGCGTAGAGTGCGCGGTCGCCGATGATCTGAACGGCCAGATCATCGCAGCTCTGTTCGCGAGCCACGCGAATCTGTGTGGAGAGCCACCAGACGGTCGGATGGTAGAACAGGATGGTCTCCATACAGACTTGAACAAGGTTGAAAAAGACGTCGTGTCGGGCGATGTGGGCCAGCTCGTGGGCGATCAATGCTTCGGTCTGCTCGGGAGTCAGCCCCATCACGGCGCTTGCCGGCAGCAGCACATAGGACTTGAACAGGCCGAACGCGCAGGGAACATCGATCTGAGCCGAACACCGGAGCAGGATCTTTCTGCCGATGCCCATCTGCGCCGCCAGTCGCTCCGCACAGGCCTCCCAGGCAGGAAGACAGGGAATGGCGACCGCTCTGCTCAACCGGTAGAGCAGCAGCAGCCCGCCCAGGTGCCGCAACGAGAGCGCGCAGACGCCCAGCGCCCACGCGGCGACCAGGATCGGAAACAGCGTCGGCGGCAGATGCGCCAGCGCCCTGCTCGCTCCCGATTCCGGGGAGAGGGTCGCTATGCCCGGAGAGATCGGCCCTATCAGCGGGCTGATCGCAACGGTCATGGGATGAATCGCCACCCGATACAGCGAAAGGAAGGTGCCGAGCCAGACGACGAAGAACGTCAGTTGCAGGACGGAGAAAGCGCCGCAGCGCAGATCGGGGGCGGCTGCCTTCAGGCGCTTCCGGAGCATCAGCCCCACCACTCCCAGAAGGGCGCCCTGCCACAACGAGTGCAGGAGGGAAAGACCCAGCGCAGAGACAAAGGCTTGTTGAGACCAGGTAGGCATCTACTCCTCCTTTTCCAGCGAGTCGAGCAGGCGGCGAATCTCCTCGCGCTCCTCTTTGGTGGCGGGCTGCACCTGCAACGCCCGCAGCACCAGATGCTGCGCGGAGCCGCCAAAGACCCGCTGCATCAGGTCCGTCAGGATACTGCCCTGCGTCGTCTCTTCGGAGAAAGCCGGCGTGTAGACATGGGCGCGCTCGTCCTCATTGCGAACGACCAGCCCCTTCTCGGTCATGATCTGCAGCGTCTTGAGGACCGAGGTATAGGCGATCTCCCGGTGGACGCTCAAGGTGGTGTGCACATCCCGCACCGTGGCGGAACCTGCCTGCCAGAGCGCCTGGAGAATGGCATACTCCAATTCAGACGGTTTAGGCGTCTTACGCAAATTACTCCTCCTTCCCTACGAATCGCTTAGTACGAAAGCATTAGTACGAAGCCTTTCGTAGTTTAGACGCAGCAGTTTCCATTCGGTTTCGGCTTTTTTACGGAGTGCGAAATATTTTATTTTGCGGTTTGTTGATCTGTCTGGTAAACTAGCTATATGATGAGATGGGTTCAACACCGGCTTGCCTTCATGGAGTGCCTACACGGGTTGGACAGGAGTACACGAATTTATGCCGCGTAATTTCAGGCTTAATCCTTATATGGGCAGCGTTCTCGCAGCGACTCTCGCACTGCCGGTTGTGCTGGTTTGGTCCGGTCCCTCGGGGGCAACCGGCTCAGGGAAGGCGCAGACCTCGGCGGAACTGGAGAAGCAGTTTAACGCGACGGTCAAGCCGTTCATGCAGTCCTACTGTGCCGCCTGCCATGGGAAGAACAAACCTCAGGCGCAGCTTGACCTGACCTCTTTCGCGACCCTGAACTCGGTGCTGCAGGACTATCCGCACTGGGCGCTGGTGCTGGAGAGGCTGGACGCGAAGCAGATGCCGCCCGCCACCTTCGGTAAACAGCCCACTGCCAAACAGAGCGCGGCGGTCACCGACTGGATTCGCGCGGTGAAACTGTATGCTGCGCAGAAGAATGCCGGAGATCCCGGCCCTGTGCCGGCGCGCCGTCTGAGCAACGCGGAGTACGACTATACGATCCGCGACCTCACCGGCCAGGATCTGCGCCCCACCAAAGAGTTCCCCGTGGACCCCGCGAACCAGGAGGGCTTCGACAACTCCGGCGAGTCGCTCACTCTCTCTCCTGCGCTGATGAAGAAGTACTATGCGGCGGCGAAAGAGATTTCGGATCATCTGGTACTGACCAATGCGGGGATCGAGTTCGCCTCGCATCCGGTGCTGGCCGAGACCGACCGCGACAAGTGGAGCATCCTGCGCATCGTCGACTACTATAAGAAGCAGCCCACCGACTATGCCGACTACTTCCAGGCCGCCTGGCGCTATAAGCACCGGGCAGAACTGGGAACGCCAAACGCGACTCTCGCGACTGTCGCCGCCGAGGCGAAGGTCAGTCCGCAGTACCTCGAACTCGTCTGGAAAACGCTCAACGCGCCCGGCGAGAAAGTCGGCCCGGTCGCCAAACTGCAGACCCAGTGGAACGCGCTGCCTGCCCCTCAGAAGGGACAGCCGGAGGCCGCGCGCGCCGGCTGTGAAGCGTTGCGGGACTGGGTGGTGGGACTGCGGAAGAAGACCGCATGGAAGTTCGCCAACCTGCGGGTGCCCGGCGGCTTCTCCAACGGCGGACAGGTTTTCGTTCTCTGGAAGGACCGCGAGTACGCTTCCCATCGTCGCATGCTCTATCCGGATGCCCTGCAGGTCGGCGGCGTGCCCCATTCGCACCCCGTGCAGATGCGCCGCAACGGTAATCGCACACAGGCGCCGCCGCAGACCGTCGCGGATCCGGTCGATCCCGATCTGTTTGTGCCGCAGGAAGAGGCGGCCCGTGCGCCCTACATGGCGGGATTCAACAAGTTCTGCGACGTCTTTCCGGACGCGTTCTACATCTCCGAACGAGGCCGCATGTTCGTCGATGATCCCGGCGATAAGGGCCGTCTGCTGACCGCAGGACTGCACAACTCGATGGGCTACTTCCGCGACGATACGCCGCTCATGGAACTGCTATTGAACGACAAAGAGCGCCGCGACCTGGACCGGATGTGGCTGGATTTCGACACAGTCGCCTACGTCCCGGAGCGGATGCACAAAGAGTTCTTTGTCTATGAGCGCGCCGAAGCCGGCACCATCAACGATTCCGAGTTCAACTTTGCGCGCGCCGAAGATCCGAATTCGGGGTCGGACGCGAATATCAAGAAACTGGGCGATCTCTATATGGCCAAAGCCAAACGCAACGGCGGCGAGCCGATGGCGCTGAAGGCGATCGAGGACCACTTTAAGTGGGTCTCCGTCCATATCCGAGCGACCGAGAAGGCGCGCATAGACGCCGAGCCGATCCAGCGCAAGGCGCTCGTGGAGTTCGCGCAGCGCGCCTATCGTCGTCCGCTGACCTCGACGGAGGGGGCCGATCTGCTGGCGTTCTACCAGTCGCTGCGGCAGAAGGACGGCCTGACCCACGAGGACGCGATGCGGGACTGCGTAGCCAGCGTGCTGATGTCGCCGAAGTTCCTGTTCCGTCTGGATCTCGAAGCGCCTAGCGCCACTCCGAAGCCGGGCCGCGTTGCGGGTGTGCGCACCGCGGGAATAACCACGACGCGTACCACTGTCGTTCCTCCGCCTGCCGGTGGCGTGGAACCGCTCTCGGACTACGCGCTGGCGAGTCGGTTGAGCTATTTCCTCTGGTCCAGCATGCCGGATAAAGAGCTGCTCGCGCATGCCGCCGCCGGAGATCTGCACAAGCCGGAGGTGCTCTCCGCGCAGACGCATCGGATGCTCAAGGATCCGCGTGTACGCGCCCTCGCCCTGGAGTTCGGCGGCAACTGGCTGGATTTCCGCCGCTTCGAAGAGGCGAACGCCGTGGACCGCAACCGGTTCCCCACGTTCAACGATAACCTCCGTCAGGCGATGTTCGAGGAGCCGCTGCACTTCCTGATGGACGAGTTCCAGAAGGACCGCCCGGTGCTGGATATGGTCTATGGCAAACACACCTTCGTGAACGCGGCGCTCGCGCGGCACTACGGCATGAACGACGTGAAGGCAACAGGGAACGAGTGGGTGCGCGTGGACAACGCCGATAAGTATGGGCGCGGCGGCCTCCTGCCGATGGCGGTGTTCCTCACCCAGAACTCCCCCGGCCTGCGCACCAGTCCGGTGAAGCGCGGCTACTGGGTCGTGAAGCGTGTGCTGGGCGAATATATCCCGCCGCCACCTGCGACGGTCCCGGCACTCCCGAATGACGAGAGCAAGTTGGGAAACCTGACCCTGCGCCAGGCGCTCGAAGCGCATCGCGCGAATCCGGCCTGCGCCGGCTGCCATGCCCGCTTCGACTCCTATGGCCTGGTCTTCGAAGGCTACGGGCCGATCGGCGAACTGCGCAGTAAAGATCTCGGTGGGAAGCCGGTCGATGCGAAGGCGCCCTTCCCCGGCGGCACGGACCGCACGGGGATCGGGGGACTGCAGGCGTTCATACATCAGCAGCGCCAGAAAGATTTTCTTGACACTCTGGGCCGCAAACTGTTGTCTTACGGATTAGGACGCACACTGCAGCCGACGGACGACCCGCTTCTCCAGCAGATGCAGCAGAAGCTGACCGCAGGCGACTACCATTTTGGAGCGCTGGTGGACTCGATCGTCACCAGCCGCCAGTTCCGTAACCGACGCGCATCCGCAACTTTAGCGAGGGACTAACACTTATGTCGAATCACGATCAAAACCAGGGCCGACCGCTCTCCCGTCGTCTTTTTCTCCGTGGCGCAGGCGTCGCGATGGCTCTGCCCTGGCTCGAGTCCGTTCCGGTCTGGGGATCCGCGGAGGAAGCGTCGAAAGCGGCCAGTGTCGCGCCCAAACGCTTCGTGGTCCAGTTCATGGGTACCGGGATCAACCCCGACCACTGGTGGGCCAAGGGCGAGGGCGCGAACATGGAGTTGAGCAAGACCCTGCAGCCGCTGGAGCCGTATAAGACCAAGCTCAACGTCATCAACGGGCTTTTCAACAAACCGGCGACCGGGGTTGGAATCCATCCGGGTATGACCGGCAACCTGCTCTCGGGGATGCCGCTCACGCGCGGCGCGGTGCTGCACGGCGGCATCAGCATCGACCAGGTGCTGGCGTCCCGTCTCGGACAGGACGCGGTGCAGCCGAGCCTGGTGCTGGCGTGCGAACAGCCGCTGACCGGCTACCACGAATCGAACTTCTCGATGGCCTATAGCTCGCATATCTCCTGGCAGAGCGCCGATTCGCCCGTGCCTTGCGAGGTCTATCCTTCGCTCGCCTTCGACAGCCTGTTCGAGAACAGCGGCAACCGTCGTATGGAGAGCATCCTGGACCGCGTCAGCGGCGAAGCGAGCAGCCTCCGCCGCCGCATCAGCAGCGACGACAAGGCGAAGCTGGACGAGTATCTGACGAGCGTGCGGGATGTGGAGCAGCGCGCGCAGAAGATGCGCGGCGACATGGGCAAAGCCGCCGACAAGGCCAAAGACAAAGGCAAGCCCCTGGTCGCCATGAAGCGCCCGGACAACGGCCTCCCGGAAGACATACGCGAGCATATGCGCCTGATGTGCGACGTCGTGGCGCTGGCTATCCAGACCGACAAGACCCGCATCGCGACGATGCTGATGTGCCGGGACCTCTCCGGCCTCTTCTATCCGTTCCTGGGCGTTCGGGACTCGCACCATCCCGCCTCGCACCACGACACGTCCGAGGACTATCTGCGCATCACGCAGTTCTACATCGGCCAGCTCGCCTATCTGGCCGGCAAACTGCAGGCGATGCCGGAAGGCAACGCCACGGTTCTGGACAACACCTGCCTGCTCTGGCTCTCCAACATGTTCTCCGGCTCCGTCCACGACAACTCGAAACTCCCCATCCTCACGATCGGGGGCCTCGGCGGCACCCTCGCGACCGGCCGCGTCCTGGACTACCGCGACAAAGGCGACGACAACCGCAAACTCTGCAGCCTCTACCTCTCCCTGATGGACAGGTTCGGCGTCAAACTCGACCACTTCGGCGACGCCAACACCCGGCTCGCCACTCTCTAAACGCATCCTGTCTCGTTCTTACAGTCGCCGGGTTTCCTTGACGGAAACCCGGCGATTGCGTTTTAATACCGACAATCACCCTGACCACTTTCCACGACTGTAATCTTGCAAAATCTGCCGTTTCGCGGACCTCTCGGACCCAACGTCACTGCACAATAGTCTCTGTTAGCCCGTTCTCCATTTGTACTGCTTCGCAAAGGAGATCTATTCGCACGTTTCGAATTCCTGAATTTCCAGGAAGAACCGAGAAAGGAACCCGTATTTTGTTTAGGTCCTACAAGTTCCAGCTCGCAGCCGTTCTGGTCACCCTGGGTATGGCTGCGTCTGTTTCCTCCCATGCCGACGGCATCTTCGCACCCAGCTACAACGCCGACACCGTGTTCACCGATGGCCTGGGTGGTACCACCATGGGATTGACATTCGATGGCGCGAACTACTATTCGGTCAGCGGAGGAGGTACCAACGGTGTACGTGAGGCGCAGTACACAGCGGCCGGAGCCGTTTCCGCAGCCTATTCCCCCGGACTCGACTTTCGTTCGATCTTCATCGGGCCGGGCGGCGCCATTCAGGCACGCCAGTTCAATGACGGGACAATCTACACGCAGACTGCGCCGGGGTCGTTCGCTCCCACGCTTACACTGGCGGGCGGCGTTCCGGACTCTCAATCTTCCGTCGTGTTTGACAGCAGCGGAAACTACGATGCTATGACCGGTGGCACGGTTTCTCGCTGGACCGCCGCGGGAGCGGCGCTCCCCTCGGTTGCTCTGTCCGGCTACGGCGCCATCGGCACAGAAAGCGACTTCGCGGCAAGCCGCGGGCTGGCGACTGTCGACAACTACTGGCTTACCTATGCCGACGGAACCCTCTCTGCCTGGGACTTCAGCGGCAATCGCGTGGGCACCACCACGCTCAACGGCGCAGGCGCCTCCTTCGACTCCGACTTCGGCTTTAGCTATGCCAACGGCCAGGCTTTTGTCATTGACGAGGCTGGCGGATCGTGGAGTGGCTACAATGTCGGTTTCAGTACGGCTGCCACGCCCGAGCCCGGCAGCATCGCGCTGCTTACCGGCATGGGTCTCTCCGGAGGCATTTTCGCCTTCCGCCGACGCAGACGCGCGCATTAGTCCCGCTCCATCTCCGTAAGCATGCTCAGTAGGAACGAAATTCCCCTTCCATCACTCCGTTGTGGAAGGGGAAACTTTTATGCTTTTCTCTCTTCCTGCATTCCTCTCCGTCTCCGCCCTGGGTCAGTCCGTGAATTCACACGCTGGAAGTGATTTTGCTGTGCTTACGCTTTCCGGCGTCTGCGGCGGAGGCAGAAGAGCGTGCCTGGAAGGCCCAGACTGGCGAAGAGCGCCAGCGCGGAAGGCTCCGGAGTGGCGGCGGGAGCGGTAGGAGCCTGAACGGTCAACTCCCAGTCGTTTGAGGCGATCAACCCATCCGCCAGGAAGTTGGAGAAGGTGTTGTCGTCGTAGAGGTCGTAGTTCAGTTCGGCGGTCGAGGTATAGACGGCGTTCCCGGCGGTGGGAGCGAGGTTCGTCTGGAACAGACTGCTCAAGTTCAGGCTATCGCTCGGAGCCAGCGTATAGTTGACCCCAAAGGGAGTGGGATCGTACGCCGGGACCGTGACATCTGGTGTGACCACCAGACCGTCATTGAAGCCGTTCAGAACGAAATAGGCCGTATCTCCGGTGTTGTTGGTGAGCAGCACGCTCCAGAACAGCGTGTCTCCAGGCGCTCCCGTCTGTGCCGACGGATTGACGGTCATGTCCAGGAAAGGAACCTGTGCCTGCGCGGAGGGAGCGCTCAGGATGCCGACGCATGTCAGGGCGCCCAGTATCAGCATGGTAAAGAGTTGTTTCAACGTTTGGTCCTTTCAAATCGCTGCGGTGAAGTCTGTGGGATCGGAAGATCAGGGGAAGTTCAGGAAGCGTGTCCCGGCATTGAAACTGCCTTGAGCGCTCGTTCCGAAGACCGAGAGCTGCCCCTGGGACGGCGCGTTCTCGAATTCCCAGCGGACTTGCAGTCGGTAACCGGGGGGAAGCGATGTCAGGGAGCCTGCGGGCGAAGCGCCCGGTTCGAGGGTCATGAAGACCGGAACGATGTAGTTCGTCCCGTTTACAAAGAGGCGCACATCGTTGAAATCGATATTGGTGATGTCGGTCGTGCCCTGATTTTCCAGAAGCAGAACGGCGTAGCGTCGTCCCGTCGTCTGATCGTTTCCGGTGCGGAAAACGCCGATGATATGCAGGGCCGCCCCGGAGGCGTTCGTACTGGTCACCCTGAAAGGCAGGGCGTTGGAGGTCGCGCCGTTCGCAAATACCGTCACATTCCAGGTGCGTTTGGCCGTCAATAGGCTGGCAGGCACGTTGACGATCATGCTGGTCGGGGTTACCGAGACGTTCGAGAGCGGCGTGTTATCGAAGCGCGCGAAGGCGTTCGGGGTAAATCCCGCGCCGGTGATTGTCAGTTGGAAGGCCGGACTTCCGACGGCGGCGCTCGAAAGCGAGAGGCCGGTGAGAGTCGGGCGGATCGGAGTGGTGATGGAGCCGGATTCCGTATATTGCCAGGAGAGAATACGCTGATCGGAGACGAACAGCCCCGTCGCGCCGGTAAAGCCAACGTAGGCCGTATTGGACTGCACAAACGCCGGGATGTTGACCGCGAACTTCAAGGTCGTGGACCGTCCCGTCCCTTCGTTGGTCAGGGTCAGCGCGAGGCTGCTGTTGGCATAGGCGACATCCGCCCGGAAGGTCGCTCCGCTGCCCAGATCGAAGTCCGGGCCGGAGGCCGTGAGGTCGGTCAGGCCGATACCCGAGCCGACGGCATCCTGCCCATTCACCAGCATGCTGACCGTGCTGCTGGAGGGATCGCCGCCATTTGCCGGATCGCCCAGTGCAAAGGTCTTGAACTTCAAGGCGACACTGGATGGCAGACCGCTGTAGCCCAGCCCACTCCCCCCGCCGCCGAGCGCCGTCGGGTCGTTATTCTGAATGGCGAAGGTGATCCCGTCCGCCCATGGGTCACCGGGGACGCGCCCCGCCCAGGGCGTAAGTCGAAAGCGGAACGTGGTATTGAATTTCGATACATTGACCGGAGTATTGTAGAAGACGCTGCCGGCCTGAACGACCGTCGGGTCGTAGTTGGACTGGGCCGGATCGTTGGACTGCGCGACGGAGGTGAGTTGAAGAGACAGGTCTCCAAGGAAGGTTGCATCCCCGTTCAGCGTGAAGGAGGTCGATGGGGTCGTCGTCGGATAGTCGATGGTAGAAGCGGCTTTTGCCGGGTTGGCGCCTGCCAATGTCAGCAGCGCCAGAAGGGCAGGGAGCCATCTCTGGATGTGCAGGCAGGATGGCACCCTGGAATAGTGATAATGGACAGTCATACTTTCCTCTCCTGAACAGAGGCGTCAGGGAGCCTCTGTCTCTTTTCTTCACGGAAAAGTGGGGTTCTTCCAACAGGGCCGGAAGTGGAGAGAGTATAACAAATGCTCCGTTAAGCCAGCGTTACGAGAGCGTTACTGTCTTGCGAACGCTTCGCGGCGTCCGGCTCAGTCGGCATCGGAGAGGGCGTAGGCGAGGATCTGTTCATAGGTCTGAAAACTGCCCTGTCGCCAGGCCTGTTCACATTCGGCTTCCGTCAGAGAGGCGCGCGAGGGAGCCAGAGGGGCTTCCAACATCCGATCCATCTCCGGATCCCTACGCAGGTCCGGATGAAAGAGCGTGCGCAAGGTGAGCAGGCTTGCGGACAGCCGTAGAGCGCGATGGTGCCTGCCCGTCGCCGTCGCCTGCCGCGCCATCCCGTGCAGCGCCAGCAGCAAAATGCGACGCTCTCCTCTTTCTGCCAGAATCCGCAGGCTTCGACGCAGGGTCTGCTGAGAAAGATCGAATCGGCGTTCGGCACACTCGATCAGGCCGAGGCCAAGGAGCGCAAAGGCGACCAGCAGAGGGGACTGCAGCTCTTCCGCCAGCGGCAGACCTTCCTCGCTATAGGCACGTGCCAACGTCGTGTCACCAAACAGGCACTCCAGAAGTGTGAGATTGGCGAGGGCTCGGGCGCGCAGATGCTTGACGCCCATCTCTGTCGCCAACTGCAGGGCTTCACGATAGTTGGCACGTGCGCCATCCAGGTCCGCAGAATTCCAGAGATTGCCTCCGAATTCGATCAGGATACACACGATCTGGTATCGGTCATCAATCTCACGTGCCAGGGCGAGGCTTTGCAGAAGCACACGTTCGGCTTCTTCCAATTCGAACAGCATCTGGAGTGCAACTGCGAGACCTGACAGAGCGCTTGCCAGCAATGGTTTATCATCCAGAGTATTGAGAATCGCAATCGCGGACCGATACAGCTTCTGGCCGTTGGAGTTGTCCCCGCGTCCTATGGCGATGTATCCCGCAGCGCATACCAGGCGGGCACGCTCCGGAAGGGGCAGGTTGTCCGGGGCCGCTGCCAGCGCGCGCTGTAACCACTCACCGCCTTCCCGAAACGCAGCGCGATCGTACCACCAGTTTGAGAGAGAGGTCGCCAGACGCGCGGCGAGAATACGGCGCTTCTCGTCACCGGAAAGCAGAGAGTGCAGAGCGGCCCGTAGATTGTCGTTCTCCTGATCCAGCGTCGCGAAGAAGCGGCAGGGATCGGTCTGGTTCTCCCCGGTCAGCCCGCTTTCCACCAGACGGAGAAAATACTCGGCATGACGCCGCGTGATCTCTTCACGCTCCGCGGACGAGAGTTGAGCGCCCCCGAAATCGCGCAGAGACTCCAGCATCTGAAAGCGCAGTGTCGCTCCCTGCGTCTGTGTCTGAATCATCGAGTCGATGCGGAGTTGTTCCAGCAGATGCAGTGTAGTGACGGTGTCTGAGGTTTGCAGGCAGATCGCCTGTGCGGCTTCGAGAGTCCAGCCACCCCGAAATACAGAGAGGCTTGCAAAGAGCCGTCGGGCTTCGAGCGGAAGAAGCTGTAGACTCCATTCGATGGTCGTGCGCAGCGAACGGTGACGAGAGTCCTTCCCGGCTCGGCGATCCACGAGCAGTTCAAAGCGGTTCTCCAGGAGCGCGAGCATCTGGGCGGGCGCAAGCCCCCGTATATGGGCCGCGGCGAGTTCGATCGCCAGCGGCATGCCGTCCAGATGCCGGCAGAGCGAGACAATATCCGCGCTATTATGCGCGGTGATCTGAAATTCCGGCTGAACGGCCCGCGCGCGATCCAGGAAGAGCTGTACGCTGGCGGAGCGAAGTATCTCCTCCAGGGGCGCGTCGACCTCCGGAAGCGTGAGGGCGGCCACTGGAAACTCGCGCTCGCCTTTCAGTCCCAGGCTCCGCCGGGAGGTCAGGAGGCAGATCTGGTGCGGAAGGTGGATCAGCAGGTCGCGTATCATGGGCGCGGCGCTCTCCGCGATCTGTTCCAGATTATCCAGGATCAGCAGCGTCGGGCGGCGGCGAAGCATCGCGATCACATCGTCCAGCGGATGTTCGGGGTCCGCCTGGGGCACGCCCAGCGCCTCTCGGAGTTCGCCTGCCAGGAGGCGCGGGTCCTGTAGATGCGCGAACGAGACAAAAGCGGCCCCTCCCGGAAAGCGCGCCTGAAGCCGCATCCCGACCTCCCGCGCCAGTCGCGTTTTTCCGGTACCTCCCGGTCCGGTGAGGGTTACCAGACGGGCGCCACGTCCAGATGCCTCGCTCATTTCTGACGGGGCGAGTGGCTCTACCTCGTTGGGTGGAGCGAGGGGGAGGTCGGTATGGGGCAGGAGTAGATCTGTTATCCGGGTGATCTGCTCCTCGCAACCGAAGAAATAGGAGAGTCCTGGCGAGATACGGTAAGGGGGCGTATGGAAGGCGGTCTCCGGAGCGGCGTTCGGAAGAAGACCGCTCTCGCCCTCCCGCGTGAATTCGGAAGCGGCAGGTTGAGAGACGCCGGCCGCCGAGGAATCCCCCGCGAGCGACTCGGCGAGTTTGCGCGTCGCCCTGCTGGGAGAGGCGCCCAACGCCTCCCGCAATCGCTGTTCGAGCAGTGCGTAGAGCGCGCGCGCCTCTCCGGGGCGCTTCAGGGCGATATAGAGGCGCATCAGATCACGGTAGGCGGATTCCAGAAGCGGATCGGCTTTGATACCGCGCCAGGCCATCTCAATCGCTTGCGGCCAGTCTTCTCGCTCGGCATGATAACGCACCAGTCGCTCCAACGCGCCGATATAGGCGCCGGCGAGTCGGCTGCGCTCGGTCAGAATCCAGTCCTCGTAGTAGCCCGGCAGCAGTTCACCCTGATAGAGGTTCACGGCACGGGTATAGTGCTCGAACGCTCCAGAGCCTCCCGCAGCCTGTGCCGCCTGATCCAGGGCCTGCTGGAACTCGGCGACGTCCGTCGTGACCGTCCCTGCTTTCAGCCCGACACAGCGGCGATCCGCATAGATCACTGCGCCGGATGCGATCCCCGGCGGCTCCAACAGTCGCCGTAAGGAGAAGAGCGCGACGCGCAGACTCACCTGCCCTGCTTCCAGGGTCGAATCAGGCCAGAGCAGTTCGATCAGTTCTCCTCGTGTCGGGAGTTCGTGGGACCGCAGCGCCAGACATGCCAACAACGCACCGGTTTTCTGAGATCGAAAATGGTCGATCTGTATCCCCGTTCGACTGGCGCTCAAGGTGCCGAGCAGATGAATAAGCCAGGGTTCATTCCCCATAAGGCAGCTTCGATGCGGCGATTGTGTCATGCATCTCTTATTATGCCCTTCCCTGCTCTCATTTCGTCAAGTTCACGGCGCACGGAATGGGTCGGACCTGCTTCGATCCCTGGTTCTCAAAGCGTACCGACTGGCAGGGAGAGAGGATGTAAGATATTAAACGCCTTAAGTTCCAAAAAGTGCCGCAAAACCGCAGGCGTTTTGCGTAGAATCATCTCACGATCTAAAACGGGTAAACTGAAATAGCGGCGCCGCAGGCGAGAAGCCTATCGCGCCGTGGTTTCCGCTCGCTCCCGACCCGTTTGCGGTCGATACCGCTCTCCATGCGATAGCGCATTACATCCAAAGGAGATAGACGATGGTCCGCTCTTCCTGGTTCTTGCTTTGTATGATGTTACTCTTCTCATCCGTCGCAGCGACGGCGCAGAAGTCTTCTTTACCGGAGTATCTCAACGACTGGATCAAAGGGGTGCCTCCGAGAATGGGAACGGAGTCCTGGGAGGCGGCCAACGCTTCGGAGTACGAGTGGATTGTCGAGATGAAGAACGGTCGACCGGCCGCACATCTGAGAAACAAGAAGGCGGAAGAGGCGTCCGCGCTTCCACCTCTCATCAAGCGTACCCGCGGTCCACATCCCGAACCGGGCGAGATCCACTCCTACAAGGTGGTGGATGGCTGGCTGATCGCCTTCAGCCCGACGGAAGGGGGAGGCAGTCTGTGGTGGTACGGGGAGGATGGACGCCAGAGTTACAAGGTCTCCAACGATCATATCGTCCAGTTTCTGCCGAACAACCGTGCCCTCTTCGCGCTGGAGGGGCAGGCGAGTTTTAACAGCTCCCGTGGGCAGATCGTGCAGATTCGACAGAACGGGCAGGGGCAGTGGATGTCCGGTCAGTTTGTCGATCTCGGGAGTGCTCCCGACGTCGGTATGGTAGACAGCAATGGCGATTTCATCGTCAGCACGACCGAAAAACTCGTGCGCATCCATCCGGACAAGACCGAGACGGTTCTGGTGCCGAAGGTCTTCTGGACAGGGCTGTCTCCGCATTCGATCGCGACCAGTCCCATCGGCGACATCTATCTGGGGATGCGCCAGGGCGTTGCCATCGTCTTCCCGCTCAACAAAGCCTACCAGGCGAACTGGCTCCTGCCCAACAAGAGCTTTTTGCGTGCTGGAGCCAGGAACTGACCTCTGTGCTGCCTCAGGAGAAGCGAGACCAGAAGCCCGGCCCACGCGCCGGCTTCATCTCGCGCGGCGGCTCCGCGCCGCGCAACAGTTCTTCCACCGCGGTAGGGTGAAATCCGGCAGGACGCACGCCCATCAGGTAGTCCTCGATCTTTTGGGCGGCCACGGCCAGAGCTTCGTCCTTCTTCCAGACAGCGAGACGCTGCAGGAGAAGTGTATTCGAGGCCCGATGATCTCCCGATGTGAGCGGCAGAAACCAGTTCAGGGCATCGACGATCTGTGCCGGGGCGCCATAGCGGGAGAGGAGCGCCAGATGACACAACGCTTCCGGGCTTGAGGCTCCCTTGAACTCCTGATGCCAGTCTTTGATGCTCTTCGGGATCTGAACTTCGGGTTCAGAGACCTCAAGGACGAGGAGCGCTCCGTGAATATCCTGAATACTTCCGGCGCGCGACAACGATCGACAGACACGAAAGAGGCCGGCAAACATGGCGCGCCGCTCGGCTCTCTCCTCGGAGGCGATTCCCCGAAAGAGCAGGTCCAATGTCTTACTCTCGTCCAGCATCACCAGAGACTGGAATAACTCGTCCGGAAACACCCCACCGCGCACATACTGGAAGGCTCTGCTCGTTGCGAATCGGGTAAACTCCTCGAACACGACGTTCCAACACGCGTCACGTCCATACTGATCTGCAACCCGCTGCAACCGGCTGTTTCTACAGGCGTACAGCAGTAACGTCAGGAGGAGATCGGGCCGATCCTTGCGGGAGCATAGCCCCTCAAAGGCGCGTTCCTGTACACTCTGTCGCTCGTGAGAGAGCAACTGCACGAGCATCTCCGGAACCGCTGCGTCTTTCGCGCTCAGCACCGTCCGCCAGGCGATCTCCTCCGCAGCGTTATTCTGGTGTTGGAGACTCAGCAGCAAGAGAAATGCAGGGATCATTCGCGGGTCCGCTTCCGTGATCACAGCCTCCCACATCTCGTTGTCCGATTTGATTTTACCGGAATCAAAGAGGTGTTTCAAGCGTGACCACGCGGCCTCGGTCAGGTTCCCACTCTCGAATCGCGTCACCTTTGCCAGCAGATCTGCGTTGCTGATGGTATGCAGGCAGGAGGGATTCCGGAGCAGGAGGTCCTTGGCCGCGTTCTGATCGCCGGGGATCTCGCCGACAGCCAACTCCATGACGGTCTGGATCGCCCAAAAAATATCCATCTCCTCGTTCTCGCTGCTTACTCTCCAGGAGTACTCCTCCTGGAAGGTTTTAGCGAGAATATTCCAGGCGGTCTCTGCAATCCGGCCCGGATTTTGCGTCAGTTGCGCACAGATCCGAAGCTCTTGCAGGCCGGGGCGCTCCGTGAAACGGCTGTGCTTTCTGAGCGTTGCAAGCACCTGTCGCCTGGCGGGATCTTCCACGGAGCAGAGGTGGACCCATTCGGGAAAATGGTCTCTCACCCACAGGCGGGCTTCACTGTAGACTTCTGAGGAGACATCCGGCCTTGCCAGCAGACCCTCCAGTCCCGCCCAGCCGAGATTCGCAACGACGTCGTTCGCGGAACCCATCAGTTTAAAGAGCGGAACACAGTCGGCGAACGGGAGGAGTTTCGGCCACGCGGCCAGGAGATCGCAGGCGCTCCTCGCGAGCGAGACTACTTCGCTGTCCAGGGCGAGATCGATGAGGATCCGGATGGTTGGAGGCTGAAGTTGTTGATACTGCCAACCGAGAGCATTCCAGGCTTCTGTAGAGAGAGGATGCTCGGGCGCACGCGCAAGTTGAAGCAGGTTCTCGCAGGCGAAAGTGCGGAGGACATTGCGTGTGGATGCGGCAACTCCCTCCTGTTGTGAAGCAAGCGCTGCGACAATCAGCCGAAGAATCGCAGGCTCGCGTCTTCTCTCATATATCTTGCTGGCGCGCTCCATCGCTTCCGAAGCCAGGTAAGGGGACAACTCTTCCGGTGCGGCGTCGGCATTCAGGATGGCCTCGACCCCCTCGGATGCCGTTCGTCGCAACTCTTCATCCTCCTCATCCAAAGCATCGATGAGCGCTCGTAGCGTTCGTGCATCGGCATAGTCTCGGAGGACGGAAGCCGCGAACCTTCTCTGATGAAGCGGCTCCGTACTCCCTAAATCGAGCATAAATGTGCGCAGATAGAACGCCGTTGTGAGCGCACTTTCCCGATCCTCCATGTTGCGAGTACTCCTGGATGTTTTACACATTCATAGAAGCCATACCGGCGGAAGTTGGTCACGGAGCCAGCATCCGACGAAGAAATTCGTGATTCTCCTCTCCTTTCATTTTAGCGACTGCGTTCTCCTTCAAGGCGGTGGTAAGACTGCTCCCGCGTTGATGGGTTGTTCAGCGTCCGGCGCGGCCGCCGACAGTGCCGCCGGAGGGCGAGGCAGAGCCGGTACCGGTCGTGGCAGACGCGCCGGACGGATTGGTCGCGGTGCCGGTGGGGCCGCTGAAGGCGCCTCCCGGCCCCTGACTCGTTGTACCGTCCCGCGAGGGCAGGCCCGATGTCGGCGGGCTTTCGGTATTCCGGCAGCCTGCCAGGAGCGCCACCCCCAGCGCGAGATATCCTCGGTAACGTTTCATAGCATTCCCCGTTTCATGCCGATCGGATTGAAGGCGTCTGCTTGCGCCGCGCGTTCGTGTCATTTCCTGCGCCCGCACTGCCTCTTGCGCCATGTGGCGGAGGCGACACGGCATCGTGCTTTCGCCGCGCAGAGGCGTCACCAGCCTCCGATGCGGATCCAGTCACGCGTGATAAAGTCTGTCACGGTCGTGAAGAGGATCACCAGCATCATGAAGCCTGCTCCGGCCCAGAGCCAGACCAGGCGCGACGTGTAGCGCAGCCCCATGAAGAACAGCAGTACCAACAGCGCCTTGACGACCGCGATCGCCAGCGCGACCAGATTGCTCAGCACGCCCAAATTGATCACATACGCGCCGTAGGTGAGCGCCAGCAGCACCAGGAGCGCGCCATAATTGAGTAGATAGACCCGCACCGGCGTGATATGCGCGCCCTGGGCATCGTGTGTTTCCTCGGCCATTTTCACTCCTTACTCTCCGGCGCTCCTAGCGCGGAATCAGATAGAAGAGCGGATAGAGAAAGATCCAGACCAGATCGACGAAGTGCCAGTACAGCCCCGTCATCTCGATCGGCATGAAGTGCTGCTCCTCGTTCTTCCGCCGCCATCGGACATAGATCAGCGCCGCCATCACCAGGATGCCGACGATGACGTGAATCCCGTGCAGGCCGGTCATGATGAAGTAGAGCACAAAGAACATCTGCACCCGATCGGTGAAGTCCGGGCCGCCCGTCCGCAGATTGTTCGGTGTGCCCGGCACGGCCGCTCCCTCCTGCTGAAACTGGAAGGTCGGCCCAGGCACCAGATGCTCCACCCATTTATGGTGATACTCGTAGCCCTTCACGCACAGAAAACCGAAGGCCAGTAGAATCGTCGCCGCGATCCAGAGCGTCTCGGCACGCCGATTCTGTAACTGTGCCGCGCGCACCCCCAGCGCCATGAACAGGCTGCTGGTGAGCAGAATGAAGGTGTTCAGGGTTCCTGCCCAGACGTCCAGAGAGTGATGGGCCGCCCGAAAGACGCCCGGATTGGAGCTGCGATAGACCGTGTAGGCGAGGAACAGCGCGCCGAAGAACATCACCTCGGTGGCGAGGAAGGTCCACATCAGCACCAGGTTGGACTCGTTCTGCTGCGCGATGTTCTCGAAATGGTGCTCCAGGAACGGGCTGTGAGCGCCTTTCGAGTCGGGATGCGCGTCTGGGTCGTGATGGTCACGACGGCTGATTGTGGTCATGCGTTCCCTCCTCAGGGCCTCCGCCCGTCTGCCGGCATAGTCTTCCGGATGGAGCGCCGAAGCCTTTCGGTTTGCGGTTCGTCATTTTGCCCCTCGCAGCGCGCCGTCCATAGGCGTCTTGGGTGCGATCTCCTGCTCCTCGGAGTGCTCCTCGGCATCCACTTCCGTGTACTCGTAGGCGTCCCAGGTCACGATCGGGATCTCGCGGAAGTTCTCGGTCGGGGGAGGAGAGGGCGTCATCCACTCCAGTCCGACCACGTTCCAGGGATTGTCGGAGGCGCGCGGGCCATATTTGAGCGACCAGAGCAGGTAGAACACCGGGACGACAAAGGCGATCGCCAGCACCGACGC
>Ga0070658_10000693_pt1 | contig 29176 bp, 27 predicted proteins | sample KBSC13metaG_FD_64664 | JGI IMG/M metagenome (GOLD analysis project Ga0070658, IMG submission 64664) | Corn rhizosphere microbial communities from Kellogg Biological Station, Michigan, USA - KBS C1-3 metaG | ecosystem: Host-associated > Plants > Roots > Rhizosphere > Soil ... | reverse complement strand
CGCCCGGTGAGAACGAGCATCCCTGCGATCTGCTGAGCTACGTCTACGATCGCTATGCCGCCCGCAAGCCGATGATGATCTGCGAATATGCGTCTACACATAGCTCTCAGGTCGAGGGCGTCGCCCGGCCCGACTTCGCGCTGCGCAAGATTCTCACGCTCTATCAGGCCCTGCCGCGACTCTTTCCGCGCGTGAAGAGCATCAACTATTTCGACAGCAACAACTTACAGTTCGTGACGGAGCGGGCCTACAACGACTATAGCGTCACTGATGATCCGAGCATCAACGACGCCTATCGCTATTCGATCTCCACGCCCTACTACCTGCCTGCGCCGCTGGGAGATCGCGCCGCGCTGCCGCCCGCGCCGATGCCGATGCGCCCGAATGAACTGTTGAAGGGCAAGGCGACCTTCTCGTGCTTCGCCCGCACGCCATCGGATAAGGTCTCTTTGCGGTATAAAATAGATGGAGTCGTGATCTATCGCGCCTACCGTCCCGATCTCTGGGAGTGCGTCTGGGATGCGGGCAGCGTCAAACCCGGCAAACACACGCTGACCCTGGAGGTCACCAACCTGGCCGGCAAAGTCGTGGCGAAGCAGACTCTGCCTATCATCACCAGTCCGTAGCGTGTGTACGGTCAACCTGGTTTTCCCTCCTGTAAATCCTGTAATCCTGTCCAAAGAAATGCGTTTTAGACAGGATTAACAAGATTTACAGGATTAGCAGGATTTCGGAGATCGGATCTTCAAAACAGGTCCTGTGATCGTGTTCTTGTTTTTGGAGGTTTCCGACGATGTCTCTTCCTGTTGACAACACCTCTCAAACATCGCCTCGGCGTGGCAGAACTTCACGCCGTGTGAGAAGCCTCCAGCGTCGGCGGATCGCTGTGCTGCTGTTGGCGTGCGGTCTCTTCGCAACCCTGCTCATTCGGAGGCCGCTTGCCGTGGCGCTTACTCCTGCCCCCATGCCTCTGCCCTACGACTTCGTCCCTTCGCCCAACTGCGATAACCGGCCCGCGGGCGCGACCATCAACTGCCTGGTGCTCCACGCCACCGTCGAGCCGAGCACCGAAGGCACGATGGGGATCTTTCTCACTCCCACCCGCAAGGTCTCCGCGCACTTTGTGGTGGGCCGCGACGGTCGCGTCGTGCAGATGGTGCCGATCGAGCGTCGCGCCTGGCACGCCGGCCCCTCCGTACTGGACGGTACGCCGGGCGTCAACGACTATAGCGTGGGCATCGAGATGGTCAACCTGAACGATGGCAAGGATCCCTATACCGACGCGCAGATCCATGCTGTCGCCGGGATTCTACGCTTCCTGCGATCTCGCTACGTTATCCCCGACTCCCGCGTGGTGTCGCACGCCTCTATCGCCCTGCCCGCGGGCCGCAAATCCGACCCTGTCGGCTTCGATTTCGCCCGTGTCTGCGCGCTCGCCAGAACGGAGCCTGCCCTGAAGCCTCCGCCCAGCGTCCCGGACGGTGAACTGCCGGGCGGTGGGATTCCCCCCAAACCCGATCAGTCGATCGCCAATCCCTGAACCAGGAAAGCGCTGCACGACTTATGGCAAGAAATCGCTTTGATGCGGGATGGGGGCGGGCACTCTGGGGAGCGCTAAGCCTCTGCCTGGCCTGCTGCCCCTCCCATGCTCTGCCCGCTCGTCCCTCCGATACCGGAATTCTTTTTGAGTATGCCAATGGAGGGATGGCGGTGACTGTCCCGACCGACAAGGGAAGCCTGCGCCTTATCGTGGACACCGGAGCGGAGGAACTCCTGCTGACGCGTCAGGCGCAGGAGACTTTACATCTCCCGGTTCAACGGGTGGGGCAAAACGCGCAAATCAGCATCTCTCAGGGGAAAATTCCGGATCTGCATCTCGGTTCTGTCACACTGCATGAAGTCCCCTTCTACACCTACGACAACCAGGACACCGGCAACATCGCGAACTGGAATAAGGCGCATCCGGAAGCCCGAGTCGATGGGCTGATGGGGATGTCGGTACTGCGGAATTTGGCGATTGGGATCAATCCGCGCAGCCGTCGCATTCAGTTTTGGAACCCTGGAAAACTATCTCCCCAGGTCGCGGAACCGTTTCTCACCTCGGGCCTGGAGAATGGGAAACCCGTCGCGGTGCGTCAGATACCGATCGTACTGTCCTCAGTCGGCGTCGAAGTTCCGGTGCAGATCGGAAACGTCAAGACACGCCTCCTGTTGGACACGGGAGCTGCAATCAATATGGTGGGCAGCCGTCTTGCTCCCTATCTCCAGCCGTTGACCGCCAGCCATGCCGGAACGTTTTCAGGGGTGCTTGGCAGCGTTCCCACCGCCTTCTATGCGATACCCTCTTTGACGCTGGATCGCGAAGTTTTCGTGGGACCCTGGTTCCTGGTCGCCGGTGTCGTCGATCAGAAACAGATCTGCGGTATTCTCGGGATGAGTCTCTTTGCGGAGAACGGTTGTATCCTCGACATACCGGCCCGGAAGCTCTCTTTCGTGCGGACAGCGACCGCCGCAAGCGCCGCGCAGGAAAAACTGCATCGGCTCGGAATCGTTCCGATGGTTACGCAAGAGGGCATGATCGGCTTTCTGTTCGCAGGGGCGGCGAAAAGCGCCGGTTTGCAGCCGGAAGACATCGTGGTTCAGATCGATCATAGGCCGCTCGACCAGATTCAGGATTTGAACCTATCGAACTCCCCTTCGGGCAGTATCACCTTCACCCTGATGAGCCGTGAAAACGGCGCGGTCGTAAAAAAGGAGAGGGATTTCTCGCTGGAGGCCCTCCAAAAGGCCGCCTCGGCGCCTTCGCCGCTCGGGGAAGAGACCTCCTTGCTGCCCAAAGATCCTGTGATCTATCACTTTCCTTACGGGGCGCTCTATGTGCCCGCGAACTTCAAAGATCCTGTCGATCGAACCGGAAAAGACGCCGCGCTTCCCACACCCACTGGAGGCTATATTCTGCCGAAGCAAGGTCCGGACGGTACGGCAAGCCATATCCGGCTCAAAGCCTCCACCGTACTGGGCAATGGGGGAACCCTCTATCCCGCAGAACCGTCCCAACCGGTCGAGATCCCATCGGATGGCTATTGGCAAGAGAGACTGAATGGCCCGGCCAAAAGCACCTTTTTTATCGCGAACCCGGTCAAACAGAAAAAGCTACCGTCCGATGCAAAAACCATGAGCCTGCGCATCGCGTCCAAACATTTTAATACGGCGAGTGGGGGAAGAAGATTGAGAGATGAGTGATTTTACTGAGGATCCGGAGTACTACACCCAGGTCGGCAAGGATCTGCTTGAACGAGGGCAGAGGGAAGAGGCGATCCGTGCTTTTGAACAGGCGCTCCGACTGGATCCGGACTCGGCTTATGTGCACTACGTGATTGGGGAACCGCTTTCCGATGTCGGCAGAATGCAGGAGGCGAGCTATCACTACCAGGAGGCGGCCCGACTGGATCCGGAAGACCCGGATCCCTGGATAGGGCTGGGCTGGATCGCCATGCAGGAGGAGCGCTGGATAGACGAATGCGCCGCCTACGACCGCGCGCTGGAGATTCAACCCGACTGCGTGACGGCATTGATCAATCTGGGAGTCTGCTACGTGCAACTCGGCTTCTATGAGGAGGCGGTTCGGCTGTTGCGGCAGGCCGAAGCGTTGACCCCGGACGACACCGAAATTCCGGTCACCATTGCCAAAGCGCTTCAAGCAGCCGGCGATATGGATCCGAACACGGCGCTGGCCCACTCCAATCTGGCGAACCAGTTCTACGAGGTCGGTCGGGAGGAGGAAGCGTTCCTCGCCTGTAAAGCTGCGATACAGGCAGGTTCATCTCTGTGTCGGGTGTATCATATCCTCGGCGAGATCATGGAGAGTCGGGATCGGATGTCCGCGGCGCGCTTCTGGTGGAAGCGAGGCCTTGCGCAGCCCTGGGACGAAGCGACCCCGTTGGTGAGAGAGGCATTGCGGGAGGCGCGCAGACGGCGTGTCTCCAGGCGGGCCAGAGGGACAAAAAAGGCAAGAATCCGATCGAGCAGGCTATCTTAACACCTTCTTAAAGCGCTTGGGGTAAAATGCTCCCACAAGCTATCAGAAGGAGCCCGCCATTGTTGAAGTTCAAGAATCTGCTCAGGAACCCTGCCGCCATGTTCTGCCAGGGAGCGCTGTTGTCGGTGGGCCTGCTCGGGTTGACGCCGCAGGCGACGCTTGCGCAGCAAGCGCCCTACAACGGCAACGGGGAGTTCGCCACTGGGGTTCGGCAGTTCAAACGCCCGCATCTCACCGTCGTGATCTCGATCGATCAGTTTCGCGCGGACTACCTGCGCCGCCTCAACGACCTCTTTCTGCCCGCCCAGCAGGGAAGCGGCAAAGTGGGCGGCTTTCGCTATCTGATGACGCAAGGCTCCTACTTCGTGGATGCGCGCTACAATCATGTGCCTACCTTCACCGGGCCGGGCCACGCCGTGGTCCTGACGGGCGGCTCGCCCTATAAGACCGGTATCGTCAGCAACGACTGGTTCGATAAGACCACCAACACCCCCGTCTACTGCGTGGACGATCCGCGCCAGAAGGTCGTGGGAGCGGCGGCAGGCAGCACCGCGAAGCCGATGGGGCCGCTGAACCTGCACTCGACGACGGTCGGCGACGAGCTGAAACTGGCGACGGGCGGCGCGGCGAAGGTCGTGACGATCTCGCTCAAAGACCGCGCGGCGATCCTGCTGGGCGGGCATACGCAGGACGTCAGCCTCTGGTACGACGATGCGGGCGGACGCTGGATCAGCAGCACCGCCTACTGCAAAGACGGCAAACTCCCCGCCTGGGTCGAGGCCGTCAACTCCGAAACCATCCCCGAGAAATCCTTCGGAACCACCTGGACGCCTTCGGTCTCCGAGGCAGCCCTGGCGCGCACCATCGCGCCCAATCTGCCGGCCAAAAACGAACCGTACAACATGGGGCGCGCCTTCCCACACACCATCGGCAAAGAGAAGGTGAAAGCGAACTACCGCGCCTTTACGCTCACGCCTGCCGCCAACGCCTTCGTCTTCAACACCGCGAAGCGCGCCATCACCGCCGAGCATCTGGGGCAGCACGGCAGCACCCCCGATCTCCTCGCCCTCAATCTCGCCAGCAACGACTATGTCGGGCACGCCTTCGGCCCCTACAGCCCCGAAGCCCTCGACATGACGGTGCAGACCGACCGCCTGCTCTCCGACTTTCTGAACTTCCTCCAGACGACCGTGCCGGGCGGCTTGAAAGAGATCGTCTTCGTGCTCACGGCGGATCACGGCGTGGTGCCGATCGTGGAGAACCTCCAGGAGCGCGACATCGCGTCCGGACGTGTGCTGGAGTCCGACGTGGATGCGGCTGCGCGTAAGGCGCTCGTCGCTGCGTTTGGAGAGGGAGAGTGGATCGGCAAAGGCGCGAACGGTAAGACGGTCGGCGGCTACATGGAGCCCTATCTCTACCTCAACGATGCCGCGATGGATCAGGCCGTTGCGAGCGGCAAAGCGCCCTCGCGCGCTCAGATCGAGGAGGTTGCGGCTCGCGCCATCACCGCGCTGCCGGGCATCTACGCCTGCTACACCCGCGCACAGATCACGGAAGGGCGCTTGCCGCAGACCGAGATCGCGCGCCGCGTCACCAACGGTTTCTATCCGAAACTCTCCGGCGACGTCTTTGTCGTGAGCGAAGCCATGTACTTTACGGACCCCGGCACCCCCGGCCCCTACATCACCACGCACGGCTCACCTTACGCCTACGACACCCATGTGCCGATCCTGATCTCCGGAAGGGGAGTTCGTCCGGGCGTCTGGCCCGAACTCGTCTCGCCCGCCGACATCGCCCCGACCCTGTGCGCCCTGCTCGGCATCGAACTCCCCAGCGCCTGTGACGGTACGATCCTGAAGTCGGCTCTGCGGTAGAAGCTACGTCAATGTCGGTGTGGAGACGCGCCGACATTGACAGATCGGCCCCTCCTTCGGTATACTGAGTGTTAGTTTCGACAGCCCTCGCAAAATTTCCGATTGCGGTTGCTTCGCGCCCGATATCGCCCCGCTCTTACTCTCTGTTCAGAAAGGGCCTCGTCGGGCGTTGTGCTGTCTCTTCCGTCTTTTTACGGGAAAACCATTATGTTCGAGAGTCTTTCCGACAAACTACAGAGCGTCTTCCGCAATTTGAGCGGAAAGGGCAAAGTCTCCGAAGGCGATGTCAACGAGGCCATGCGCGAAGTGCGTCTGGCGCTGCTGGAAGCCGACGTCAACTTCCGGGTCGTCAAGGAGTTCGTCGCCAAAGTCAAAGAGAAGGCGATCGGCGTCGAGGTGCTGGAGAGCCTGTCGCCCGCACAGCAGGTCATCAAGATCGTCAACGACGAGATGGTGGAACTGTTGGGCGGCACGCAGACAGGTATCAATCTCTCCCCCGAGCCGCCCACGGTCATTATGCTCTGCGGCCTCCAGGGGGCCGGTAAGACGACGCTGAGCGGCAAACTGGCGGCCTGGTATAAGAAACAGGGACGCAATCCGCTGATGGTCGCCTGCGACATCTACCGCCCCGCCGCCGTGAAGCAGCTGCAGGTGCTCGGCGAACAGATCAAGATTCCGGTCTTTACGCTGCCGCCCGGAGAGGGCAAATCGCCGCCGACCATCGCCCGCGCCGCCATTCAGCAGGCGAAGGAGAACGGCAACGACATCGTCATCCTCGACACGGCCGGACGCCTCGCCATCGACGAAGAGCTGATGGACGAACTCGGGCAGATGAAGGTCTGGGTCAAGCCGCACGAGATTCTGCTGGTCGTGGACGCCATGGTCGGACAGGACGCCGTCAACTTTGCCAACGAGTTCAACTCGAAACTCGGCCTGACCGGCTTCGTCATGACGAAGATGGATGGAGACACTCGCGGCGGCGCCGCGATCTCGATCCGTGAAGTGACCGGAGTGCCGATCAAGTTCCTGGGAACCGGCGAAAAGCTCGATGCGCTCGAACCTTTCTATCCCGACCGCCTCGCCTCCCGTATCCTCGGCATGGGCGACATCCTGAGCCTGATCGAACGGGCGCAGGAGGCCGTCGATGAGAAGAAGGCCGCGGAACTCGAAAAGAAGCTGCGCGAAAGCAAGTTCGACCTCAACGACTTCCTGGAGCAGATGCAGCAGATGAAGAAGATGGGGCCGCTGGAGAACATCCTCAAGATGCTCCCCGGCGTCAACAGCCAGATGCTGGATCAGGTCAACATCGACCCGAAACTGCTCGCGCGCAAAGAGGCCATCGTTCAGTCCATGACGCAGGAAGAGCGCCGCAACCCGGCGGTCATCAACGGTCCGCGCCGACGGCGTATCGCCAAAGGGTGCGGACAGAGCGTGCAGGACGTCAATCAGTTTTTAAACGAGTTCGAACAGATGCGGAAAATGATCCGTAATATGATGGGGCCGGGCGGCCAGGCGAACAAACCGGGCGCGGGCGGCAACGGCCTGGGCAGTGCGATCCGGCGCTCCGGTCCAAAAATGCCCACCGGCGGCAAAGGCGGACGCTTCCGCTTTTTCAAACACTAGTCGTCCTTCCCGTTCCTGGGAAGGTTACTTTACAGATGCAATCAGGCCGGCGCTGAACCCGGCTGTCCGACAGAACAAGGAGTGAGAATACCGTGGCAGTGAAGATACGATTGAAGCGACTGGGCGCCAAAAAACGACCCGTCTATCGGGTAGTGGTCGCCAATAGCACCGAATCGCGCGATGGTCGCTTTATCGAGACGATCGGACAGTACGATCCGTGCGCAACTCCCCCTACCGTGAATATCGACGCCGACAAGGCGCTGGCATGGCTCTCCAAGGGAGCGCAGCCCACCGACGTTATCCATGACCTGTTCCGTAAGCAGGGAATCCTTGACCGCTTAGAGGCGGCCAAGAAGGCAGCGCGCGATGCGCGGGCAGAAGCAGCCACCAAATAACTACTCGAAGAAGGGGTCAAACCGTTGCAAAGCCTGATCGAATATCTGGTCAAAGCGCTCGTAGATGAGCCGGATCAAGTCACCATCACCGAAGTCTCCCAGGAAGAAGCCACCACCTACGAAGTGCGTGTCGCTCCCGGCGATCTCGGCAAAGTGATCGGTAAGCAGGGACGGATCGCCAATGCCCTGCGCACGGTCGTCAAGTCTGTTGCCATGAAAGACAAGCGCAAAGTCTACGTCGAGATCATCGCCTAGACTATGCCGACTCCGAAAGACAAAGACTCGGAAAGAAGCAGTATGAGTCTCGAAGAGTGGAGCCTGATGGTCGGGGAGATCGTCGCCCCGTTCGGTATCAAAGGAGAGGCCAAAGTCCGCCTCTCTACCGATTTCCCCGACCGTTTTTCCCGCCTGCGTCAGGTCTGCCTGCGCCTGCCGGACGGTACCATGCGCCTCTGGGACGTGGAAGCCGCACGCCATCATAAAGAGCAGGTGCTGCTGAAGCTGAAGGGCGTGAACCGGATCGAAGACGTGGAACCCCTGCGCAATGCGCAGGTGCTGATCCGCGCGACGGAGGCCGTCCGGCTTCCGGCCAATGAGTACTATATCCATGACCTCCTTGGATGCGAAGTCGTCACCGAAACAGGACGTGTGTTGGGGGCGCTGACCAACGTGCTGCGCGGGGATGCGATCGTCCACGACGTCTATGTGATCGGAGAAGGCAAAAGCGAGATTCTGCTGCCCGCCATCAAGGAGATCGTCCGCGATGTCGATCTGGCTCAGCGTCGGATCGTGGTCACGCCGACCCCCGGCCTGCTGCCCGAAGAGCAGGAAGCGGGCGTGCCCGAAAGTGGAGAGGCTGCCGCGCCCGAGGCGCCGGAACCCGACGTGTGATGCGAATCGATATCGTTACCGTGTTTCCCGAGATGATCGAGGCCGCGCTCGACCATAGCATTGTGAAGCGGGCTATGGAGCGGGACCTTGTCACGATTCGGGTGGTCAACCTGCGCGACTATACCTACGATCGTCATAAGACCACCGACGATGTGCCCTACGGCGGCGGCGGCGGGATGGTCATGAAGATCGAACCGATCGCGGCGGCCCTGGAAGATTTGACACAGGGGTGCCAGGTGCAGCCCCGGATTGCGGTGACCGATCCGCGTGGTCCGTTGTTCACGCAGGAGACGGCGCGCACCTGGGCGCGAGAACCGCATCTGATCCTGCTCTGCGGCCACTACGAAGGCATGGACGAGCGGGTCCGGCAGCATCTTGTGACCGACGAGATCTCTGTCGGAGACTATATTTTGACGGGCGGTGAACTGCCGGCCCTGATCATCGTGGATGCCCTGACGCGCCTGCAAGCCGGCGCGCTGGGCGACGCGCAGGGCGCGGAGAAGGACACCTTTACCGACAACCTGCTGGAGTATCCGCACTACACCCGCCCGCGTTCGTTTCGCGGCTGGGAGGTGCCGGAGATGCTGTTGAGCGGGCACCATGCCCGCATCGAAAGCTGGCGGCGGTGGCACCAATTGCAGGCCACCCGGGAACGCAGGCCCGATCTGTTCACGCGCCTGAACCTGACGCCGCAAGATAGAAAACTGCTGGACGCGGAGGAGCCGCAACCCCCTCCCGACAGCAAACCGGTCGCGATGCGCACGACCGACGGCCCACTGCCGCAGACGACCGCAGAGACCGAAACGCCGCGCACGGAACTACAAGGGGAAACCGATGGCACTGACACAGCAAGTTATTCGTGATATCGAACGCGCCGAAATCGAGCGTTCACGTGAAATATGGGCCAGCAACGAGAATCGCCGCAAAGAGCAGGAAGCGAAAGACAAAAAGCGCCCGTTCAATGAGGCGGATCGCGTGAGCGTCGAGCAGCGCGTCGCGCTGCCGAAGTTCCGACCCGGCGACACCGTCCGTGTCCACGCCAAGGTCGTGGAAGGCGATAAAGAGCGCATCCAGGTGTTCGAAGGCGTCGTGATCGCTCAGAACAACACCAGCACGCGCACCAGCTTCACGGTCCGCAAAATCTCGCATGCCAGCGTCGGTGTAGAGCGCACCTTCCTCCTGCACTCGCCGCGCATCGAGAAGATCGAAGTCGCACGCCACGGTCTGGTGCGACGCGCCAAACTCTACTATCTGCGTGGCGTCATCGGTAAGAAGGCTCGCATCAAAGAAGATCGAAACGCCAAACGCTAGGCTTTCGTACTGTACATCGGGTGTTCCGCTCTACGGGAACACCCGAATGTCGCTTTTTTGAGGAGCAGTCGTCTCATGCATACCACTACCGACGCCGGAGTTCCCGAGCTACTGGCGAATCTGAACGTTGCCACCATCGTCCTGATCGCGACGGCGCTGACCTTTCTCCGTATGGTCCTGTTGAGTCTGAAGGCTTCGCCGACGCCCGGCAAGCCTGCGGAGACGCATCCCTCCGCCCGGCCCGTTGCTGAGATCCTGGAATCGCTCATCATTGCGGGCGTGCTGGTTTTCCTCATCATCCGTCCCTTCTTTGTGCAGGCGTTCTACATTCCCTCCGAATCGATGGAACCGACGCTGCTCGGTCACGACCCCGGCCACAATATTGTCACCAACATCGACCATACCGACACCGTCCATGACCATATCTTCGTCAACAAACTGGTCTATCGCCTGGGCAATCCGCAGCACGGCGACATCATCGTCTTCAAAGCCCCCAAAGAGGCGGACGGAGAGGATCGCAATCTCGGGCAGCCGCAAAAGGAGAATATCCTGATCAAGCGCTGCATGGGGATCCCCGGCGACACGATCTGGATCCATGACGGTGCGGTCCACCGCAAATCGTCGGGCGACAAAGATTTTACGAAACTGGTCGAGCCCTACCTCGATCCCAAACTCCCGCTGGATAACCCGCAGCGTCAGGACGCCATGTTCGGCGTGTCTGAGCCGCTCGTCCTGGGTCCCGATCAGTACTTCGTGATGGGCGACAACCGCAACGACAGCAACGACAGCCGCTTCTGGGGCACCGTAGAGCGCAAGAGGATCATCGGCAAAGCCTCGATCATCTTCTTCCCGTTCAACCGGATACGGATCATCCACTAGCCTCTCCAGGACCGCGATCTCGGGAATGAAGGAGATGCCTGCAAAAGGCGCTCTTAGTCAATTCGGGCACTCTCATACACAGGGTGCCCGAACGTCATTATTAGAGGAAGGAGCCTCTTCATGCCTTACGGTTTCGCGCCCTGGTTAACCGATGTTCTCTCCAACTTGAGCGCTCCGTACGTGGTTCTCATCGCGTTGGCGGTGACGGTGCTGCGGCTGCTCTTGATGCGCCGTAAGGTGACGCTCTCTCCCGGAATGCCGCCGCAGGCGAGCGTGTCCGCACGCACGCTCGCGGATGTTTTGGGAGTGCTCCTCGGGTGCTTCGTGGTCTTCTGTCTGTTCGTCCTTCCCTTCTTTCCGAAACTTTTCTATATTCCCTCTGAAGCGATGGAGCCGACGCTGCTCGGCCACGATCCCGGCCACAATCTCGTCACCGGCATCGACCATACCGACAGCGTGCACGATCATATCATTGTCAACCAACTGACCTACCGGTTGGGCGATCCACAGCATGGCGACATCATCGTCTTCAAAGCGCCGAAAGAGGCGGACGGCGAGGATCGCAATCTCGGGCAGCCGCAAAAGGAGAATATCCTTACCAAGCGCTGCATGGCGATCCCCGGCGACACGATCTGGATCCACGACGGTGCGGTCTACCGCAAACAGCCGGGCCAGAAGGATTTTACGAAACTGGTCGAGCCTTACCTCGATCCCAAGCTTCCGCTGGAAGACCCGCAGCGCAGCGACGCCGTGTTCGGCGTGCGTGAGGCGTTTACGCTGCCGCCCGATCAGTACTTCGTGATGGGCGACAACCGTAACGACAGCAACGACAGCCGCTTCTGGGGCACCGTGGCGCGCACCAGGATCATCGGCAAAGCGACCGCGATCTACGCGCCTTCGGATCGTCGTCGCGCGCTGCCTTAGGGAACCCATAAAATAGCGAGGGGTTCTGAAACGCCTGTGGAAAGCCGTTCGTAGTCCGTTCGGGTGTTCCTGGATTAAAGAACGCCCGGACGCCTTTTTGAGGAGCCATCTCATGCACGCGATTTCCGATTCCGGAGCCTCCGAACTTCTTGCCAACCTGAGTGTTCCCGTCATTGTTCTTGCGGCGCTGGTGCTGACCTGCCTGCGCCTGTTCCTGATGAGCCGGAAGGTCTCGATACCCGGCAGGCCGGTGAAGATCCATCCCCTGGCCCGCAGTCTTGCAGAACTTCTGGAATCGCTCCTCGTTGCAGGCGTTCTGGTCTTTCTGATCATTCGCCCCTTCTTTGTCCAGGCTTTCTATATTCCCACGGGATCGATGGAGCCGACGCTGCACGGCCATGAGCCGGGCCGAGACACGGTTACCGGCGTGGAGTATACCGACAGCGGTCACGATCATATCTTTGTCAACAAGTTGGCCTATCGCATGGGCGACCCGCAGCGCGGCGACATCATCGTCTTCAGGGCCCCCAAAGAGGCGGACTCCGATGACCAGATGCTGGGCCTGCCCCAGGTAGAGCATATCTTTATCAAGCGTTGCATCGCGATTCCCGGCGACACGGTGTGGGTCCATAAAGGGCAGGTCGATTTCAAGCAGGCCGGTCAGAAAGATTTTACCAAACTGGTCGAACCCTATCTCGATCCCAAAGTGCCGATGGACAATCCCCAGAAGCCGGATGCCATCTTTGGGGCATCCAAGCCGCTCACGCTGGCGCCGGGCCAGTATTTCGCGATGGGCGACAACCGCAACAACAGCTACGACAGCCGCTTCTGGGGACCGGTCGAGCGGAATCGGGTCCTGGGTAAATGCGCCTTTATCTTCTTTCCCTTCAACCGCATTCGCATCACGCAGAGCGTGCATAAGGAAGTGACTCTTAACGCTCACGAGGAGTAACGGCAGGCGATACAGGGATGGAACCCGGCGCGTCGGAAAGTTTGGAAGGGGCGATATGCACGACTGGTGGCAGGAGGAGCGAGAGGCCTGGGATGCGGGCTATCGGTGCGTGGCCGGAATCGACGAAGCCGGTCGTGGGCCGCTGGCGGGTCCGGTCGTTGCGGCCTGCGTGATGTTGCCTCTGGGCAGACGTCCGGATGGACTGAACGACTCCAAACAACTCACCCCGCGCCAACGCGAGACTCTTTTTGAAGCCATCCTGAGCCTGGCGCGCGGCTGCGGCCTCGGTGTAGTCTCGGCCCCGGAGATCGACCGCCTCAACATCCTGCGGGCCACCCACCTTGCCATGCGGCAGGCGCTCGATGCGCTTCCTGCGGGCATGCAGCCGGATCTCGTCCTGATCGACGGCCTGCCGGTGCGGCCCTTTCCGCTCGATCAGGTCGCGCTGGTAAAAGGCGACTCCCGCAGCGCCTCCATTGCCGCCGCCTCGATCCTCGCGAAAGTCACCCGCGACCGCCTCATGTGCGAATACGACGCTCTCTACCCGATGTATGGATTTGCCGCTCACAAAGGCTATGGATCCGCGGCGCATCTGCGCGCTCTGGCGGAGTATGGACCCTGCGCTGACTTGCACCGCCGATCCTTTCGACCCGTAGCCGAGGCGCTGAGGGCCAGGAATGCCGATGCCGGAAGCTAAGGGTGGGCGCAAACGACTCGGCGCGGAGGGCGAAACCGTCGTGCGCGCCTACCTGGAGCAGCGGGCCTGGCGGATCGTGGCCATGAACTACCGCTGCACCGCCGGAGAGATGGACGTCATCGCCGAAGAGCCGACCACCCCGGAACCGACCCTCGTCTTCCTCGAAGTGAAAACCCGCCGGGGCGCTCAGCACGGCAGCCCCCGTGAAGCGGTAGACCACCGCAAACAACAACGCCTGGCCGCTGTCGCGCAGTCGTTCCTGGGAGAGCGCGCGGCGGGCGGCGAGGAGCCTGCCTGCCGCTTCGACATCGTCGAAGTCTTCGTCGGAGCCGACGGCCTCTCCCGCGTCGTCCTGCACCGCGCCGCTTTTACCGCCGGTTTTTGAAGATCCGGCCCAGGCTCCGAGCCACTCCGCCCGGATTCTTCGGAGGCGTCTGTCCGGGGGATGGCTCCGAAGGACGCAGCAGTTCTTCGGGAGCGGTTGTGTCTGCGTTTTCGGAACTGCTGCGCAGCAGTTCCTGGTTCTCCTGGACCGTATCGTGGTCGCTTGCCCGTAAGAGCACCCTGGACTGGACTCTATTCCGGAGTTCCGCCAGCACCGCTTCTGCCCCACGTTTGACGCTTGCCTCCGTACTCTCTTTGCGGCATAGATTTTCGCAGAACGTCTGCACTTTGCCAAGCGCATAATGTACCTTCTTACCGCCGATGTCGTGTGACGTTCTTGTTAAGGTCTGCATGGTATCCAACCTCTGCGCAGGGGTAAGGACCGCCGAGGAGAGGACCCGTAAAGGCAGTTCCGCAGCGCTCCCCATCTGCTCCAGCGCCCTCGCCGCCGTATGCCGAACAGTGATGTTCTCATCTTTAAGCGCAGCGCAGAGCGCTACGATAGAGAGTTCCCCCAATTTCCCCAGGGTGTCGGCGGCAAGGGCACGCACATGGGGATCCTCCTTCGGATCCTGAAGGATCGTGCAGAGCGGCAGCACGGAAGCGTTCCCGATCTTTACCAATGCTCGAACAGCGGAACCGCGTACCATCGTCACCACATCGTGGAGAACGGCGCAGAGGGGCTCGATCGCTCGCGGATCGGCGATCTTTCCCAGCGCTTCCGCCGCATAGTAGCGAGTCTTAACATCCTCATCCTTGAGGACCTGACACAGCGGTTGCACTGCCCTCTTATCCCCGATCTTACTGAGCGCCCAGGCGGTGCAATAGCGAACCTCCGCCTCCGTATCTGTGAGCGCAGTGCAGAGCGGTCCGACAGCCCGTTCATCCGGCATCTGCTGGAGAGCCTCCGCCGCAGCGCAGCGTACGATGGAATCCTGGTCTTGCAGCGCGGCGCACAGCAGCGGAACGACTCCTTTTCCGATCTGCCTCAGCGCTCTGGCCGCGGCGCTGTAGAGAAAGAAATCGTTCCGATCTCTATCGATACTATGGTGAATCGCAATGCTGAGCGGCACCACGGCCCGCAGATCCCCCAGCCATCCGAGCGTTTCCGCCACGGAAATGTGAACTCCCGGACTCGTGACCGCGGCGCAGAGCGGTTGGACCGCCCGCATATCCGCAATCGGCGCCAGCGCTTTGGCGACAGCCGAACGCACCTCCGCGTCTTCATCGCGCAGCGCCGTGCAGAGCGATTCATGCGCCTGTATGTCGGCGATCTTTTCCAGCGCTTCGGCCGCATAGCGGCGCACGGCGCGGCTCTGATCCATGAGGGCAACGCAGAGGGATTCGACGGTTCGCGCATCGCCAAGCGGTATGAGCGCCTGAGCTGCCGCCGCACGCACTTCGGCATCCGTATCCTGGAGCGCGGCGCAGAGCGGTTCGACCGCCGGTGTCGCTTCCTTCTGCCCCAACACCGAGGCCGCCGAAGCGCGGATATAGGGATGCTCCTCGGTGAGGGCGGCGCACAGTTGTTCGACTGCCTGCGCTTCCGTGCTCACTAACAGTGCATAGATCTGATGACAACGCACCGCGGCCGCTTCCGTCCGGGGGGGCGCCGTAAGCGGCAGACCGCCGCTCTCCCACTGCTCCATCGCTTTTGCCGCCGCCGCGCGCACAGTGATGCTCTTATCCCCAAGCGCTGCCCAGAGGGGTTCGACGGCCCGAACATCGTTCCTGCCTACTGTCCCCAACGCCTCAACCGCCGCCGCGCGCACCGTGTCGTCTTCCTCCTTGAGCGCCGTGCAGAGCGCTCTGAATGCCCGGGCATTCCCGATCTTTCCCAGCGCCTCAGCCGCCTCAGCGCGCACCGAAGGATCCTCATCTTTGAGCGTAAGGCACAACGCTTCGACGGCCCGCACATCCCCGATCTTCCCCAACGCCTGGGCCGCATAAAGTCGAACATCCTTGTCTGTATCTGTGAGCACACTGCAGAGGGACTTAAGCGCCCCTGAGTCCGCAATCTCTCCTAATGCCCATGCCGCGACAGAACGAACCCGGTCTTCTTTATCCTTGAGAGCAGCGCATAACGATTTGACTGCGAGCCTGTCGCCCTGGTGTCCCAATGCGGCGACCACATTACGGCGAACAGTCGGGTCCTCATCTTGGAGGGCAGTCATGAGGGGGGCGAGTGCACGTGCATCTTTAATCTTCGTCAGTGCAAAGGCCGCTACAGAGCGAGGCGTGCTTCTCTCCTCATGGAGTGCGGCACAGAGCGGCGGCACCGCTGCTTCTCCGAACTTTCCCAGCGCCTCACCTGCCGCGTAGTACACATTCCAGTCTCGGTCCTTGATCGCAGCACAGAGCGGTATCAGCGCCCGTATATCTCCAATCAGCGCCAGCGCCTTCACTGCAGAAGCGCGGACATCAGCGTCCCTATCGTTGAGCGCGGTGCAGAGGGGGTCAACTGCCCGCAAATCTCCTATCTTCCCCAGGACTTCCGCGGCATGAAAACGCACCCAGGTATCTTCGTCCTGGAGTGCAGCACATAACGGCGGAACGGTAACTTCGCCTATCTGCGCCAGCGCCTGAGCGGCATAGCGGCGCGCATTGGGGTTCTCATCCCGGAGTGCGGCGCACAACGGCTCTACTGCCCGTATATCTCCGCTTCGTCCCAAAGCTCTGGCCGCCTCCCAGCGAACCTCCACCTCCTTATCCTTGAGATTCAGGAGATGCGTTCGGAGATCGGGAAGCAAAAGAGGAGTATCAGGCGGCGAGGTCAGCGGATGTTCGGTGAGTTGCATGACTGCAAGGCTGCTCCCTGGAGCAAAAAAATTTGGGGCCGGTTTCAGCGGCCCCAGGGGAGGATCCATTACTCACGTTTTCTTAAGGAGTGAAACGTACAACGATCACTCTTATAGACGCGCGTAAACCTCCGGAGTTTCAAAAGTTCACTTCTCGAAAATGAACTTTATGTTTTCCAAGAGGGGAGGCCATCTTCGACACAATGTTATCATCTATCGAGAGATATTCAATCCCCGCGGAACGCATCAGGCTTCCGAAATCACCTTGCGGATACGGTCGTCGAAGGCTTTCTGATCGACGATAAAGGACTGCAGCGCCGACTCCGTCATCAGGTCGTCGAGCGAGGCGCGCCCGGCCCAGGCGGCGGTTTCGGGGATCTTGCCCTTGGTTCGGATCGCAGTCTGCTCGTCCGGGGTAAAGTTACTGAACAGCTTCGTGCCGAAATCTTTGTCCGCGGTGCGCAGATCGTCGCCGGTCAGGTTCACGCCACCGCGCGAGGCCAACTGCGCCGCGAACTTCTTGAAGTTGTCGTCGATCGTCCAGAGCACCTCGACGGCGCTCTTGTCGGTACCGTCGCCCAGTTTGACTTCGTAGTGCTCTCCGGTGCGCAGGGTCAGGTCCGCCGCCGTATGCCCCTGGTCGTAGAACTCCGCGACCGCCTTCGGAGGAATCGTATAGACATCGACGCCTGCCAGGGAGATCATCTGCTCGGCGCTCCGCATGGAGGCGGCGATCTGATGGGTGGGGATGTCGGCGTAGGTCTCGCGCAGTTCGCGCACGGCCGCCTGCGAGGCCAGCGTGACCTTCTCACCCACATACTTGCCGTCCCCGAGCTTGTTGTCCGCCACCACGGCGTTGAGACGGCCCAGGAAGACATTAACGTAGTTGGGTTTCGACAGCAGCGCGGCCAGATAGTTCTGGCGGGCGGAGAAGCCCAGCGTGTAGTTGATGGGGATGTTTTCGGCGCGGACACGGGCGACGGCGCAGTAGCCTTCCGGCGTCAGCGGGATCTTCACGATAAAGCGATCCGGCTGGATGGCGATGTAGCGCTGGGCATACCGTACGGTCTTCTCGATATCGTGTCCGACGGCCGGATGCAGCTCCACGCTGACCATGGCGTCGAACGCCCGCACCAGACGCAGCGCGATATGGCAGTTGACGACGAACACCACATCCAGCACCAGTTCATCTTCGGAGATGCCGGGCTCGACCTCTTTGACGCGCCGCGCGACATCTTTGATCACCTCGTCCATGATGCCCGTCTGAACGACCTGATTGGCCAGGGTGTTGTTGGTGGTCAGCGCCGACATCTCCAACCGCCAGAGTTTGCTGGCCTCTTCCAGGTTGCCGGTATCGAGCCAGAGTTCCGTGCCCAGCGCGCGGAACTTCGCCAGCACGGGGTCACTGGCCGGCGTCGGCACACGCGCCGGAGCGTGCTTCACATCGCGAGCCAGCTCCGCCAGCAGCTCCTCTTTCCGAGTCAAATTCAACGTTGCAGTCATCCTATCTCATCCTTTCGTACATCTTGGCACTCCAGCACCCTTTCGACATATCTCTCGGCTATCCCTTCCCTACGAGAGGCCGTACCAGCCTTTGGTACGGGGCATCATCCAGAAGACGCCGATCGCGATGGCGGCGACCGCGAACAGAGCGGTCGGAGAGCGGTGCAGGTTCAGCAGCGCAAAGAGAATCAGCACCCCGAGGTTGGCCATCCAGGCCCAGGGGCGCTGTGTCCAGGCTGCCCAGGCAAACACTCCCAACGCAATCGCAGCGGGCACCAGCAGAATCGCGGCAAGAATCGGGCCTACGGTTCCGAACGCTGCAGCGACGTAGTTGGTTCCTTCCGCGTTGGTCGTCTGTCGGGCGGCGAAGTTGGCGAAGACGATACGCAGGGGCCAGAACAGCGCGAATACGCCGTCCAACACCGTCACGGCGATCACGGCGGGGGGCCGGGTCTCCAGGTGGACGACCTGTTTGGCCAGGTTGCCCTGATAGACCTCCCCTTTGAGCTCTCCACTGTAGGCGGTCATCGGGTTCATGCAGGCTTTGCAAAGCGCGGCGCTTGAATCGTTGGGTGTCCCGCAGTTGGGGCACTGAATGGTATCCGACATAGTTCTCTCATTTCGTTTTCGGATTTTTGACTTTCGATTTTAGATCTCGCTCTTTCATTCTGGCTTGCAGATCTTGCGGCTCCGATTGCGGCTTGAGATTTCTGTCTTTTAGGGTCGACTTCAGCGACGTAATCGGGTTCGCCATCTTCTGACGAATTCCGTCGGGAGTCTGATGTAAGGTTCCGGAGTCCAGGGCGAGGCGCTTCAGTTCCGCCAGTTCGAATTCGAGTGTTTCGCGCAGACCTGTCTCCAGAGAGCGCGGCAGGAAATCCAGTTCCAATCGGGCCTTTTGGTCGGCGCCCAGATAGGTCTTTCCGGCGAGAGTGCGCAGCGCTTCCGCACTGGACGCTTCCGGCACATGTTTCAGGTGGCCTACGATGCCCATGACAGCCGCAAAGGACTGCATCATAATCGGATCGGGATGAAAGCGCGGCGGCTTGACCTTTGTGATCTTCTGGGCAATTTCGAATGCTTCTACCAGTGTGTGCTGCGGACCGGCCAGGATGTAACTCTCGCCCGGTTTGCCTTTCTCCATCGCCTGAATGTGCCCTGTGGCAATGTCTTCGACATGGCCCCAGCAGAACGCGGTCTTCTTCGGGACCATTTTTAGACGCTTTTGCAGATAAGCGACCCACATATTGTGCATACTGCTTGCGTCCCCTGGACCGTAGACAAGCCCCGGCTGCACGATAATGATCGGCACACGCTGCTCTTGCATTTTCTGCACGATCTCGTAGTGCGCCTCCCATTTTGTAAAGTCGTAGATGCTGGACCAGGGGCCGTGAGGTCGGTAGGTTTCGTTGAACTTTCTGCCTTTGGTATCTGAAAAGACAGCAAGAGTGCTTGTATAGACGCACCTGGGGATTTTGAGTTCCCGAACTAGTTCCATCACATTTCGGGTGCCGGTGACATTGAGCGCCTCTGCGACAGCGATCTCCTTCTTGTCCTTGACCCCCAGCCGATGCCACTCTGCGGTATGAAAGACGCCGTCCATGCCGGTCATGGCTTCCCGCATACTCTCTTTTCGGGTGAGATCGCCGCGCATGACTTCGACGCCGGTCTCACCCATATGGCGGTCCCGATCCGGATTTCGCGTGATCGAGCGGACGTCGTGTCCCTGCTCGACCAACTTGCGTGCGACCCAGCGACCGATGAAACCCGTGGCACCAGTAATTAAGTATTTCATGGTACTCTCCTCTCGAACACCAGCGAATGAGAACTGTTCTATTCAGGCAGGATCTGCGCTATCGCCGCGAAGTCGTCTTTCAGATGCGCGTAGAGCGACTGGTAGACTTTATGGAAGCGGTCGTAGGCGCTATGGTTGACCACGCAGGGATCCGTGGACTGTTTGACCTGGATCGTGGCGCGGCAGGCTTCCTCCACGGAAGCGTAGACCCCGGTGCCGACCCCTGCCAGCAGGGCGACTCCGAGGGCGGGACCTTCGTCCACACTGATAGTGACGTGGGTATGACCCGAAACGTCGGCCTGGATCTGTCGCCACACTTTACTGCGTGCGCCGCCGCCGGAAGCGCGCACCTGGCGAATGGGCAGGTTCATCCCCTCCATGATCTCGAACGAGTCGCGCAGGCCGTAGGCGACGCCTTCCAGAACGGCGCGGGCCACCGTGGTGCGGTTGGTGCGGCGGGTGATGCCGAACAGCACGCCGCGGGCATTGGCATCGGCGTAGGGCGCCCGTTCGCCGGTGAGATAGGGCAGAAAGATCAGCCCTTCGCAGCCGATGGGGGCGCGCTCCGCCTCCGTGCAGATGATGTCGTAGGGATCGCGATCGAGCGCCGCCGCCACCACCTTCTCCGGCTGGCAGTAGGCATCCCGATACCACTGGAGCGAGCCGCCCGCCGAGAGCATGACGCCCATCAGATGCCACTTGCCCGGCACTGCGTGGCAGAAGGTGTGCAGACGCAGCAGAGGATCGACGATCGGTTCGTCGCTGAACGCGAAGACCACTCCGGAGGTGCCGATGGTCGAAGAGATGATCCCCGTCTCGACGATGCCGTTGCCCACGGCCCCCGCCGCCTGATCGCCTCCGCCGCCCACCACCGGCGTTCCGGCACGCAGTCCGGTCAGTTGGGCCGCTACGTCGGAGATCCGCCCCGACACTTCGGGCGACTCGTAGCACCTGGGCATCCAGTCGTGCGGCAGGCCGATCGCGTCCAGCATCTCCCAGGCCCACTCGCGTTTGCGGACGTTGAACAGGGCGGTTCCGGAAGCGTCGGAGACTTCGGTCGCGAACTCCCCGGTCAGCATATAGCGTACATAGTCTTTGGGCAGCAGGACTTTGCGGACCTGCGCGAAGACCTCCGGCTCGTGATTGCGCAGCCAGACGATCTTGCCCGCCGTAAATCCGGTCAGGACGGGGTTGGAGATCAGTTCGACGACCTTCTCCCGTCCCACCGTCTCCGTGATCCAGTCGCACTCGGCCTGGGTGCGCTGATCGTTCCAGAGCAGGGCGCGGCGCAGCACCTTACCGCCGCCGTCCAGAAAGACGGAGCCGTGCATCTGCCCCGACAGCCCGACGCCGCGTATCTCCGCCGGATCGACACCGGATTTGCGCAGAACCTGCTGAATGGTATCGCACGTCGCCAGCCACCAGTCTTCCGGCTCCTGCTCGCTCCACTGCGGCTTCGGGCTGTAGAGCGGATACTCCCGCATCGCCCGCGCCCGCACCGTGCCCGTCTCGTCGATGAGAATCGTCTTCGTCCCGCTCGTCCCGATATCCACCCCGATCAAATACGCCATGATCTGCTCCTTACGCCAGTCTAAAGAGATTATAAGCCGCACGAAGCGGCCTGTCAAATTTCTCGATCCGATAGTATATCTACGCAATCGGACGTCCCGGCGGTTCAGCGGCATTCGTTGAGGTTTGGCGGGTCCATGGTCTCCAGCCTGCTGATGTCAGGGTACTCCAAGAAGATAAAAACCACATGAAAAGGGCCGATAAAGCCGCGCGATATTTCCTGGTATACTCATTCTGGAGTTTGAAGGGAGACACCGGTCGGCTGTGTAACCCTGGTTTTGACGGCGCCGTTCCCTAAAACATATTGCTCCTTCCCGAAGGATGATCGATGGATATTTCCGAACAACTGAATCGGATGCGGGCCGGACACAAGACAGCCGTCGCGGGTCTGGCTCAAGTTATCGCTACGCCATTGCTCTCTTCCCGCCCCCCGCGATCCCCCTCCTATGAAGCCGAGAACCGCGCCCTGCGGACACTTTTGCGCGATCTGGCCGCAGATCCGAAGCGTATTCTGCAATCGCTGTGTGACACCGCTCTAGAGTTGTGTCAGGCGCATTCGGCAGGCATCAGTATTTTGGAAGGGGAAGGCGACGATCGCCATTTTCGCTGGCAGGCGCTCTCGGGGGAGTATGCTCCCTATCTGCAGGGCATGACCCCACATGACTTTGGTCCTTGCGGATTGACGGTGGAGAGCGACGCGCCCCTGCTGCTCCAGGAGCCGGGGCGCTATTTCACCTACTTGCATCAGGCGGATCCTCCGATCGTGGAACTGCTTCTCGTTCCGTTTCACCTGGATGGCAACCCCGTTGGCACCGTTTGGGTCATCTCTCATGATCAGTACCGGCGGTTCGATGCAGAAGATGCGCGCCTGCTGCTCAGTCTGGCAGACTTTGCGGCGACGGCCTGGCAGAGTGTTGCGGCACGTATGACCCTGGAAAAGGAGATCGCCGAGCGTAAGCATGCAGAACAGATGCTGCGCGAGCGCGCGGAAGAGATCGTGCATCTCAACGAACGCCTGCGTATGGCGATGACGGAGACCCACCATCGAGTCAAGAACAATCTGCAGTTGATCTCCGCCCTCATCGATATGCAGCAGACAGACGATCGGGAGATGGTGCCGATGTCGGAGCTGGCGCGTCTGGGACAGAATGTCAGCGCTCTCGGCGTGATCCATGATGTGTTGACGCAGGAGGCCAAATCCGCGGACGAACACGGACAGGTCGCCCGTATTTCGGTCAAAGCGGTCTTCGACAAACTTCTGCCCATGCTCCGGACCATTATGCCGGGGCGCCTGCTCTGCTACTCCGCGGAGGATACGCTGCTGCCGGGCCGGCTGATGACTGCGCTGATGGTCATCACCAACGAGCTTGTCTCCAACGCGATCAAGCACGGCAAAGGGAAGATCGAACTGCATTTTCGTGTGGTCGAACAATGGGCCACCCTGGAAGTCCTGGACGATGGCCCCGGATTTCCGGAAGGCTTCGATGCCGAGCAGGCGTCCAACACCGGACTGGATCTTATTGAAAACATGTCCCGTCTGGACCTCCGAGGCCGGACGCTCTACAGGAGCCGTGCGGAAGGCGGCGGACATGTGAGCATTCAATTTCCGTTGCCGCCAACGAGCGCGGCTTAATCCTGTTCGGCTGTCGTTGGGCGCTTTGAAGCCGGCCATGGAAAAAGACCGTTCGGAAGCAGGATAAATAGGCTTCCGAACGGTCTTGGTATGGGTTGCATCCGCCAGGATGTATGAATATAGAATGGCATTCGACGCTGTCAGAGCAGCGGAGAATCAGGCGGCGGTTGCGAACGATTCCGGGGATGCGGTTTTGGTGTATACCACGGCATAAGACGAAGCGTCTTGGTGAGATCTACCTTCGCGAACGGCATCTTCCGGGCGCAACGTGACGGGTATTTTCACGAAAACATCCAGCTTCTGACCGCTGCGAGGGAAATCCAGACTCACCCGAACGTGACTGTCCATGTTTCATCCCTCCTTTCTTTTCAGTTGTCAAGGTCCTGTAGAAGATCCTACATAGATAGTTACGGACGGCGAAACGAAAACGTTTCGCCGTCCCTATTGTAGCACAACTTCGACGTGCGCGCCAGTAAATATTACGGGTTTTTACCTTTCAGGAACTCTCGCAGGGCTGCGGCCCGTCCGCCACGCTGTCCGAACTCCAGGCCGCCCTGACCGGTGACGCCTTTGGTCAGCTTTTCGTTGTCGAGCGTGTAGTAGACGAAGGCGAGGCACATTTCGTCGGTCGTCTGCTCGCCCCAGGTGACCTTTTTCGGAGGGCTGTTGGGGTTGCGCGGGTTGCTGGTGGAGTTGTCGTAGTGGGCCAGCAGGCTGAGGCGGGTGCCCGCCGCGACCTTGACCGGCTCCTTGTACATGTAGGTCGTCTGCCAGTTGAAGTCGTAGTTCGGCACTTTGACCAGGGCCTTCGTCGTGTTGTCGGGCAGGATCGCCGTGACGGTCATATCCTTGCCGAGCAGGTGCATGTGCGGCATCACGCCCAGGATGGTCGCGTCGCTGCGAAGCGGCATCGGAAAGCCCTGGACGGCGTAGTTGGCATCGCCGGGTGGGATCGCGAACAGGCCCGCGACCGGCATGATGCGCAGGCGCTTATCGACCGGCTTCTTGCAGAAGTAGATGCCGATCTTCGTCTGATCGGTCTCCGGCTTGCCGCTACGATGGTAGTGGACCTGGAGCACGACGTCGTTGCCCTTCGGCAGGAGGGTTCCCACGCCATCGGGCAGGAGGCGCGGCATATTGCCGGGCGCCCAGCCGCCGATCGCGCCGGAGGGCGTGGTGCCGATGCCGCCGTAGGAGGTGTAGCCCGGCTGACCGTCTTTGTTGGCGGTCTCCAACTGCTTCGCTTTCCCGCTGCCGTCCAGATAGGCGATCACGTGGTGCACGATCTTGGAGTTGCCCGGATGCACCTCCATCGCGGCGATATAGCGGTCTTCGGCCTGTCCGCCCGGAATGACGAAACAGCGATAGACATCGCCGCCCTCCGCGCCCAGCGAGTAGGCTTTCGACGGCTGCAGCACGAGGTCCGGCTGGCCGAGCGACCAGCCCTGGGGAAATTTCGGAGGCGCGGGAGTCGCGGCGCGATCGCCTTCAGGCGACCCGGCGGCGACCCACGCTTTGATGGTGGCGATCTGATCCGCCGTCAGCTTGCGCTCGTCCTGAAACTCACCGTGCGAATCCGCGTGCCACGGGGGCATAAAGCGATTGGAGGTGACGGCGACCAACTGGGCCGCGCGTTTCTTCGCGTCCGCATAGCTCATCAGCGCGAACGGGCCGATCTCTCCCGTCCGGTGGCAGGAGGCGCAGTTCTGATTGAGGATCGGCGCGATGTCTTTGGAGTAGGTGATCGCGCGCTTCGTGCCGGGAACATCCTTGTGTTTGGGCGCGCTGCCCTCGGCCTGCGCCGGGGAGCGAAGCAGCAACGAGACGGAGGCGGTCGCGGTGCAGGCGAGCGTCAACGTCGCTGCGATCCAGTGAGAGCGTTTGAGAGTCATCCAGGGTTTCTCCTATGCAAGGCATCATCCCGCGTGTGCGGTCTCTAAAGGTCGATCGTCGATAAGGGTTGAAATCGGTGTGTTATCTGTCCGGCGTTCCAGGGTCATCTGCATGCCGTAGCGGGGCCGCAGGGTGACCACCGGCTGCAGGGCGATCTTCTGCTCCGGAACCAGGCGCATGCGCCAGCGTTGGGCCAGAGTCGCGATCAGCAGAATGCCTTCCATCCAGGCGAAGCCTTCTCCGATGCAGACGCGCGGGCCGCTTCCGAAAGGATAGTAGGCGAACTTCGGGCGCTGCTCCTGCGCTTCCGGGGTCCAGCGCTCCGGATCGAACCGCATGGGATCCGTATACCAGCGCGGATCGTGATGCGTCACATACTGCGAGATCATGCAGATCGATCCGGCGGGCAGCGTATATTCGCCGATCTTGTAGTCGGCGATCACCCGGCGTCCGATGACCCAGGCCGGCGGATAGCGGCGCATCGACTCCGCCAGCACCCGGCGCGTATAGGGCAGGTTCGCGACGTCGGCATCGGTCGGCTGGCGGCCTGCGAGCACGCTGTCGAGTTCGGCGTGCAGTTTGCGCTCGATCTCCGGATGCTGCGAGAGCAGATACCAGGTCCAGGTCAGGGCGTTCGCGGTAGTCTCATGGCCGGCCAGAAAGATCGTCATGGCCTCGTCGCGCAGTTGTTCGTCGGTCATGCCGCCGCCATCGCCCAGTTCGTCCTGCGCCAGCAGCAGCATCGAGAGCAGATCGCCCCGGTCTTCGGTGTCGGCGCGATGCTCGCGAATCATCCGATAGACCGTCGCATCCAGGCGGGCGCGGGCACGCGCGAAACGGCGCGTGATAGCCGGATTCAAGCGCTCCAGCAGCGGCGCGTACGGCAGCATCGCGAAATCCATCAGGTGGACAGCCTCGGAGACCGCCGCCCCGATCTCCCGTGTCTCCGCCTCCAGGTCGGTATTGAAGAGCGTCTTGGCGACGATGCCGAGCGTGAGCCGCATCATCTCCTGCGAAAGATCGAGACGCACCCCGTTTTGCCACTCCACGCCCATCTGCTCGGCGTGCGCCGTCATGACCGCGCCATAGGCCGCGATCCGCTGCCGATGGAAAGCGGGCTGCGCCAGTCGCCGCTGCCGCCGGTGAAACTCTCCCTCGCTCGTCAGCAGGCCCTCGCCCAGCAGACGCTTCGCGACCTCCAGCCCACGCCCCTTTGTGAAATTACGATGATCGGTCACCAGGATCTCGCGGATCATGTTCGGATCGTTGATCAGAAAGAACTTCTGTTTGCCGATCTTAAAATGCACCAGATCCCCATAAGTCAGCGCGAGATTGCGCAGATAGCCTAGCGTATCGCGGCGCAGGGCCAGCAGCGTAGAGCCAGGAAGACCAGGTTTTGGGCCGGGAGGAAGCGTCATGACGGGCACCTTGCCAGAGACTTCAATGCGAATTGGGTACTTCTAATGGGAGGCGACATCGGGTATATAGCATCCGATCGCTTTTGTGGTCGGATGTGGGACCGGCTTGCCCTGCAGCACGGCGTCGAGGGCCGTGCGCAGGTCGTGGGTCGTGGCGGCATAGCGCGCCTTGCCGAAATCGATATAGCGGTCGTCGATACGGCCCAGATAGAGCCGTTTACCGTCCGGGGCTAGAATGACCGCCTGAGGCGTGATGGTCGCCTGAGTAAAGTGTACCAGAATATGAGCCGGATCCAGCAAGGCAGGACAGGGCAACCGATAGTCCTTCACATGTTGACGTACGACATTTGCCTTTAGTTCAGGATCGGCATAGACCAGATAGAACGCGATCTTTTTCGCATTATAGGCGTCGTACAGACGTTTGATCTCCGGCGCATACGCATTGGTGATTGGGCAGTCGTTGGTCACAAACAGCAGCACGGTCGCCTTAACGCTCTTATCCTGAAGCAAGGTGACCGTCTTGCCATTGGCATCCATCACTGCTAGTGGCGCCGCCTGTACATTACGGTTGGCGAGCATTAACACCATCAGCAGAAACGGAAGCGCTTTCAACCTGATCGGCATAAGTTTTCTATCCTGGAGAGATTACAATCCTATCTAAAGGTACGTAAATAGAGCATAAGCAGGTTTCCCCTGCGACTCGGCCCTTATCCCCGAAAAAAGGACAGCTTAATGGAAACAACAGATGAAACGGAGATGGTCACATTGGCTATGGAGAACGAGGTACGCCGTGCAGCAGTCATTGCGCTGCTCGACGATCTGGGGCTAAGGCACTCCCTGGTAAACATTGGCCTGTCGATCACAGATGAAGATCGAGCGGTCCTAGTGCAGAGCAACGTTGTAATTCTGGATACGGATGACGATGCAGCTTCCCTGGTCCACATCGTCCATGAAATATATAAGTTATATCCAGGGAAAGGGCAAGGGGAAGGCACTCTGCCACTTATCGGGATGCTTTCCACACTTCAGTATGAGCGGAATCCGCGATTTGGCTACTGGATCATCGACGGAAGTGCGGCTATAACTGTGCTGCTTACCTTTGACCATCCAGGATTTCCTGTATCCCTACGCAATATGCTTAACAGGCTTACGGGTGCAGGATCTCCCAGGAGAGAGGCAGATACCAATTAATGCGCGTTGAACTGCCGTTTGACATATTGCTGCCGGTGGGCGCGACCATTCTGGTGGCGGGGATGGGAGGGGGCTTCGATGTTTTTTGTGGTCTCCCGATCTATTTTGAGCTGAAGCGGCGGGGATATACGGTGCATCTGGCAAACCTCAGTTTCTCTGCCCTCAAAGAGTATCAGGATGGTGATTGGCTTTCCTCCGCTCTGGTGGGAGTTGGGGCGGCGGAGGGGGAGATGTCCGGCTATCATCCGGAGCGCTTTCTGGCGCGTTGGTTTCGTGAAAGTCAGGGTGAGGAGGTGACGCTCTGGTGCTTCGATGCTGCGGGAGCGGTGGCGCTTCTGGAGGACTATCGGCGGCTGGTGCAGCGCCTGCATATCGATGCGATCATTCTGGTGGATGGTGGGGTGGACAGTCTGGCGAGAGGGGATGAGGAGTTGTGCGGCACAATTCTGGAGGACTATATCTCCATCGCGGCCGTCAGTCAGTTGCAGGAGGTGCCTGTCCGCGTGATGGCCTGTATCGGGATGGGGGTGGAAGGGGATGTCTCGCATGGGTGCATCTTCGAGAATATCGCCGCCTTGACCCAGCAGGGAGGATTGCTCGGCGTAAGCACGTTGCTGATGCAATCACCGGCCTGCCAACTTTATGCGGAAGCGCTGGCTTATGTCCATGCCCAACCCGGACAGCAGCCCAGCGTGATCAATGCCTCAGTGCTCTCCGCCGCGCAAGGGCGCTTCGGCGACTATCATGCGACCGATCGGACACGAGGCAGTGAACTCCGGATCTCTCCTCTGATGAATCTCTACTGGTTCTTTTCGGTAGATGCCGTCGCCGCGCAAAATCTCTTTCTGTCTTCCTTGCAGCAGACGCGTTCTATGGGGGACGCTTTCGGAGCCACGTACGAGGTGCGGGAGCAGAAGGAACTGCGACCACCGAAATCGCTCCAACTGCCATGACACGATGGTGCTCGGCCTCGCGTGTTGGTGTCGAAACGTGTCTTATGATGACTGCGTGTGCATTTGACTCTATCTGAGGGCGGAAATGCCGCTCCAACTATTGGCCGCCTTGGTGCCCTGAATCCGGAACAACGCGCCCGCTTCAAGCGTCCATGCGTCACGACATCGGTCAAAAATCGTTTCCAATAGAGGCTCCTTCTCTGCGCATATATGGCGTGATCTACAGACGAAAGGGAGCCCGATGTCATGGAGAAATATCATGAAGCGTGCACGAAGCGCCTATAGAGGCGCACACTATCTCGTTCCCGCGCTCGCCTGTCTTGCCTCGACGCAGACGATGGCGATCGCGCAGCAAAATAATCTGCCTGTCGGCTATGAAGTGACGGAGACGAATGTCGCCAAACCGGAGGTGAAGGCCGAGAATATCGGCCCCGTGCGTATGGCGCGGTTCTCT
>Ga0070658_10000692_pt1 | contig 29178 bp, 26 predicted proteins | sample KBSC13metaG_FD_64664 | JGI IMG/M metagenome (GOLD analysis project Ga0070658, IMG submission 64664) | Corn rhizosphere microbial communities from Kellogg Biological Station, Michigan, USA - KBS C1-3 metaG | ecosystem: Host-associated > Plants > Roots > Rhizosphere > Soil ... | reverse complement strand
CCCGTGCAGGCACGACCGGTCGCGCCCGAGGACCCGACCGTCGTGGCCGCGCCGCCGGCGACCACCGTGCTGCTGCGCAGGCCCGAGGAGCGGCGGGGCAAGCGGGTCGCGGCCTACACGTTGCTGGGCGTCGCGACGCTCGCGGTCTTCATCGTCGCCGCGCTGATCGCCCGCGCCGCCGTGTCGGGGCGCGGCGCCAGCGACATCAACACCCCTGACGTGACCGGCAAGACGCTCGCGCAGGCCGAGCAGTTCCTGGCCCAGCACGGCCTGTCGGTCGACAAGCCCGACTACGTCTTCGACCCGGCTCCCGCCAACACGGTCATCAACCAGAGCCCCTTGCCCGGGATCCTGCTCGGCAAGGGCGACAACGTGCACCTCACGGTGTCCAAGGGCCTGGAGATCGTGACGGTGCCGCCCCTGGTCGGGCTCAGCCGGGATGACGCGACGACCGCGCTGCAGGGCGCCAAGCTGAAGGTCGGCAACGTCAAGGAGCAGGACGACCCGGCACCGCCGGGCCAGGTGCTGGGCAGCGATCCGCAGCCCGGTGCCCGCGTCCCGGCCGGCACCGGAGTGACCCTCATCGTCTCGACCGGCCGCGTGCAGGTGCCCAACGTCGTCAACCTCGACCCCGACTCGGCGGCGACCCAGCTGCGCCAGGCCGGGTTCGAGGTCGCCCAGGTCACGACCCAGGACCCGACCAAGCCGGTCAACGTCGTCGTGGCGCAGGACCCGGGCGGCGGCCAGTTCGCCCGTCAGGGCAGCACGATCACGATCACGGTCAACCAGCAGCCGACACCGACGCCCACACCGACACCGAGCGAGACGCCGACACCGAGCGAGACGCCGACACCCACGGCGACGAGCTCGCTGTTCCCGTAAGGGTCAGCGGGTCGCGACTGCTGCGCGGCGCCGCACCTCGACCTGCTCGACGAGCATGTCCGCGCGGTCGTCGGCGACCGGGTGGCCGCAGACCGCGAGCCAGTTCGCCAGCAGCCGGTGGCCGGCCTGGGTGAGCACCGACTCGGGATGGAACTGCACGCCCTCGACGGCCAGGTCGCCGTGGCGCAACGCCATCACGACGCCGTCGGCGGTCCAGCCGGTGACGTCGAGCTCGTCCGGCACGGAGTCGCGACGGACGGCGAGGGAGTGGTAGCGGGTGGCCGTGAACGGTCTCGGCAGCCCCCGCAGCACGCCGGCACCGTCGTGCTCGACCTGGCTGGTCTTCCCGTGCAGCAGCTGCTCGGCGCGGTCGACGGTGGCGCCGTAGGCGACGCCGATCGCCTGATGCCCCAGGCAGACGCCCAGCACCGGAGTCCGGCCGGCGGCGGCACGGACCAGGTCCACGCAGATGCCGGCGTCCTCCGGGATGCCGGGACCGGGGCTGAGCAGGATGCCGTCGACACCGAGGTCCAACGCCTCGTCGACCGTGATCTCGTCGTTGCGGCGTACGACGCAGTCCGCGCCGAGCTGGCCCAGGTAGTGCACCAGGTTGAAGACGAAGCTGTCGTAGTTGTCGATCACAAGGATCCGTGCGGGTGCCATGTCAGCTCGTCTCGTCCTGCGGCTTCTTCCTCGGTGCGGCCTTCTTCGCGACGGGCGTGGCCGGGGCCTTCTTCGGTGCCCGCTTGCGCGCCGCGGTGCTGGCCCTTCCAGTGTCGGGCACGTCGCCCGCTGCCGCCACGGCTTTGCGCGGGGAGGCCGCCTTCTTGCTCGGACGCTTCGCGGGCGACGTTGCCGAGGCCGCCTTCTTCGCCGCCGCCGTGACCGGTACAGCCGCCGGAGCAGCCGACCCCGACTGGCTCGCCGCCTCCTCCGCGAGCAACCGGCGCAGCGGCTTGCCGACCGCGTTGTGCGGCAGGTCGGCACGGATCTCGACGAGCTTCGGCACCTTGTAGGCGGTGAGCACCTCGGCGCAGTGGTCGCGCACGACGGTGGCGTCGACCATGGCCCCGGGCTCCGGCACGACGTAGGCCTTCACGGTCTCGCCGCGGTAGCGGTCGGGCACACCGACGACCACCGCCTCGCGCACGCCGGCGACCTGCGTGATGACCTCCTCGACCTCGCTCGGGTAGACGTTGAAGCCGCCGGCAATGATCAGCTCCTTCTTGCGGTCGACGATCCGGAAGTAGCCGTCGCCGTCCATGACCGCGATGTCGCCGGTGAGCAGGTAGCCGTCGGAGGTGAACACCTGCTCGGCGGGCACGCTGTTGCCCCAGTAGCCGAGGAACACCTGCGGCCCCTTGACCGCGAGCTCGCCGGGCTCACCGACCGGCACCGCCCCGTGGCCGGGGTCGTCGGCGGCGACGACCTTGCAGTCGGTGCCCGGCAGTGGCACGCCGATGGAGCCGGGCTTCCGCTGCCCGTGCACCGGGTTGGCGTGCGTCGCCGGTGACGCCTCGGTCATCCCGTAGCCCTCGACCAGCCGCCCGCCGGTCACCCGCTCGAACGCCTCCTGCGTGTCGAGCGGCAACCGCATCGCACCCGACAGGCAGGCCCGGATCGAGCGCAGGTCGTGGCGGCGCAGCTTGGGCGAGTCGACCATCGCCTTGTAGATCGGCGGTACGCCGGGGAGCAGAGTCGGCCGGTACTCGTCGACCGCCGCGAACACCTGGTCGAGGTCGAAGCGGGGCAGCAGCACGAGGGTCCCCGCGAGCAGCATCGTGCTGGTCAGGCACAAGGTCAGGCCGTAGGCGTGGAACAGCGGCAGCACCGCGAGCGTCACCTCGTGACCGGGGGTGGCCTCCGGCAGCCACGCCCGCACCTGGTGGGCGTTGGCGACCAGGTTGGTGTGGCTGAGCATGGCGCCCTTGGCCCGGCCCGTCGTACCGCCGGTCCACTGCAGCACCGCGCAGTCGCGGGCCGGGTCGAGCTCGGCCTGCGGCACCGGCGCCGAGGAGCGCAGCAGGGCCACGAAGTGCTCGACCGCGGCGGCGCGCGGCAGGTCCGCGGTCAGCTGCCGGCGGCGGGCCCGGGCGGACGGAAGCGGCAGCCGCAGCAGGTTGCGCCGCAGGGTCGGCAGGTAGTCGGCCAGCGAGGTGACGACGACCTTCTCGACGCCGGTGTCGTCACGGACCGCGGCCACCGTCGGGTAGGTCTGGTCGAGGCAGATGACGACCTTCGCGCTGCAGTCCGCCAACTGCGCGCGCAGCTCGGTCTCGGTCGACAGCGGGTTGGTCTGCACGACGATGCCCCCGACGCGCAGGACCGCGAAGAACGCGATGACGTTCTGCGGGCAGTTCGGCAGCACCAGCGCGACCCGGTCGCCCTTGCCGACGCCGAGCCGGCTGAGCGCGCCGGCGAACCGGTCGACCGCATCCTTCAGCTCGCGGTAGCTGATGCGGGTGCCGAGAAAGGAGATCGCCGACTGGCCCGGGAACGCCACCGCGGCGTCGTCGAGCAGCCGGGTGAGGGGGACGGCGGGGACCTCCAGCTCCCGCGGCACGCCGTCGGGGTAGGCGGCCAGCCAAGGCCTGGCGGCATAGCTGCCGGGCGACCCGCCGGCGGTCGTCTTGCGCGGACGTGCCGGCACGGCTGCGCCTCCATCAAACGATGCGAAAAGGGACGTACGGGGGTGCGCGATTCTGACACGCGCGTGGCGCTCAGCCGCCGGGCAGCGTGGCCGAGGCGGAGGGGGCGACCGTAGGTGTCAACGACGGCGTGGCCGTCGGGGTGACGGTCGCCACCGGTCCCTGGTCGACGTTGACGTCGTTGTAGGGCAGCCGCGGCTCCACCCACGGGAAGACGACGAAGAACAACAGCGCCAGCACCCCGATCAGCAGCGCCAGAGAGCCCAGCAGCTTGCCCGGCAGCCCACCGGGCAGCTTGCGCCAGATCCACGGGTACACCGGTCAGCCCCCCAGCGCCACGGGGAGGCCGTCGACCTTCGGCTTCGCGTCGACGAGGATGCCGTGCACGATCAGCCGGTGGCTGGCGGAGTACTTGGGATGGCAGGTGGTGAACGTCAGGTAGGCCTTGGTCGGCTTCTGCCCCGGGTGGTCGGGCACCGGTGCGATGACGTCGATGTCGGTCGGCAGCACGACCTCCTTCGAGGTCACGTGGTAGGTGAACCACATCGTCCGCGTCTCGACCACGATCGCGTCGTTGACCTGCAGCTCGTCGAGCCGGTTGAACGGCGCGCCGTAGGTCGTGCGGTGTCCCGACACCACGAAGTTGCCGATCTGCCCGGGCATCGCCGTACCCGGGTAATGGCCCGGACCCTTCTTGAGGTCGTCGTGGTTGACGCCCTCGACGACGACCTTCACGTAGTCGCTGCCGAGGCGCGGGATGCGCAGGATGGCGACGCCCTGGCCGAGCGCGACTTCCTGGATGCCTGGCCCGCTGCGCGGCACCGGCAGCGCCCACTCGTGCTGGAGCTGGTTGCGCAGGTCGTGCTGCTGCTGCGCGGTGTAGAAGCCGGTGAACCACAGCTCGTAGGCGACGAAGAGCAGGATGACGAACCCGGCGGTGAGCAGGAACTCACCGAGACCGCGGGCGGCCGCCCGCGCGGTGTCGGCTCGGCTCACCCGGTCACCGCTTGGGCATACTGCAGCTCGAGCGGACCGGTGTAGGCCGGCAGCTTGATCTTGCGCTCGACCTTGAGGTCGTAGCCGAGCTGGTAGGCGCTGACGTACTGCTTGTAGATCTGCACGTCGGGCGAGGCGTCGAGGGCGTGGCGCAGCGCCGTGGGGTCGCCGACGGCCGTGATGACGTAGGGCGGGGAGTAGACGACGCCGTGCAGCAGCAGCGTGTTGCCGACGCAGCGTACGGCGGAGGTCGCAATCACCCGCTGGTCCATGATCTGCATGGCCCGGGCCCCGCCCGCCCACAGCGCGTTGACCACCGCCTGCACGTCCTGCTGGTGCACGACCAAGAGGTCGGGGTTCGGGTCGCCGGGCAACGTGCGGCCGGAGTCGGGGTGCGGTGCGTCGTCGAGCGTGACCCGCACGGCCGAACCGCTGACCGCGGTCAGCCCTGCCTCTTGGGCCAGCCGCTCGGCGCCGGCCCGCTGCGCCGGCGTAGTGCCGCCCGCGGCCTGGGCGGTGATGCTGCTGACCTCGTCGCGCAGCGCGGACTCCTGGTGGGTGAGCTCGAGTGTCTCGCGCTGCTTCTGCTCGACCAGCTGCGAGAGCTTCAGCGAGCGGCCGGACCGCAGGTCGGTCCCCTTGGCGGTGGTGGCGCTCGCCGCGATCAGCAGGCCGGCCAGCAGCGCAACGAGCGGGACCAGCGCCGTCCACCGCCGGGCTGGGCGAGCGGGCGGCGCGCTGGTAGACGTGGTGCCGGTGATTGCTTACCTCCGGTGCTGCGCTGGTGTCTACGCTAGGTCACCGAACCCCATCCGTGTGTCCCGCTCGCCGGAGGATCCGTTGCCGAAGTCCCGGGTGCGCAAGAAGGCGGCCTACACGCCGCCGCCGACCCGTTCCAAGAAGAAGCAGCCCAGCCCCCCGTGGGTGGCGCCGCTGATGGTGGCGTGCTTCCTGATCGGCATCGCCTGGCTGGTCGCCTACTACATCACCGGCACCAACGCCCCGGTGTTCGGCACGATCGGCAACTGGAGCCTGCTCATCGGCTTCGGCTTCATCGTCGTCGGCTTCGGCATCTCGACGCAGTGGCGCTGACCGGCTAATCACACGGGTGTGGTTTACCCACAGCGCTTGTCCCCAGTGTGGAGAACGCGAAGGCCCCGACCGGCTGCCGGTCGGGGCCTCGTCGCGTCTGGTCGGGACTACTGCGGCAGCAGCTCCAGAATCGTGGCGTTGGCCATGCCGCCGCCCTCGCACATGGTCTGCAGGCCGTACTTCAGGCCGTTGTCGACCATGTGGTGCACGAGCTTGGTCATCAGGATCGCACCGGAGCCGCCGAGCGGGTGGCCGATCGCGATGGCCCCGCCGACCGGGTTGACCTTGTCGTAGTCGGCGCCGATCTCCTTCTCCCACGCGGCGATCACCGTGGCGAACGCCTCGTTGACCTCGAAGGCACCGATCTCGTCGAGCTTGAGACCCGAGCGCTCCAGGACCTTGCGGGTCGCGGGGATCGGGCCGGTCAGCATGGTGATCGGGTCCACGCCGGCGAGCGCGAAGGAGTGGAAGCGCGCCATCGGGGTGAGGCCGAGCTGCTTGGCCTTCTCGCTGGTCATGATCAGCATCGCGCCGGAACCGTCGGAGATCTGCGAGGAGTTGCCCGCGGTGACGATGCCGTCCTCCTTGAAGGCGGGCTTCAGCTTCGCCAGCGTCTCCATCGAGGTCCCCCGGCGGATGCCGCCATCGGTGTCGACCGTGCGGGTGCCGCCGCCCTCGGCGGGCACGTCGATCGGGGCGATCTGGTTCTTGAAGCGGCCCTCGTCGATGGCCGCCGCAGCACGCTCGTGCGACAACACGCTGATGCGGTCGATGTCCTCACGGGTGACGCCCCAGCGCTGCGCGATGATCTCGGCGGACAGCCCCTGCGGCACCAGCTTGTTGTCGTAGCGGGCCATCATCATCGGCCCGAACGGGATGCCCGGCCCCTGGCTGAACGACGAGCCCATCGGCACGCGGGTCATGACCTCGACGCCCCCCGCGACCACCACGTCGTACTGCCCCGCGATGACGCCGGCGGCGGCGAAGTGCGCGGCCTGCTGGCTGGAGCCGCACTGCCGGTCGACGGTGGTGCCGACGACGTCCTCCGGGAAGCCCGCGGCCAGCGCCGCGCTCCGGCCGACGTTGCCGGCCTGCTCGCCGACCTGGCTGACGCAGCCCCAGACGACGTCCTCGATCAGTGCCGGGTCGACGCCGGTGCGCTCGACGAGGGCCTTCAGGACCAAGGCGGACAGGTCGACCGGGTGCACGTCCTTGAGGTCGCCGTTGCGCTTGCCGACCGGCGAGCGCACGGCGTCGACGATGACCGCGTCGCGCATGGCGGGCTCCTTCACTCGGAGAAGTTGAGGCTCATGTCAGATCCTCGGATGACTTCACTGTACGGCGGCCGAACCCGATTCGGAAACGGAGGGTTGACAGCTGTCCAGCGCCACCACGGTCAGGGCTGCAGGGCAGCGGTGTGCAGCGCGACGACCACCACGACGGCAACCGCGGTGAGCACGACGCCGGAGAGCTGAGCGACCGGACGCAGGGGCGAGCTGCGTGCCAGCCGAGCGGGCGCGTAGGCGTAGCCGACGGCGATGACGCCGCCCGCCGCGAGCCCGCCGAGGTGCGCCCAGTAGCCGATGCCGGGGATGGTGAACGACAGCACCAGGTTGATGCCGATCAGCAGCAGGATCTGCGTCGTGTCACGCCCTTGCTGGCGCATGAAGATGTAGTAGGCCGCGAACAGCGCGAAGATCGCGCCGGACGCGCCCTCTCCGCCCTGACCGGTGAGGTAGGAGAGCGCCGAGCCCCCGAGCCCGCCAACGAGATACAGCGCGATGAAGCGCCACCGGCCGAGCAGCGACTCGAGCTGGAAGCCGAGCAGCCACAGCAGGTACATGTTCAGCGCGATGTGCAGCCAGCCGACGTGCAGGAACATCGAGGTGACGAGCCGGTAGTACTCGCCACGGGCGACTCCGCCCAAGGAGCCGTCGGGGAGTACGACGTACTCGTACAGCGCGAAGTGCCGCTCGATCGACGCCTGGTTGCCGGTGATCTCGACCAGGAACGCCAGCACGTTGAGCCCGATGATCGTCAGCGTGACAGCGCTGGCCGCCGCCGAGATCGGCGCGCCGTAGCGGGTCCGGGGCTGGCGCTGGCCGCGCTGCCCCGCCGCCACGCACTCCGGGCACTGGTAGCCGACCGCCGCGTCGCGCATGCAGTCCGGGCAGATCGGCCGGTCGCAGCGCGTGCAGGTGATGTAGGTCTCGCGCTGCGGGTGCCGGTAGCAGACCGGGACGGTGCCCTGCGCGGCCCGTCCCTCCGAGCCGGTCACCGGCCGGCCGCGCTAGGCCTGCCCGCGCTCGACGTCGATCGAGGTGATCACGACGTCGGTGCGCGGCCGGTCGCCCGGACCGGTCGAGGTGGTGGCGATGCGGTCGACGACGGCCCGGCTGTCCTGGTCGGCGACCTCACCGAAGATCGTGTGCTTGCCGGTCAGCCACTCGGTGGGCGCAACCGTGATGAAGAACTGCGAGCCGTTGGTGCCGGGGCCGGCGTTGGCCATCGCAAGCAGGTAGGGCTTGGTGAACGCGAGCTCGGGATGGATCTCGTCCTTGAACCGGTAGCCGGGACCTCCGGTGCCGGTGCCCAGCGGGTCGCCGCCCTGGATCATGAATCCGGAGATCACTCGGTGGAAGATCGTGCCGTCGTACAGCGGCGCGGTGGTCTGCTGCCGGGTGCGGGGGTCGGTCCACTCGCGACCGCCCTCCGCGAGCTCGACGAAGTTGCGCACGGTCGTCGGTGCGTGGAACGGCAACAGCTGCACGCGGATGTCGCCCTCGCTGGTGTGCAAGGTGGCGTGCAGCTCGCCGGGAAGGTCTTGTGCTGTCGTGTCGGCCACGGCGCGCCCTTCGTACGTTGCAGCTGGGGTGGACGGGTCTCCCATCGTTGCACGGGTGCCCGGGGGTCTACCGCACGACGGGAGGCCGTGGTTGCATGGCACACGAGGGGGAAGGCCCGGGTCGCCGGGTCCGCTCCGCGGCGCCGTGCGCAGCTCCGCTGCATCGCCGCACGACCACCCTGCTGGAGGTTCGCTGTGTCCCACCCGTCGCGCACGATCGAGCTGCCACCGGACTGGGAGAAGCAGCTCACCGCCGGCTTCGAGACCGCCCGCGAGTTCGCCGAAACGGTGCCGGACCGGGTCGAGGCTGCCTGGGCCGCCGTGTCACCGCACGTCACCCAGGCCGTCACCGCGATGGAGCCGCACGTGAAGACGGCCCGCGCTGCCGTCGCGCCCTACCTCGACCGTGGCGTGCAAGCGGTGTCGCCCTACGTCGAAGAGGCCCGCGGGCGCATCGCTCCCGTCGTCGACCGGGTGACCCCGGTCGTCGGACCCGCGCTCGCCGAGGCGAAGGACCGCGTCGGCCCCTCCGTCGACTACGCCCGCCACCACCTGGTCAACACCGTCGCACCGGCGATCGCCGCGGCGGTCGACCAAGCGGTCGAGGCGTCCGCGCCGGTGCGGGCCGAGATCGTCCGCCGCGGCGACGCGGCACTGGCAGCCCTGCGCGGCGAGGTCACCACGAGCCGGCCGCGCCGGTGGCCGTTCGCGCTCGGCTTCCTCGCCGCCGGTGCCGCCGCAGGTGCGGCCGCCGGCGCGCTGAGCCGCCGCTCCGCCCAGCCCGCGGCGCAGGTGCGCCACCTGGGTCCGGTCGCCGACACACCCAGCGCGACCCCGCAGCGACCCGACGACGCACCGTCCGCCACCTGAGTCACACGAGCCGCCCGTTCGGCGGCAGGAGTGGAGCGCGGGTGCGGCGAAGTACCCGCGCATGTCGCGTCGCACCCTCGTCTCCGCCGTCGTCGCCGGTGCCCTGATCGCGGGCGGGCTGCCCGCGCTCGCCGCATCGCTGAACCAACCCACCGCCCGCCCGACGATCGCCGACACCGCGCTGCAGGGCGTCCATCCCGGACTGGCCCGGCTCGGGCAGGCCCGCCACATCGGCAACGTCCTGTCGGGCATCGCGACGTTCGACGGGAAGCCGACGAGCGGCGTGCTCACCGCGATCCGGGCGCTCGGCGTGAAGGTGCAGCCGACCCGCAACCTGCCACTGGCCTATGTGCTCGGCACGACCGCGCAGCTACGCACCCTGGTGTCGCACGGGCTGGCCAACGACGTCTACCCCGACGAGCAGCTGCACTGGGAGTCGACCGACTCCAACGCCACGATCGGCGCCGACAAGGTGCAGAAGATGGGCATCACCGGCAAGGGCGTCGGCATCGCGATCGTCGACTCCGGCATCGACGCCACCCAGTCGGCGCTGAAGAACCGCGTCACCCACAACGTCAAGATCATCGATGAGGAGTACGCCCAGCAGCCGGCCGGCTCGCTCGGCGGGCCGTGGATCATCCCGGTCGACCAGGGCCCCTACGACAACAGCGACTCGGCGTCGGGTCACGGCACCCACTGCGCCGGCATCGCCGCCGCCGACGGCACCGGTGACCCGAAGCTCGTGGGCGTCGCCCCCGGCGCCAACCTGCTCGGCTACTCGACCGGCGAGGCGGTGTTCATCACCGCGGTCGTCGGCGCCTTCGACGACATCCTGACCCACCACAAGGCCTGGAACATCCGGGTCGTCAGCAACTCCTGGGGCTCGAGCTTCCGGCTGTTCGACCCCAACGACCCGATCAACATCGCGAGCAAGAAGCTGCACGACGCCGGCCTGACCGTCGTCTTCGCGGCCGGCAACGACACCGAGCCCATGACGCAGAACCCTTACTCGGTCGCGCCGTGGGTGATCGGGGTCGCCTCGGGCACCTACGCGCTCACCCGCTCCGACTTCTCCTCCGGTGGCGTCGCCAACGACGACTCGCAGGCGCAGCCGTTGCAGGGCACCGAGGTGCACCAGCACTTCACCGGCACCCGGATCGGCCTCTACCACCCCGACGTCACCGCGCCGGGCACCGACATCGTCTCGACCGGCACCCCCACCGGCACGATCGTGACCGAGTCGCCGGGCAGCGACGAGGCCACGGCCTCGGGCACCAGCATGGCTACCCCGCACGTGGCCGGTGCGGCCGCGCTGCTGCTGCAGGCGCGCCCGTCGCTGACCCCCGACCAGGTCGCGCAGGTGCTGCAGGTGACCGCCCGCCAGGTCCGCGGCAACTCGCCGTTCTTCTACACCGGCTACGGCTACATCGACATGCCGGCGGCGATCGCCCTGGTGCGGAGCAAGAGCTTCTCGGCGCGGACCCTCGCCACGTTGCAGCAGCGGACCGACGCCAAGGTCCTCGCCTCGACGCCCTACCGCACGCTGAGCGTCGACTACTGGCAGTTCCCTGCGTCCATCGTCACCGTCGGCGGCGTCCCCGACTCCCGCACCTACACGATCGACGTCGATCCCGCGAAGACGCAGGTGCTCCAGGCGGTCGTCGCCTACCCGTCGCTCAGCTACGTCGGCATCAACCAGTACGACTACGGCGTCACGGTGACCGACGCCAAGGGCAAGGTCGTCGCGACCAGCACCCCGTCGAGCACGGCCGGCCAGTCATCGCTGCTCGCCGACCTGCGCGGCAAGGGCTACGCCGCCGGCACGTGGACGATCTCGTTGTCGGGCAACCTCGGCACCTCCGACAACGACACCCTCGAAGGCAAGAACGTCGCCTTGACCGTCGCCCAGCTGGTGACGCAGAAGGTGCCGGGAGCGAGTGGTCCGGTGTTCGTCCCCACGGGCAAGACCACCCTGCTCCTGCAGCCCGGCACCGCCACGCAGGTGCCTTCGCCTGAGGGCTGCGCGACCGCCTCCGACGTGCCCAGCGGCGGCATGGCCGGCCGGAAGTCGGCGACCTGCGAGTCGGGTCAGGTCGGCTATGCGACGACCAACTACGACGCCGCCGCGACGTTCACCTCCGGGCCGCTCACGCGCCCGGTGACCCTCGGCAACGGCGCGCTGCTGCGTCAGTGGCTGGTCGACCCGGCCAACCCGGCCTACAGCAATGCGTTCACCGCCTGGACGATCGCCTCGCTCGACGCGATCGGGCCGGGCGGCAAGCGCCTCGGCATCGCCAGCATCGACGGCAAGGACCACCCGATCGTGACGAGCAACGACGCCACGGCGGCCAACCTGCCGTTCACGATCGCCCCGGTCACCGTGCCGGCCGGCTACCAGCTCGAGCTCAGCCTCACCTACGGAGGCGTCTACGACTCGGCGATGCGGCTGCTGTGGGGAGCGCAGTACGACTCCGGCATCACGCTGACGACCGGCGTCCTGAAGTAGGCAGGCGGCGGGACAACCGGCCACTCGGGGTGGAGACGAGGGGACTTGAACCCCTAACCCCCGCCTTGCAAAGGCGGTGCTCTGCCAGTTGAGCTACGTCCCCGGAAGCAGCGGCACGCGCCGCACGCAAACAGGGTAGTCGGCGGTCCCCTGCAGCAGCCAACGACGGGCGTGGTATCGAATCATTGGATCAACCCCTACCGGGGGAGGTCTCACACGACGACACGCACCCGTGCCAGGAGGATCCGTTGAGCGACCAAGGCACTCTCACCGTCACCGACAACCGGACGGGCCGGACCTACGAGCTGCCGATCGCCGACGGCACGATCCGCGCCATCGATCTTCGCCAGATCAAGACCGGCGACGACGACTTCGGCCTGATGGCCTACGACCCCGGCTTCTCCAACACCGCGAGCGCCCGCAGCGCGATCACCTACATCGACGGCGACGCCGGCATCCTGCGCTACCGCGGCTACCCGATCGAGGAACTGGCCGAGAAACGGTCGTTCCTCGACGTCGCCTACCTGCTGCTCAACGGCGAGCTGCCCGACGAGAAGACCTCGGCGGAGTGGGCGCACGAGATCACCATGCACACGCTGTTCCACGAGAACATCAAGAAGTTCATCGACGGCTTCCACCACGATGCGCACCCGATGGGGATCCTCGTCAGCAGCCTGGCCGCGTTGAGCACGTTCTACCCGGAGGCCTCGGAGATCGAGGACGCCGACGTACGCCGGATGCAGATCGTCCGCCTGGTCGCGAAGACGCCGACGCTGGCGGCATTCGCCTACCGGCATGCACGCGGGCTGCCCTACACCTATCCCGACAACACGCTCAGCTACGCCGGCAACTTCCTGCAGATGATGCGACGGGTGACCGAACGCGACTGGCAGCCCGACCCGGTGCTCGAGCACGCCCTCGACGTGCTGCTCACCCTGCACGCCGACCACGAGCAGAACTGCTCGTCGACCGCCATGCGGGTCATCGGCTCCTCTCTACCCGACCCGTTCGCGTCGGTAGCCGGCGCGGCAGCCGCCTTGTGGGGCCCGTTGCACGGCGGTGCCAACGAGCAGGTGCTGCGGATGCTGGGGGAAATCGGGTCCGCGGAGGGCGTCCCGGCCTACGTCGAGCGGGTGAAGAACCGCGAGGTCCGGCTCATGGGCTTCGGCCACCGGGTCTACAAGAACTACGACCCGCGGGCACGCATCGTGAAGCGGCTGGCCGACCAGGTGTTCGAGGTCACCGGGCTCAACCCGCTGCTCGAGGTGGCGCTGCGGCTGGAGCAGGTGGCGCTGTCCGACGACTACTTCGTCGAGCACCAGCTCTACCCGAACGTCGACTTCTACACCGGCATCATCTACCAGGCGATGGGCTTCCCGGTCGAGATGTTCCCGGTGCTGTTCGCGATGGGGCGGATGCCCGGCTGGCTCGCCCAGTGGCAGGAGATGCTGACCGACCCTGAGCGCAAGATCGCGCGGCCACGGCAGGTCTACGTGGGTCCCGCCGAACGACACCTGTAGACGGCGCGACCAGCCCGGATCGGATTGGCGCAGTCGCGCCGGCCCGAGCCGGGCTAGCGCAGGTCGGGCTCGCGGGTGGCCTCGCGCCACATCGCGGCCTCGGCCTGGGCGGCCCGCACCCGCCGGCCGATCGCGAGCCCGGCGGCGGAGATGACAGCGACGACGAAGGCCGCTTTCGCGGCGGCTCCGGTGGCGGCGGCTCGCTTCATCCGTAGACCTTCTGCATGCGCACGGGTGGGGTCTGTGACCGAGACTCGGTCGGGCTCCCGGTCGATCACTTGTGGGCCTGGGAGGACTTGAACCTCCGGCCTCATCCTTATCAGGGATGCGCTCTAACCGGCTGAGCTACAGGCCCGTGAACCGGACGCAAGGTTATCCCACGTAGAGGGGCAGAAAGCTGCCGCGGTCGGCGCCTGGGGACGGCGATGCCGAGCGCCCCGCTACTCCCGCTCCGTCAGGGTGACCTCGACGCCACCGACCAGGTCGGCGCACAGGTTGTAGATGAAAGCGCCCAGGGTCGACAGGGCGGTCACGAGCACGACGTTGACGATGCCGATGACGACCGCGCCCCCGACGACCTTCGACAGCGGGGCATAGTCGCGGACCGTGTGGCTGCCGGGGCTGACGTCCTGCAGGAAGCTGCTGATCGAGTCGAAGACACCCATGCCGCCGAGGATCACGTAGAGCACGATGACCGCGACGACGCCGACGATGAGCATCGCGAGCGAGAAGACGAAGGTCACCTTCAGCACCGACCACGGGTCGACCCGCTTGACGGTGAGCCGCGCCCGGCGCGGGCCGCGGCGCAGAGCACTTGTTGTCGTCGGGCCCGGGCTCGACACCGACGGCGACGGCCGCGGGCCAGTCGGGCTCGCCGACCCGGCCGGGGGGTGGCCGGTGGCGGGGCCGGACGCCCCGCCGGGCCCCGGCGCCGCAACCGTCGGCCGGCCGGCCGGTGACGTCCACCCGGGCCCACCCGGCTCCGGGCGCGCAACCGGCTGGTCGGTAGCCGGCCATCCGCCCCCACCGCTTCCCGGGGTGTCGCGAGGCGTCACTCCCGGAGACGGCCGTAGCCGTTCCGGGAGGTCACGCTCCTCGGTCACGAGTCGTCGCCGTCCTCGGGCTCGGCATTACGGGCAACTGCCACGACCGTGTCACCTTCGGGCAAGTTGATCAACCGCACCCCCATGGTCTGGCGCTGGGCACGGCGTACCTCTCGCGCCTGGGTGCGGATGACGCCACCGGAGGAGGTGATGGCGTAGATCTCCTCGTCGTTGTGCACGACCATCGCGCCCACGAGCTCGCCGCGCTTGGCCACGATCTTCGCGGTGAGCACGCCCTTGCCACCTCGCCCCTGCACGGGGTACTCGGTGATCCGGGTGCGCTTGGCATAACCGCCGTCGGTCGCGACGAGCACGTCACCGTCCTCGTCCCTGATGACCTCCATGGCAAGCAGTTCGTCACCCTCGGCGAACCGCATGCCGATGACACCACTGGTCGCGCGCCCCATCGGCCGCAAGGTGTCGTCGTCGGCGTGGAAGCGGATGGAGTGCGCGCCCCGGCTGACGAGCAGCATGTCGTCGTCGGCGGCGACCAGCGCCGCGGAGATCAGCTCGTCGTCGTCGCGCAGGTTGATGGCGATCAGCCCGCCGCTGCGGTTGGAGTCGAAGTCGGTGAGCGGCGTCTTCTTCACCAAGCCGCGCTTGGTGGCGAGCACCAAGTAGGGCGCCACGCCGTAGTCGTGGATGTCCATCACCGACGCGATCTTCTCGTCGGGCTGGAACGCCAGGATGTTCGCCACGTGCTGGCCGCGCGCGGCCCGCGTCAGCTCCGGCAGCTCGTGCGCCTTCGCCCGGTAGACCCGGCCCTTGTTCGTGAAGAACAGGATCCAGTTGTGCGTCGACGTCACGAAGAAGTGGTCGACGATGTCGTCCTCGCGCAGCGATGCGCCCTGCACGCCCTTGCCCCCACGCTTCTGCGACCGGTAGAGCGCGGTCTTGGTGCGCTTGGCGTAGCCGGTACGGCTGATCGTGACGACGACGTCTTCCTGGGCGATCAGGTCCTCGAGGGACATGTCGCCCTCGTAGGGCACGATCCGGGTCAGCCGGTCCTTGCCGTACTTCTCGACGATCTCGCCGAGCTCGGTGCCGATGATCTGACGCTGCCGGCTCGGCGACTCGAGGATCGCGTTGAGGTCGGCGATGCGCTCGGTCAGCTCGGCGTACTCGTCGATAATCCGCTGCCGCTCGAGGGCGGCGAGCCGGCGCAGCTGCATGTCGAGGATCGCGGTCGCCTGCAGCTCGTCGATCTCGAGGAAGTCCATGAGCTGGCTGCGGGCGGCGTCGGCCGACTCCGCGTTGCGGATCAGCGCGATGACCTCGTCGAGCGCGTCGAGCGCCTTGAGCAGCGCCCGCAGGATGTGCGCGCGCTCCTCCGCCTTGCGCAGCTGGTAGCGCGTGCGCCGGACGATGACCTCGATCTGGTGCTCGACGTAGTAGCGCACCATCTGCGCGACGTTGAGCGTGCGCGGGACGCCGTCGACGAGCGACACCATGTTGCAGCCGAAGGTGTCCTGCAGCTGGGTGTGCTTGTAGAGGTTGTTGAGGACGACCCGGGGGACGGCGTCGCGCTTGAGCGTCACGACGAGCCGCAGACCGGTGCGGGTCGAACCCTCGTCGGCCAGCTCGGCGATGCCCTGGACGCGGCCCTCGTCGACCAGCTCACCGATCTTGCGCAGCAACGCGTCCTTGTTGACCTGGTAGGGCAGCTCGGTGACGACCAGGATCGGGCGACCCCGCCGATCCTCGTCGATCTCGACGACGGCGCGCATGCGCACCGAGCCGCGACCGGTGCGGTAGGCCTCCTCGATGCCGTCGCGGCCGACGATGAGCGAGCCGGTCGGGAAGTCGGGACCCTGGATGCGCTGCATCAGCGCCGCGAGCAGCTCCTCGTCGGTGGCCGCGGGGTTGTCGAGGTACCACTGCACGCCCGAGGCGACCTCGCGCAGGTTGTGCGGCGGGATGTTGGTGGCCATCCCGACCGCAATGCCGGCCGAACCGTTGACGAGCAGGTTGGGGATGCGGCTCGGCAGAACTAGCGGCTCCTGCGCGCGCCCGTCGTAGTTGGGGACGAAGTCGACCGTCTCCTGGTCGATGTCCCGCAGCATCTCCATGGCCAGCGGGGCGAGCCGCGACTCGGTGTAGCGCATCGCCGCCGGCGGGTCGTCGCCCTGTGATCCGAAGTTGCCGTTGCCGTCGACCAGCGGCTCGCGCATCGACCACGGCTGCGCGAGCCGGACGAGGGTGTCGTAGATCGCGCTGTCGCCGTGCGGGTGGTAGTTGCCCATGACGTCACCGACGACGCGTGAGCACTTCACGTAACCGCGATCGGGCCGGTAGCCGCCGTCGTACATGGCGTAGAGCACCCGGCGGTGCACCGGCTTCAACCCGTCGCGCACGTCCGGCAGCGCGCGACCGACGATGACCGACATCGCGTAGTCGAGATAGCTGCGGCTCATCTCGACCTGGATGTCGACCGGCTCGACGCGGTCGGCGGGCCCGCCCGGCGGCGGGGTGGTCACCTCGGTCACGAGTTGCCTTTCGTCGTACGACGTGAACTACGGCTCGACACGCAGCGGCGCGCGTCAGATGTCGAGGAAGCGGACGTCCTTGGCGTTGCGCTGGATGAACTCGCGCCGGCTCTCGACGTCTTCACCCATCAGCACGCTGAACAGCTCGTCGGCCTGGGCCGCGTCGTCGAGCGTGACCTGCAGGAGGATGCGCTTCTCGGGATTCATGGTGGTCTCCCAGAGCTCGTCGGCGTTCATCTCGCCGAGCCCCTTGAAGCGCTGCACCTCCGGCTGCTTCTTGCTGCCGCTCTCCTGCCGTGTGGCGATGAGCCCGTCGCGCTCCCGGTCGGAGTAGACGTAGTCGAAGTCGTCCTTGCTCCACTTCAGCTTGTACAGCGGCGGCTGGGCGAGGTAGACGTGGCCGGCCTCGATCAGCGGCTTCATGAAGCGGAACAGCAGGGTCAGCAGCAGGGTGCGGATGTGCTGGCCGTCGACGTCAGCGTCGGCCATCAGGATGATCTTGTGATAGCGCAGCTTCTCGATCTCGAACTCGTCGTGGATGCCGCAGCCGAGAGCCTGGATCATCGACTGGACCTCGGTGTTCTTCAGCACCCGGTCGATGCGCGCCTTCTCGACGTTGATGATCTTGCCGCGGATCGGCAGGATCGCCTGGAACTTCGGGTCACGACCACCCTTGGCCGAGCCACCCGCGGAGTCGCCTTCGACGACGTAGATCTCGCTCTCGCGCGGGTCGGTCGACTGGCAGTCGGCGAGCTTGCCGGGCAGTGACGAGGAGCCGAGCAGCGTCTTGCGCCGGATGAGGTCGCGCGCCTGGCGCGCCGCGATGCGGGCGCGGGCGGCCGACGACGCCTTGGTGATGATGTCCTTGGCCTCGCCGGGGTTGCGGTCGAGCCAGTCCTTCAGCCAGTCGTTGACGACCTTCTGCACGAACGACTTGGCCTCGGTGTTGCCGAGCTTGGTCTTGGTCTGCCCCTCGAACTGCGGCTGGGCCAGCTTGACCGAGATGATGGCGGTCAGGCCCTCGCGGACGTCGTCGCCGGTGAGGTTGTCGTCCTTGTCCTTGAGCAGCTTGTTCTCGCGCGCGTAGCGGTTGATGATCGAGGTGAGCGCCGCGCGGAAACCCTCCTCGTGGGTGCCGCCCTCGTGGGTGTTGATGGTGTTGGCGAAGGTGTAGACCGACTCGCTGTAGGAGTCGTTCCACTGCATCGCGACCTCGACGGCCATGCCGTCCTTCTCGTCGCCGAAGGCGACGACCGACTTGTGGACCGGGGTCTTGGCGGCGTTGAGGTAACGGACGAAGTCCTCGATGCCGCCCTTGTACTCGTAGACGGTCTCGTAGGGCTCCTCCTCACGCTCGTCGCGCAGGGTGATCTTCAGCCCGCGGTTGAGGAACGCCATCTCCTGCAGCCGGCGCGAGAGCGTCTCGTAGGAGTAGACCGTCGTCTCGAAGATGTCGGGGTCGGCCCAGAACGTGACGGTCGTGCCCGTCTCGAGGGTCGGCGCGCCCTTGTGCAGCGGGCGGTCCGGCCGGCTGCGCAGGTAGGTCTGCGTCCAGACGTGGCCGTCGCGGCGGATGTCGACGTCGAGCCGGGTCGACAGCGCGTTGACGACGGAGACACCTACGCCGTGCAGGCCTCCGGACACGGCGTAGGACTGGCCGTCGAACTTGCCACCGGCGTGCAGCGTGGTCAGCACCACCTCGACGGCGGGCCGCTTCTCGACCGGGTGGCGGTCGACGGGAATACCGCGGCCGTTGTCGATGCACCGCACCCCGCCGTCGGCGAGCAGCGTCACGTGGACGGCGTCGCAGTAGCCGGCGAGCGCCTCGTCGACGGCGTTGTCGACCACCTCGTAGACGAGGTGGTGCAGACCCCGCTCGCCGGTCGAGCCGATGTACATGCCCGGTCGCTTGCGGACCGCTTCCAGGCCTTCGAGGACGGTGATGGACTTGGCGTCGTAGGACACGGCTCTGCCTTCTCCGCCCAAGGCGGGCTTCGTCGACGACCTCCGCTTGACCAGCGATCGCCGCAACACGGTCATGACAACTCGCGCCGGTAGGAACCGAACCAGGGCCCACAGCCGCCGGCGTTGCTTCCGATTCTACTCCGCCAGGCTGCCGCAACGACGGATTGGCGGGGCCTGAGGACGACACGGACGGACGTAGGCCGGGGGGCGAAAGTCCCCCTACGCGAGAGCGGCCCGCCGGAGGGCCGTGATGAGACTAGCCATAGGTGTCTCGCGGCCCCCGACCACCGGTCACCCGTCGAGGTCCGTGCCGCCAGTCAGGCGTCGCCGGCCCCTTGACCCGGACCTGGCGCACCAGGTTCGGACCGACCTCGCGGGCGAGCCGCTCCACGATCGACCTGGACAGCAGCCGCAGCTGCGTGGCCCACGCCGTCGACTCGGCAACGAGCACCAGCGTTCCCTCGTCGAGCCGCTCGGGTCGACAGTGGGCTGCGACATCGGGGCCGACCAGCGCCTCCCACCGGCCCATGACGGTGGCGACCGACATCGTGTCGTCCCAGCCCCGGTCACGCAGCAGTTCTCGCACCGCCGCGCCGAAGGGCTTGGGATCGCGGTCGTCGGGTCGCGCGCCGCTGCGCTGCTCGGCCCGCCGGACCCGGCGCCGCCGCCGCTGCTCGGGCAACGGTCGATTGGCCCGCGCCCGGGCAAGCGCGTCGCGGGCGATGTCCGCGCCGGTGCTAGCCGCACCGGAAGGATCCGGACCGATCGCCTCCCCGGTGGCGCCCGGACCGGCGGTCTCACCGGCAGCGCCCACGCCGGTGAGCTCGTCGTCGTCACGTGGCACGGTGGACACCTCCGGCAGAGACGTCGTAACGGGCACCGGCGAGTGCGGCAGGAACGTCGTCGGCGACGGCCGCCGTGATCAGCACCTGCTCGGCGCCCGCGACCAGCTCGGCCAGACGTGTACGCCGGGCGACGTCGAGCTCGGCGAAGACGTCGTCGAGCAGCAACACGGGTTCGCTGCCGTCGTCGGTCAGCAGGTCGTAGGCCGCGAGTCGCAGCGCCAAGGCCAGCGACCACGACTCGCCGTGGCTGGCGTAGCCGCGCGCCGGCAGCTCACCGATGCCCAGCAGCAGCTCGTCGCGATGCGGGCCGACCAGGGTCAGCCCGCGCGCCAGCTCGTCGTTCCGACGCTCGCGCAGCTCGTCGGTGATGGCCGCTGCCAGAGCCTCCCGGTCCGGGCGCAGCACGGCCTGCTCACCGAGCGAGGAGCGGTAGTCCAGGCTCGTCGGGCCGCCGCCGGCCGACACCGCCGCGTAGGACTTGTCGACCAGCGGTCGCAGGCTCTCGACCAGCTGCAGCCGCTGCGCGAGCAGCTCGCCTCCGGTGCGGGCCAGGTGCGCGTCCCAGGTGTCGAGCGTGCTGAGATCGAACCCGCCGCCGCGCCGGGCCGCTCCGGCGGACTTCAGCAACGCGTTGCGCTGTCGGAGCACGCGATCGTAGTCGGCCCGCACCCCGGCCAGCCGTGGAGCGCGACTCACCAGCAGGTCGTCGAGGAAGCGGCGCCGCTCGGCCGGATCCCCCTTGACCAGTGCCAGGTCCTCCGGCGCGAAAAGCACGGTGCGCACCAGCCCGAGCACCTCGCGCGGCCGTGACACCGGAGAACGGTTGACCTGCGCCCGGTTGGCTTTGCCGGGATTGATCTCGATCTCGACCAGCGCCGTACGCCCGTCGCGCACGGCGGCGACCCGGACGTAAGCACGCTCGGCGCCGAGACGCACGAGCGCCGCATCGGTGCTCACCCGATGGCTGTCGAGCGTGGCGAGATAACCGATCGCCTCGATCAGGTTGGTCTTGCCCTGCCCGTTGGGTCCGACGAACGTCGTGACGCCGGGGTCCAGCGCGACCTCGGCCGACGCGTAGGACCGGAAGTCGACGAGTGACAGGTGGGCGAGGTGCATGCCCTAGCGCGCGTGCTGCTCGGGGCGGCCACGGCCGTCGGCGTCGGCACCGGGCGCGTCGGCCCCGCGCTCGTGCGAGCCGGCGGCCGCGGTGACGGGGTGCCCGCCGAACTGGTTGCGCAGCGCCGCAATGGCCTTCATCGCCGGGGAGTCGTCCTGACGGGACGCGAACCGGGCGTAGAGCGCGGCGGTGATGACCGGCAGGGGTACGGCGTGGTCGACCGCTGCCTGCACGGTCCAGCGACCCTCACCGGAGTCCTGGGCGAAACCCTGCAGCTCGTCGAGATGCTCGTCCTCGTCGAGCGCCCGGACCAACAGGTCGAGCAGCCAGGAGCGGATGACCGTGCCGGTGCGCCAGGACCGAAAGACCTCGCGGACGTCGGTGACGAGCTCGGCGGTCTCGAGCAGCTCGAACCCTTCGGCGTAGGCCTGCATGACGCCGTACTCGATGCCGTTGTGCACCATCTTCGCGAAGTGCCCGGCGCCGACGGATCCGGCATGCACGAACCCGTAGTCTCCCGGCGGCTTGAGCGCCTCGAAGACCGGCCGCAGCAGCGCGACGTGCTCGTCAGCGCCGCCGCACATCAGCGCGTAGCCCTCGTCGAGACCCCAGATGCCGCCGCTGACTCCGCAGTCGACAAAACCGATGCCAGACTCGGCGAGCTGCTCCGCGTGCCGGATGTCGTCGAGATAGCGCGAGTTGCCACCGTCGACCACGACGTCACCTGCGTCGAGCAGCTGCCCAAGAGTCTCGACGGTCTGGTAGGTCGGATCGCCCGCCGGCACCATGACCCACACCACCCGCGGAGTCGGCAACGCCGCAACGAGCCCCTCGAGGGAGTCGACGTCGCGGCTGCCCGCCGCCCGGTCATAGCCGACGACCGTGTGACCGGCGCGCCGCAACCGCTCGGCCATGTTGGCGCCCATCCGGCCGAGCCCGACCATGCCGAGCGTCATCGCCGCCGTCGACATCACCCCGACAGCCGCACGGGCATGAGCAGGTAGCGGTAGTCACCGCCGTCGACACCCTCGCCGGCCTGCTTGCCGGTCAGCACGGCCGGCTTCGTCGGTGCCGTGAAGGCGAAGTGCGCCGTATCGGAGTCGATCGCACCGAGCCCGTCGAGCAGGTAGGTCGGGTTGAAGGCGATCGTCATGTCGTCGCCCTCATAGCTCGCCGGCAGGGCCTCGGACGCCTGGGCGTCGTCGAGCCCGCCGGCCTCGAGCACCAGGCCCTCGGCCGAGAACGTCAGGCGCACCGGTGCATTGCGAGCGGCCACCAGCGAAACCCGCTTCACGGCCTCGACGAGTGCGGCCGTCTCGACCTGGGCCTGCGCCGATGACTCGCTGGGCAGCAGCGCGCGGTACTTCGGGAACTCCCCGTCGAGCAGCCGGGTCGTCGTACGCCGGGAACCGCCGACGAACCCGACCATCCCGTCGGCCGTCGTGCCGGCACCGACCCCTCCGGTCGAACCGGTGCCGAGCGCGACCGTCACCTGAGCACCCGACGTCAGGGATCGTGCGGTCTCCGCCAGCGTGCGGGCCGGCACCAGCGCGGTCGCCGACAACGACGTGTCGCCCGGCTGCCAGCGCAGCTCACGCACCGCGAGCCGGTAGCGGTCGGTCGCGGCCAGCGTCAACCGGTCGCCGTCGATCTCCACCCGGATGCCGGTGAGCACGGGCAACGTGTCGTCACGGCCCGCCGCCACCGCCACCGACAAGACCGCAGCTGCGAACACGTCGCTGCCCACGGTGCCAGCCACTGGCGGCAGATCGGGCAGCGTGGGGTACTCCTCCAGCGGCAACGTCGCCAGCGTGAACCGCGCCGTGCCACACGTGACGACGACCCGTGAGCCATCGGTGGCCAGCTCGACCGGTGCGCTCGGCAAGCTGCGAGTGATCTCGGCGAGCAACCGGCCGGACACGAGTGCCTGGCCGCCCTCGGACACCTCCACCGGGAGCTCTATCCGGGTCGACACCTCGTAGTCGAAACCGGAGACGGTCAGCTCGCCGCCGGCCACGTCGAGGCGAAGACCTGCCAGCACGGGCAGCTGGGGACGTTGGGGCAGCGTGCGCGCCGACCACGCCACAGCATCGGCCAGAGCGTCGCGCTCGACTCGGAACCTCATTGCTACCGGACCTCCTCGAGGAACCGGGCCGCAGTCCTGATTTCGGACAGGCGGGCCGGGATCCTCATGTGCACGTCACTGATGATTGTTGTTCGAAGGGATGACAAAAAGCTCAGACGTCATCGTGTTAGGGCCGGTGGACACTGTGGACGACCGGGAAACCTGCAGGTCAACGGCCCAACCGGCAGTGCCTGTGGCTGTGAACCCGCGCTGTGGACGGCGGCCGTGGCTGAGGACGACGGTCGCGATGACCGCGAACCGCCCGTGCCGTCCCCACGTGTCCACAGGGTTGTCCCCAAGCTGTGTATGAAGATCGTGAACCGTCGTGGCACGGGGGGAGCGCGGAGGATTCATCCTTGACGTGCCTGGGACTTGATGCGGTTGGTGAGCTCGGTCACCTGGTTGAAGATCGACCGGCGTTCAGCCATCAGTGATCGGATCTTGCGGTCGGCGTGCATGACCGTGGTGTGATCGCGGCCGCCGAACTGCTGCCCGATCTTCGGCAGCGACAGATCCGTGAGCTCGCGGCACAGGTACATCGCGATCTGCCGTGCCGTCACCAGCACCCGGCTCCGGGAAGAGCCGCAGAGGTCCTCGAGCGTCAGGCCGAAGTAGGCCGCGGTGGCCACCATGATGGTCGCGGCGGTGATCTCCGGACCGCTGGCGTCGGGAATGAGGTCCTTGAGCACGACCTCGGCCAGCGCCAGGTCGACGTCCTGGCGGTTGAGGCTGGCGAAGGCGGTGACCCGGATCAGGGCGCCCTCGAGCTCGCGGATGTTGCTGGCGATCTTGCTGGCGATGAACTCCAGCACCACAGGTGGGGCGTCGAGGCCCTCCTGGGCGGCCTTCTTGCGCAGGATCGCGATGCGCGTCTCGAGCTCGGGCGGCTGGATGTCGGTGATCAGTCCCCACTCGAACCGGTTGCGCAACCGGTCCTCGAGGGTGACCAGCTGCTTCGGCGGCCGGTCGGAGCTGATGACGATCTGCTTGTTCTGGTTGTGCAGCGTGTTGAACGTGTGGAAGAACTCTTCCTGCGTCTGCTCCTTGTTCTCCAAGAACTGGATGTCGTCGACGAGCAGCACGTCGATGTCGCGGTAGCGCCGGCGGAAGCCCTCGGCCTTGCCATCGCGGATCGAGTTGATGAAGTCGTTGGTGAACTCCTCCGAGCTCACGTAGCGCACCCGCGCACCGGTGTAGAGGTGCTGCGTGTAGTGCCCGATCGCGTGCAGCAGGTGGGTCTTGCCCAGGCCTGAGTCTCCGTAGATGAACAGCGGGTTGTAGGCCTTCGCGGGTGCTTCCGACACGGCGACTGCGGCGGCGTGCGCGAACCGGTTGCTGGACCCGATGACGAACGTCTCGAACAGGTAGCGCGGGTTGAGCCGGGCCGGCTCCACGGGACGCCCCGGCTCCCGGCCGGTGCCGGGCCGCACGCCCGCGTAGGGGTCGAGCGGCTGCGCGGGTTGTTGCCCGACGTCGTCCTGCGGTAGCGCATCGAGAGCGCCGACCGGCTGGTCCGGCTCGGACGCGGGTGCCTCGACGGTGACCGCGACGCGGACCTCGCGACCGATCTCACGGGACAGCGCCTCGACGATCATCGGTCGCAGCCGCGACTCGAGCACCTCACGGGCGAACTCGTTGGGGGTCGCCAGCACTGCGGTGTCCTCGACGAGGGCAAGCGGACGCGTCAGTGCCATCCATGCGCGCTGTTGTGGCGCCAGCGACCCGTCGGGAAGGGCCGCAAGGGCGCGGTCCCACAGGGCGGGCAGGTCCAGCGTGTCGTCGGGCATCTGGACGGTCCCCTCGCAAAGAGCATCGTGCGGCGGCATCACGCGCATCGTCCCAGTTGTCCCGACGAGCCGCCGACGGTCATCCACAGAACTGTCCACACCTGTGTATGACGAGCCGGCTTTCGGAGGACGGTCGTATGCACCGGTACGACGCCGCAGGCGGTCGACGCAACCAGCCTTCGGGAGGCAGCAGTCGATGCGACCGCTCCGGTCGAAGGCGTGGGGGAAGTCCGGCGCGGCGACGCTAACAGCCGCCGGGCACGGCATTCAAGGCGTTCTCCGCATCAAGCGACGGTTGCTCGGCGTGTCGTCTTGACCGGCGTGTCGCGGACGCGTCGTGAGCGTTCTGTGGATCATGGAGGTCGGTTTGACCCTGTCGTCGACGGGGCCGTACCGTTGACCGCAACTGTCCGCCGCCGGCAGGCACCGTGTGTCTCGCGCGGGCGGCTCCGAAGTAGCTAAATTCCCGTGGAGCAGTCGTGAGCAAGCGCACCTACCAGCCGAACAATCGCCGTCGCCACAAGGTCCACGGCTTTCGGCTGCGCATGCGCACCCGTGCCGGCCGCGCCATCATGAACGCCCGGCGCCGTAAGGGCCGGCACCAGATCTCGGTCTGACGATGCTGCCCGCCGGCGCACGGCTCCGCCGGCAGTCCGAGTTCTCCGGCGTCCTGCGCGGCGGCGCCCGAGCCTCGAGCCCGTCCGCGGTCGTGCACGTGGTCGTCTCCGGTGAGCCCTGCGGTCCGCGCGCCGGGCTCGTGGTCGGCAAGTCGGTCGGGCGCGCCGTCGAGCGCAACCTGGTGAAGCGGCGGCTGCGCCACATCGTCCGAGACCGGCTCGACCGGCTGCCCGACGGCGCCCGTGTTGTCGTGCGCGCGTTGCCGGGCGCGGCCGCTCACCCCTTCGCCGAGCTCGGCCGCGACATCGATCGCGCGTTGCCCGACGCGTTGCGGAAGGCGGCCGCCCGTGCAGCACGTTGAACGGGCACCGGTGTCGATCGGTGGCCGTGTCCTGATGGCGCTCATCACGGCTTATCGTCGGTGGGTGAGCCCGTTCCTCGGGCCGCACTGCCGGTTCGCACCGTCGTGCAGCGCCTATGCGCTGGAGGCCGTGCAGCGGCACGGGGCGGTTCGCGGCGGCGCTCTCGCCGTACGCCGGTTGCTTCGGTGCCACCCCTTCAACGCGGGTGGGGTCGACCCGGTGCCGCCGCGCGGCTCCGGGGACACCGGTGATGTTCCTTCCCCGTCAGGAGACAACCGGTGCTAGACCCGCTCTACCACGGCGTCGCCTGGGCGATCGTCCACATCCACTCCGGCCTCACCCCGATCATGTCGGAGGGGCCGGCCTGGGCACTCGCGATCGTGCTGCTCACGATGGCCATGCGGCTGGTGCTGTTCCCGCTGTTCGTCAAGCAGATCAAGACCCAGCGCCAGATGCAGGTGCTGCAACCGAAGATCAAAGAGCTGCAGGCCAAGCACAAGGGCGATCGCGAGCGGCTCAACACCGAGATGATGGCGTTGTACAAGGAGCACGGCGCCAACCCGCTGTCGGGCTGCTTGCCGATCCTCGTGCAGATCCCCATCTTCATCGCGCTCTTCCACGTCCTCAACGCGATCAAGCCGAAGATCGTGCAGGGAGTCCCGCACTACCCGACGAACGTCATCGGTTTCCCGCAGCATCTCATCGAGAGCGCGGCGCAGGCCAAGATCTTCGGGGTGCCGATCGCGGCGGCGTTCAACTCCAACCCCGACGTCCTCCATGCGCTGCACGCAAGCCAGACGTCGGTCAAGGTCCTGACGACGCTCATGATCGTCTTGATGGGCGTGTCGACCTTCTTCACCCAGCGCCAGCTCATGGCCCGCACCGGGGCGACCGGCAGTGCGGCGACCCAGCAGAAGGTGCTGCTCTACATCCTGCCGTTCACCTTCGCCATCTTCGGCTTTCGCTTTCCGTTGGGCGTACTGCTCTACTGGCTCACCAGCAACTTCTGGAGCATGGCCCAGCAGTTCTTCGTCATCCGGCGGATGCCCCCGGCCATGGCGGGCGCGGGGGCGAGCGGTCCGCCGCCGCCGAAACCGGTGCGGCAGAAGCCCTCGCCGACGGTGTCGCCCGCGCTTGCGCCGCCGCCTCCCACCGACGAGAGCCCGGATGCCAACGGGAAGGCCGGTGACGGACGCCCGGCTGCGCCCGGAGGCTCCCCCGGGCGGGCTGCCCCGGTCGGTGCGCGCCGACCGTCTCAACCGCGCAGCAAGAAACGCAAGGGCCGCGGGAGGCGTTAGCCGCCGCGTGCTGTCACCGGACGAATGGGCAGCAACCGCTCATCACGTTCGATACCCGACCGACTGCCAGGGAGAGTGTTGTGAGCGACGACCACGGCCCCGAAACATTGGCCGCTGAGGCGGAGGCGGGGGGCCCGAACTCCACCCCGGTGGTCGCGGATCAGGCGCTGCTCGTACGCGAGGGTGACATCGCCGCCGATTACCTCGAGGCGCTGCTCGACATCGCCGACCTCGACGGTGACATCGACATGGACGTGTCCAACGGGCGCGCCATGGTCTCCGTCGTGGGCGGGAGGCTCAACAGCCTGGTCGGCCAGCGGGGTGAGGTGCTCGAGGCGCTGCAGGACCTCACCCGGCTTGCCGTGCAGCAGCAGACCGGTGAGCGCAGCCGGCTGATGCTCGACGTCGGCGGTTGGCGGGAGCGCCGGCGGGCCGAGCTCGCCGAGCTCGGTCGCACGACAGCGGAGTCCGTGCGGGACAGCGGTACGTCGCGAGCGCTGACTCCCATGACGCCGTTCGAGCGGAAGATCGTGCACGACGCCGTGGCGACAGTCGACGGCGTGCGCAGCGAGTCTGAGGGCGACGACCCCGACCGGTACGTCGTGATCTTGCCGGCCTGAGCGGCGCCGGGTGGTCGACGCAGCGCCGGCCGACGCCGACGCCATCCTGCACGGCCGTCGAGACCTGCTCGAACGTTACGCGGACCTCCTCCGTGGACCCGGCGTCGAGCGCGGCCTGCTGGGTCCGCGAGAACCGGACCGGTTGTGGAGTAGGCACCTGCTCAACTGCGCGGTCATCGAGCCGCTCATCGGTCCGGGCGAGCAGGTGCTCGACCTGGGGTCGGGCGCCGGCCTGCCCGGCCTCGTGCTCGCCTGCGTCCGTTCTGATATCCAGGTCACGCTCGTCGAGCCGATGGCCCGCCGCGTCGCTTTCCTCGAGGAGTGCGTGGCGGCGATCGGGCTGACGACGGTCACCGTGCTGCGCGGCCGGGCCGAGGAGCTGGCGGGACAGGTGACCGCCACGACGGTGACCGCGCGTGCCGTGGCTCCACTCGACCGCTTGGTACCGATGGCGCTGCCGCTGCTGGAGCCGCGCGGACAGCTGCTGGCGATGAAGGGCAGCGGCGCGCAGGCGGAACTGGTCGCCGCGCGGGCCGCGCTCCGGCGGTGGCCGGTCGAAGCAGCCGACGTGGTTACGTGCGGCGAGGGGGTTGTGGAGACGCCGACCACGGTGGTGCGAGTCCGGCTAGGGTCGGCGCCGACACGGCGGGGCCGTCCCGGGGCGGCTTCCGGTGCCAGGTCGCGGAAGGGAGGCGTGGGGTGAGCGAAGGGCCGACGGCGGTCGTTTCACGTGAAACACGCGCCACCCTGGCCGCGGGCGAGCCCTGGCCGCGTCCGTCACACGCCCGGATCATGACCGTCGCCAACCAGAAGGGCGGGGTCGGCAAGACCACGTCGGCGGTCAACCTCGCCGTCGCACTGGCGGCGGGCGGGCTACGCGTGCTGGCCATCGACCTCGACCCGCAGGGCAACGCGACGACTGCCTTCGGGATCGACCGGGAACCGGGGATGCCGTCGGTCTACGACGTCATCATGGGCGAACGCACGATTGCCGAGGTCGTGCGGCCCGCCGGCGACGCGACCGGCGTGTCCTGCGTGCCGGCCACGGTGGACCTGGCCGGCGCGGAGATCGAGCTCGTGTCCACCGTCGCCCGGGAGATGCGCCTGCAGCGCGCGGTCGCCGCGGTCGCCGCCGACTACGACTACGTGCTCATCGACTGCCCCCCCTCGCTGGGATTGCTGACGGTCAACGCGCTGGTGGCGGCGGCTGAGGTGCTGATCCCGATCCAGTGCGAGTACTACGCGCTGGAAGGACTGGGCGCGTTGCTGGGCAACGTCGAGCTCGTGCGAGCACACCTCAATCCGCAGCTGCGGGTCTCGACGATCCTGCTGACGATGTACGACGCACGCACGCGTCTCGCCGACCAGGTCGCCGCCGAGGTGCGCCAGCACTTCCCGGACATCGTGCTCACGTCGACGATCCCGCGCAGCGTGCGGATATCCGAGGCGCCGGGCTTCGGTCAGTCGGTGCTCACCTACGACCCGGCATCGCG
>Ga0070658_10000691_pt1 | contig 29223 bp, 30 predicted proteins | sample KBSC13metaG_FD_64664 | JGI IMG/M metagenome (GOLD analysis project Ga0070658, IMG submission 64664) | Corn rhizosphere microbial communities from Kellogg Biological Station, Michigan, USA - KBS C1-3 metaG | ecosystem: Host-associated > Plants > Roots > Rhizosphere > Soil ... | reverse complement strand
CCCGCCTGGAACGGACGGGACGCGCTACGACCGCAAAGCGGCTTCCTCGGCATGGATTCTGCGCCACAACACCAGTGCGTTCAGGATCGAAAAGACGATTCCGTAGATCCAGAGGTCGAACACCAGCGGCAAGACGATGATCTCGGCCGCCACGACGCAATAATTGGGGTGCCGCACGAAGCGGAACGGCCCGCTCGCGACCAGCGGCGCGGCCGGCAGGACGATGATGCGCGTGGTCCATCGCTCACCCAGGGTCGTGATCACCCACACACGCGCCACCTGCAAGACGACGAAGACCGCCAGCCAGCCGAGACGCGGCTCGCGGTCGAACGCGAGATACCAGAGCCCCACGAGCCAGGCGGCGTGCAGCAGCACGATCGTGGAATAGTGCGCGGCGCCCTCTTCGTGTGCCCCGCGCGCGAGCAGGCGCTGGGTATTGCGCTTGGCTAGCACCAGCTCGCCCAGCCGCTGCAGGGTGACGAGCGCCAGGATCAGCGCCGCCGGCGTGAACACCCCCGTCATGCCGCCAGCGACAGCGCCGCACAGGAGAAGCCCGGCCCCATGGCGGTCATCACCGCGCGCGCCGGCAATCCGGTACGGAGCACGCGCTCCATTACGAAGAACACCGTCGGCGCCGACATGTTGCCGTAGTCCAACAGCACGCCGCGTTCGTGGTCGAGCGTGCCCTGCCCCAGGCTGAGCGCACTCTCCAGTGCGGTAATGACCTTGGCGCCACCGGGATGGCAGACGAAGCGGTCGACCGATGCGGGCGACACGCGGATGCGTCCGAGTATGCCCTCGACGGCTTCGCGCACATTGGCCTCGACGAAGGGCGGAATGGCGCGGTCGAAGATCACGCTGAGGCCAGTCTCGTCGACGTCCCAGCCCATGATGTTCAAGGTGTCGGGCCACATATGCTGGCCCGAGCCTTCTATGGCCGCGATGCCGCCACTCCCTGCGCGCACGACGCAGGCGGCAGCGCCGTCGCCGAACAGCGCCGAGGCCACGATGCTGGACTTGGTCGGCTGGTCGCCACGGAAGGCCACGGTGCAGATCTCGACGGCAACCATCAGCACGTTGGTGCCCGGCCGCGCGGCGGCGAGACGGTTGGCGATGGCGAGGCCCGAGACCCCGCCGGCGCAGCCCAGCCCGAACACCGGCACCCTTTCCACATCGGCGCGGAATCCGAGCTTCGAGGCCACGCGCGCCTCGAGGCTGGGCGTGGCGATACCAGTCGACGAGACGGTGACGATCGTGTCGATCTCAGCCGCCGTGCAGCCGGCCGCGCCGAGCGCCCGCGTCGCGGCGTCGATGAACAGCCGCTCGGCGCCCTCGAGATAGGCCGTCATGCGCTCGGGCCAGCCCAGCTTGCGCGACATGTACCACTCGGGCGGCTGCACGGTGTGGCGCGCCGCGATGCCGGCACTCTCGAACACCGGCGCCATACGGTCGAAATTGCGGAAGCTGCCGGAGAACATCTCGCGCGCCATGACGACGGCGTCGGATTGCTTCAGGCGGTGCGGAGGGACGGCGGTCGCCAGCGACAGCAGGCGCACGTCGCTGGAGTGCGGATTCGGGAGATTCATGGGACTAGAACGCATGCTCCCCCGCGACGCTGCTTCGTGCACATCACAAGCGCGAGAGAAGAAGCCCTTGCCGGACCAAGCTCTTTTCGTCCATCAAAGCGCCATGATCGATCAGCGACAGATGCGCCTCGGCGTGTTCGTGCAGACGCCGGGGCATCACGTCGCCGGCTGGCGCCATCCCGATGCGATGACGACAGGCTGGCCCAATCTCGCGCTGATGCAGCACATCGCGGCCACCGCCGAGCGCGGCAAGTTCGACATGTTCTTCCTGGGCGACGGCTTCGCCACGGGCTACGAGGAGCACCCCTCCACCATCGGCAAGTTCGAGCCGCTGACCCTGCTGTCGGCGCTGGCCATGACGACGCGCAAGATCGGCCTCGCCGCGACCGCATCGACGACCTATGCCGAGCCCTATCACGTGGCGCGCGGCTTCGCCTCGCTCGACCACATCTCGGGCGGCCGCGCCGGCTGGAACGTGGTGACGACGGCCTACGCCAAGTCGAGCGCCGTGTTCGGCCGCGCACACCCGCCGCACGCCGAGCGCTACGCCATCGCCGCCGAGTTCGTCGAGGCCTGCCGCCTGCTATGGGACACGTGGGACGACGGCGCCTTCGTCGGCGACAAGAAGAGCGGCCGGTTCGTGAAGCCGGGCAGCCTCCATACGCCCGACTTCCACGGCAAGTATTTCACCGTCACCGGCGGCCTCAACGTGCCCCGCGCGCCGCAGGGCCACCCAGTACTGATCCAGGCCGGCTCCTCCGGCCCCGGCCAGGCGCTGGCCGCGCGCATCGCCGACGTGGTGTTCACCGCGCAGAACGATCTGGACGAGGCCAAGACCTTCCACGACGGTCTGAAGGCGCAGGTCGCCTCGTTCGGCCGCGCACGCGGCAGCGCGCTGGTGATGCCAGGCGTGTTCCCCGTCGTCGGCCGAAGCGAGGCCGAGGCGCGCGGGATCTTCGCCGAGCTCAACCGCAACATCGATCCGGCGCAGGCCCTCACCGTGCTGTCGGAGCGGCTGGGCATGGACGTGTCGACGCTGCCGATGGACGGGCCGGTGCCGGCGCCACCCGCGACCGAGGACCTCAAGAGTCGCTCGGCGCTGCTGATGGAGATGGCGCGGCGCGACCGGCTCACCTTGCGCGAACTCTATCACCGCGTCGCCGCCGCGCGCGGCCATCTGTTGCTGGTCGGCACCGGCGCCCAGGTGGCCGACATCCTCGAGCGCTGGTTCAAGGCCGGCGCCGCCGACGGCTTCAACGTCATGCCGCCGTTCTTCCCCGGCCAGTTCGACGCCTTCGTCGACCAGGTGGTGCCAATCCTGCAGGAGCGCGGACTGTTTCGCGTCGACTACACCGGCACGACCTTGCGCGATCATCTCGGCCTGGAAAGCCCCAGGCGCGCGTCCTCCTAGATGCTACGCGGCCGCCTTGCGCGGGATGGTGAGGACGAACTCGGTGCCAGGATCGCGGGCATGGATGTCGATCGCGCCGCCGAGCTGCTGGGCGAAGGACGTGATGATGCGCATGCCCAGGCCCTTGGGCTTGGCCAGGTCGAAGCCCTCCGGCAGGCCCGCGCCCTCGTCGCGCACCGAGACCGTCAGCCTGTCGTCCGCGGCGGCCTTGACCGAGATGTGAATCTTGCCGTCGGAGCGGCCGGGATAGGCGTACTTCGCGGCGTTGGTGATCAGCTCGTTGACGATCAGCGCGATGGAGATCGCACGATCGGTCGAGGTTTCGATGTCGGCTTCGGCGTCCATGTGGATGACGCAGCGCGGCACGCTCGCATCGAGATCCTTGCAGACGCCCTCGATGTATTTGCCGAGATCGAGCCGTTCGATGTCGGATCCCTGGAACAGCCGGTCGTGGGCGCTCGCCACGGCGGCGACGCGATGTGACGCTTCCTCGAGATGGGCGGTCGCCGTCGCGTCCTCGACGTCCTTGGCCTGCAAGGTGAGCATGCTGGCCACGATCATCAGGCTGTTCTTCACCCGGTGATTCATCTCGCTGCGCAGGACCCGCTCGCGTTCCAGCGCCGATTCGAGATTGAGTTCGTGGCGCTCGCGCTCGATGGCCATGCCGAGGATGTTGGCGGCGCCCTGCAGGAAGGCGAGATCCTGCTCGACGAATTCGTCCTCCGACGTGCTGTCGACCTCGAGCACGCCAAACGCGCGGCCATCGCCCTGCAGGATCACGTTCATCGCGCGATGGATGCCGTGCTGGCGCAGGATCTCGGGCGTGCGGAAACGCTCTTCGTTCGCCAGATGATTGGAGATCACTGGCTTGCCCGTGCGCAGCGCGAAGCCCGCCGGCGATTCGGTGTCGGCGCCGACCGTGGCACTGCCCACCACGCCCGGCGCCCATCCGGTGCCGGCGCGGACCAGCAGGCGATTCTCCGACGGGATATGTTCCAGCACCTTGCAAAACTCGGCACGCAGGCCTTCGGCAGTGAGACGCGCCGTTTCCTCGAGCAGTTTGTCGAACGAGGCGCCCTGCAAGGCAATTACACCCAGTTCGGCCAGTACTTCCTGTTGACGGATGCGCAGCCTGAGCGCGCGCAGACTGACGTCCTGTCCCCCCTCGTCGGGTGCTGTCTCGACGACCGACCGTTCTGCATTGCTGGCTGGGGACATCCATAAGGCGATACAGTTTGGCGTCGATGGCGACAAGCAAGCGCCAGTGCGGCGCGACAATAGGGCAAAATTTGGTGCGCAACCGAACGATGGGGTCCGGCATTTCACATACGGTGCAGTTCTGGTGGTGGTTGGCGGAGCGAGATGCGGGACCCTTCCCGAGATCAAAAAAAAGAGGACAACCCGTCGATCGCGGACCTCGAGACCGAGGAGCGTCGGCGCTTCTCGTGGCTCACCATTCTGCACGAGCATTTGGTGCCAAGCCGAACGGCCGACGCGCTGAAAGTGCTCGAAATCGCCCGCCGGCGCTGGCTGGAGGCCCGAGAAGCCCTCCGCCGGCGGCGCACATCCAATTGATATTCCAGCATAATTCCGCCTCTTGCCGGAGATCGTCTTCCCCTTGCGCCGACCGGCCCGACTCCTGATATAACCCCCTCGAGGGGCCGGTGTGGGCGGAGCAGTCGCCAACCCGGTCAGATCCGGAAGGAAGCAGCCGTAACGAATTCGCTTCGGGTCATGCCGGTCTCTCACCTGTCCTTCCGCGCGCCGCCGCGGATGGCTGGGCAGTCCGGGCGCGACGACCGCCGGGCTTGAAGGGGCCGCGGCACGACCGGGTGACAGCATGGCGAAAGCCACCAAAGAAGTCGCGGACACCGCCCTTCCCTATCGCGTCCTCGCCCGAAAATACCGCCCTGTCGATTTCACCACGCTGGTCGGCCAGGAAGCCATGGTGCGCACCTTGCGCAACGCCATCGCCACCGGCCGCATCGCGCACGCCTTCATGCTCACTGGCGTGCGCGGCGTCGGCAAGACCACGACCGCCCGCATCATCGCCCGCGCGCTCAACTGCGTCGGGCCCGACGGCAAGGGCGGCCCGACCGTCGATCCGTGCGGCGTCTGCGACAACTGCAAGGCGATTTCCGAGGACCGCCATGTCGACGTGATCGAGATGGACGCGGCCTCGCGCACCGGCATCGACGACGTGCGCGAGCTGATCGAGGGGGTGCGCTATCGCCCGGTGTCGGCGCGCTACAAGGTCTACATCATCGACGAAGTGCACATGCTGTCGGAGAAGGCGTTCAACGCGCTGCTCAAGACGCTGGAAGAGCCGCCGCCGCACGTGAAGTTCCTGTTCGCCACCACCGAGATCCGCAAGGTGCCGGTGACGGTGCTGTCGCGTTGCCAGCGCTTCGACCTCAAGCGCGTGCCGCAGGACGTGCTGGTCGCCCACTTCGGCAAGATAGCCGAGACCGAGAAGGTCGAGATCTCGCCCGAGGCGCTGGCGCTGATCGCCCGCGCCGCCGACGGCTCGGTGCGCGACGGTCTGTCCATGCTCGACCAGGCGATCGCCCATGGCGGCGGCGTGGTCGACGCCGCGCAGGTGCGCGACATGCTGGGCCTGGCCGATCGCAGCCGCGTGCTCGACCTGTTCGAGAAGGTGATGAAGGGCGACGCCGAGGCCGTGGTGACGGCGCTGGGCGAGATGCACGATTCAGGCGCCGATCCCGTCGTCATCCTGCAGGACCTGCTGGAGCTGACGCATTGGGTGACCCGCCTCAAGGTCGCGCCCGAGGCCGCGGCCGGTACTGCCGACACCGAGCGGGCGCAGGGGCTGGCGATGGCCGCCAAGCTCACCATGGCGTCGCTGACGCGCGCGTGGACGTTGCTGATGAAGGGCCTGCAGGAGACGCTGACCGCACCCTCGCCGGTGCGCGCGGCCGAGATGGCCCTGATCCGCCTCTGCTACGTGGCCGAACTGCCCTCGCCCTCCGACGCCATCAAGGCGCTGCAGGCCGGCGGCGGTGCGCCGGCCGCGACCGGCGCTCCGGCGCCGCGCGGCGGCGGTGGTGGCGCAGCCGCCCGTCTGGCACCGCAGCCCGCGAACGCCTCCCTGAACGCGGTCGCGCCGCAGCCGGCCGCCGCCCAGCCCGCGCCGCGGACCTTCACAGAAGTGGTCGCGCTGTTCGAGACCCGCCGCGAGCCGCGCATCTTCCATCACCTGATGCATCACGTGCATGAGGTCCGCTGCGAGCCCGGCCTGGTCGAGTTCCGCACCGAACCGCAGGCACCGAGCGATCTGGCGGCACGGGTCGGCACGCTGCTCACCGAGTGGACCGGACGGCGCTGGCTCGTCTCGGTGTCGTCGACCGCCGGCAAACCGACCTTGATGACGCAAAAGGCGGTTCAGACCGATGCCATGCGCAGCGGCGCGGAGAACAACGCCACGGTGCAGGCCATCCTGAAGACCTTCCCCGGCGCCAGGATCGAAGCGGTGCGGCGCAAGGGCGAGCAGACCTCGATGGTGGCGGGGCTCGGTGCGGCCGACGAGCCGCTGGCCGACGAAGCGCCGCTGCCCGACGAGTATCCCGCCGACGACGGCGACATTCCCGAAAGCGACAGTTGATGTTCGACAAACTCAAGGATCTCGGCGGCCTGATGGCGCAGGCCCAGCAGATGCAGCAGAAGATGAAGGAGTTGCAGGATGAGCTCGAGCATCTCGAGATCGTCGGCAACTCCGGTGCCGGCCTGGTGACGGTGACGGTGAGCGGCAAGGGCGAGACACGCCGCATCGAGATCGATCCCTCGCTGTTCAAGCCCGAGGACAAGGGCGTCGTCGAGGACCTGGTCGTGGCCGCCTGCAACGACGCGCGCAGCAAGGTCGAGGCCCGGGTACAGGAACAGATGAAGTCGATTACCGGCGGCATGCCCCTGCCGCCGGGCTTCAAGCTCTAGCATCAGTGGCCGATATGAGAGCTCACTTGCCTCACTCTGAGGAGGCCGCAAAGCGGCCGTCTCGAAGGGTGGGAACGAGCACCGCGCCTATTGCCCATCCTTCGAGACGCGCGCCGCGCGCGCTCCTCGGGATGAGGTTGGAACTAAAATGATCGGGCCCGAGATCGAACGCCTCATCCAGTTGCTGAGCCGCCTGCCGGGACTGGGACCGCGCTCGGCGCGCCGCGTGGCGCTGCATCTGCTGAAGAAGCGCGAGACCCTGATGCAGCCACTGGGCGCCGCGCTGGGCGATGCCGCGCGCGCCATCAAGCCGTGCTCGTCCTGCGGCAACCTCGACACCGTCGACCCGTGCTCGATCTGCGCCGACCCGCGGCGCGACCAGGGGATGATCTGCGTCGTCGAGGACGTCGGCGACCTGTGGGCGATGGAACGCGGCAAGATCTTCTCCGGCCGCTACCACGTACTGGGCGGCACACTGTCGGCGCTCGATGGCATCGGCCCCGACGAACTCAACATCTCGGCCCTCGTGCAGAGGGTGAAGGCCGGCGGCGTGCGCGAGGTGATCGTGGCCACCAACGCCACGGTCGACGGCCAGACGACGGCGCACTATCTCGCCGAGCGTCTCTCCGACGTCGACGTACCGATCACCCGGTTGGCGCACGGCGTGCCGGTCGGCGGTGAACTCGACTGGCTGGACGACGGCACGCTCGCGACCGCGCTCAAGGCGCGGCGCGCCCTTTAGGACACCGGCATGGCCAGCGCCACCCTGGCCGCGCTCGCCGTGGCGCTGGCCGCGGGCTGGGCGAGCGGCCTCAACGTCTATGCCGCCGTGCTGGTGCTGGGCGTGGGTCAACGCATCGGACTTCTGGCGCTGCCCCATGATTTGCAGGTGCTGGCCTCGCCGCTGGTGCTGGGAGCCGCGACGATCCTGTTCGCGCTGAATTTCTTCGCCGACAAGATCCCCTACGTCGACAGCGTCAACGACCTGCTGCACACGGTCGTGCGCGTGCCCGCGGGCGCGTTGCTGGCCTACGGCGCGGCCGACCAGGTTGGCCCCGAGGCGGCCGTGATCGCGGCCCTGCTGGGAGGCACCCTGGCGGCCGGCAGCCACCTCGCCAAGACCGGCTCGCGAGCGCTGATCAACACCTCGCCCGAGCCATTCAGCAACATCGCCGCCTCCCTGGCAACCGACGCGCTGGTGATCGGCGGCTTGGTCCTGGCGATCACCCACCCGATCACATTCCTGTGCCTGCTGGCGCTGTTCGTGGCGGGACTGATCTGGCTGCTGCCCAGGCTGGTACGGCTGTTCACCCTGCCGTTCCGCCGCCTGATGCGGCGCCGTCAAGGTCCCTGAGCGGAAGCTTTGCTTTCCCTAATCCGCAGCGGGGCTGTAGACTTGGCGCTGTAAACCCATGTTCATCCGCCAGAACATCCAGACCCTGCGGTTCTTCCGCACCACGCCCGCGATGCGCTGCCCATACCTGCCGCATCGGCTGGAGACCAAGCTCGTCACCGAGCTGTCGGGGCCAGATGCGATTTCCCAACACGACACGCTGACCGATGCCGGCTTCCGGCGCTCGCACCACTTCGTCTACAAGCCGCTGTGCGACGGCTGCCGCTCCTGCGTGCCGGTCCGCATTCGCGTCCGCGATTTCGACACCAGCCGGATCCAGCGCCGCATCCAGCGCCGCAACGAGCATGTCCATGCCGTCGAGACCCAGCCACTGGCGACCGGCGAGCAGTACGCGCTTTTCTCGCGCTACGTGCTGGCCCGGCATCGCGACGGCGACATGGCCGACATGGATTTCGACGACTACCGCGCCATGGTCGAGGAGAGCCCGGTCGAGACGGCGATCATCGAATTCCGTGACGATTCGCCCGACGGCAAGCTGGTCGGCGCCTGCCTGGTCGACTGGCTGTCGAGCGGGGTTTCGGCCGTCTACAGCTTCTTCGACCCCCAGGACCCGCGCCGGGGACTCGGCACCTACATGATCCTCTGGCTGGCCGAGGCGGCCGCCAAGCGTGGCCTGCCCTACGTCTACCTGGGCTACTGGATCGAGGACTCGTCCAAGATGGCCTACAAGCGCGCGTTCCGGCCGCTGGAGTTCTTCGGCCCCGACGGCTGGGCCGAACTGCCCACGGTGTAGGCAGGTCCGGGGCTTCCAGCTGGAGCGACTTGACGCAGTCCCGCGGTATTCGATCCTCTGCCGAGCGCTAGCGTGATTTCGCAGATCACGTTATGAGGACATGTCCGCGAGCGGGAACGGACGGGCCTTGAACACAAAAACTCGCAGCTTGGGGAGACAAATGCGCCTACTGCTGTCCTTCAGCGCAGCCATCGACGCACTCAACGAAAAGATCGGATACATCTGCAACTGGCTGGTCGTGCTGGCCTGCGTCGTCAGTGCCGGAAACGCCATGGTGCGCTACGCCTACGACTACAGCTCGAACGCGTGGCTCGAGATCCAGTGGTACATGTTCGCCGTCATCGTGATGCTGGGGGCGGCCTACACGCTCAAGCGCAACGAGCACGTGCGCGTCGACCTGCTCTACATGACCTTGAGTCGCCGCGGCCAGCTGTGGATCGACATCCTGGGCACGCTGGTCTTCCTGCTGCCGACCTGCGCCATCCTGGCGTGGCTGAGCTGGCCCTTCTTCATGCAGTCCTACGTGATCGGCGAGCATTCCTCGAATGCCGGCGGCCTGATCCGCTGGCCGATCAAGCTGGTCCCCCCGGTGGGTTTCGCCCTGCTGGCCCTGCAGGGACTGTCCGAATTGATCAAGCGCGTGGCCTTCCTCAACGACTACCCCGTTGACAGCCTCGAAGCCCACTACGAGAGGCCGCAGCAATGATCATCCCCCTGGAGTGGATGCCGCCCCTGATGTTCGCGGGGCTGGTCGTCTTCATGATCATTGGTTACCCGGTGGCATTCTCGCTGGCCGCGGTCGGCTTCTTCTTCGGCTTCCTGTCGATCGACTTCGGCTACTTCACCATGCCGTTCATGCAGGCCATCCCCGGCCGCGTCTTCGGCAACATCCTGAGCAACGAATTGCTGCTCGCCATCCCGTTCTTCACCTTCATGGGCGCGATCCTGGAGAAATGTGGGCTGGCCGAGGACATGCTCGAGTCGATGGGCCAGCTGTTCGGCCCGGTGCGCGGCGGCCTCGGCTACTCGACCATCATCGTCGGCTTCATCCTGGGCGCCATCACCGGCACGGTCGCCGCGCAGGTCATCGCCATGGCGATGATCACGCTGCCCGTGATGCTGCGCTACAAGTACAACATGCGCTATGCCACCGGCGTGCTGGCAGCCTCGGGCACCATCACCCAGCTGGTGCCACCGTCGCTGGTGCTGATCGTGCTCGCCGACCAGCTCGGCCGTTCGGTCGGCGACATGTACCTCGGTGCGTGGGGGCCGTCGCTCCTGCAGATCTTCCTGTTCGCGGCCTATACGCTCTACGTCTCGATCGTGCGGCCCAACGACCTGCCGCCGGTGCCACGCACGCTGTTCGGTCGGCCCCTGCTGATCAAGTGCGCCTGGGGCATCATTCCGGCCGCCGTCCTGATCTTCCTGGTGCTGGGCACGATCATGATGGGCCTGGCGACGCCCACTGAGGCGGGCGCCATGGGCACCATCGGCGCCATCGTGCTGGCCGTGGTGCGCAACGCGCCGCTCACCAAATTCGACAAGTGGACATTCGGCGCGGGCGTAGCGGCGGCCGGTGTCGGCTTCCTGATCGGCCTCGTGGCCTTCAAGTCGATCCCGTTCAAGATCGCCTTCACGGTCATGTTCGCCTCGATCATCTGGCTGTGCTGGCGGGCGTGGCAGGTCAAGGACCTGCGCGACCTGATCGTGCAGGCGTTCCAGGCGACGATGCGCATCACCGCGATGGTGGCGTTCATCCTGGTCGGCGCGACCTGCTTCTCGATCACCTTCCAGGGCGTCGACGGCAACCGCTGGGTCGAGCACATGATGTCGAACCTGCCGGGTGGCGTCTGGGGCTTCCTGGTCGTCGTCAACCTGTTCGTGTTCTTCCTGGCCTTCTTCCTCGACTTCTTCGAGATCGCCTTCATCATCGTGCCAATGCTGGCGCCGGTCGCGCAGAAGATCCTGGAACCGGTCGTCGGCCACGACGCCGCCCTGATCTGGTTCGGCGTCATGCTCTGCGTGAACGTCCAGACCTCGTTCATGCACCCGCCGTTCGGCTTCGCTCTCTTCTACCTGCGCTCCGTGGCGCCCAAGGAAGTGAAGAGTTCGGACATCTACTGGGGCTCCGTGCCCTGGGTGCTGCTGCAGCTCATCATGGTGCTGATCGTGGTCGCCTTCCCGTCCTCGGTGACCTACTTCCTCGACCCGCCATCGGCGATCGATCCAAGCAAGGTGAAGATCGACATCGTGGCGCCACCGACGACGGAGGAAGCGCCCGCTCCGATCTTCAAGTAGGGGCCGGACCCGGGCCGCAAAAAACCCCGCCGGGTCGCCCGGCGGGGTTTTTCTTCGTCCTTGTCTTCGTTCTACCGGCCCTTGGCCGACATCGAGAAGTTGAAGTTGTCGAAGGTGTTCTCGGCGACGCGGAACCACAGATTCTGATCGGTACGGAACGCCTTCAGGCTGTCGTAGATCTTCTTGAACTTCGGATCCTTGGCCGCCAGCTCGTCGTAGAACTTGTAGGCCTCGCTGAAGCATGGCTCGAGCACGCTGCTCGGGAACGGCCGCAGCTCGGTGCCCGCCGCCACCAGCCGGCGCAGCGCCGCCGGATTGCCGGCATCGTACTTCGGCACCATCCAGGAGGTGACGAGGCCCGACGCGGTCTCGATCATCGCCTGATAGTGCTTCGGCAGCTTCGCCCAGGCGTCATTGTTGACGTACAGCGAGCCGACCGAAGCGCCTTCCCACCAGCCGGGGTAGTAGTAGTACTTGGCGACCTTGTTGAAGCCGAGCTTCTCGTCGTCGTACGGACCCACCCATTCGCAGGCGTCGATCGTGCCCTTCTCGAGCGCCGGATAGATGTCGCCGCCGGCGATCTGCTGCGGCACCACGCCGAGGCGCTGGAGGATCAGGCCGGCGAAGCCGCCGACACGGAACTTCAGGCCTTTCATGTCGTCCATCGACTTGATTTCCTTGCGGAACCAGCCGCCCATCTGGCAGCCGGTGCCGCCGAAGACGAAGGAACGGAAATTGTACTCCTTGTAGAAGTCCTGGATCAGCTGGTTGCCGCCACCATGGTACAGCCAGGCATAGTACTGGCGCTGGTTGATCGAGAACGGCAGGCCGGTCTCGAACACGAAGTTCGGATGCTTGCCGAAGAAGTAGTAGGCCGCGGTCTGGCCGGCCTCGACGGTGCCGTTCTGGACGGCGTCGGCGACCTGCAGGCCCGGGACGATTTCGCCAGCCGCGAAGGAACGGATCTGGAACTTGTTGTCCGACATCTCGCCAATCATCTTGCAGAACAACTCGGAGCCGCCGTACAGCGTGTCGAGCGACTTCGGGAAGCTCGACGTCAGGCGCCACTTCACCTCGGGCATGCCCTGCGCGATGGCGGGTGCCGCGACGGCGGTCGCCGCCGCCGCGCTCGCCGCGCCGATGCCCGCGGTCTTGATAAACTTCCTACGTTCCATCCTTGATCCCTCCCCAGGGTTTCTCTGTGCAATCAGCTCATCGTGAGCCGATTGCACAGAGACTGACATGCGGAATTCCGTTTGGAAAGTCTGAGGCCGGGCCGGAGGCGCAAAAAACCCCGCCGAAGCGGGGTTTTTCGTCGAAGCATCAGGCCCCTGTGGCCTACAGCTTGTTGGCCGCCGACTGGCGCGCCATGAAATTGTCGAAGGTGTTCTCGGCAACGCGGAACCACAGGACCTCTTCCTTGCGGAACGCCATCTGCGATTCGTAGACCTTCTTGAAGTTGGCATTCTTGGCCATGAGTTCGGCATAGGTCTCGTTGGCGGCCTTGAACGACGCCTCGAGGATCGGCTGCGAGAACGGCAGCAGCTTGGTGCCGCTGGCGACCAGCTCGCGCAGCGCCTTGGGGTTGTCGGCGTCGTACTTGGTGCGGACCCACATGTTGGTCTCCGCGCACGCCGAGCGAAGGATCGACTGGTAGACCTTCGGCAGCGCGTTCCACTTCTCCAGGTTGATGAAGGCACTGAGCGTGGCGTTGCCTTCCCACCAGCCGGGATAATAGTAGTTCGGCGCGATCTTGCTGAAGCCCAGCTTCTGGTCGTCGTACGGACCGACCCACTCGGCGGCATCGATCGTGCCCTTCTCGAGCGCCGGATAGATGTCGCCGCCGGCAAGCTGCTGCGGCACGACGCCGAGCTTGGCCAGCATCGTGCCGGCGACGCCGGCGATGCGGAACTTGAGGCCCTTGAGGTCGTCGACGGTGTGGATCTCCTTGCGGAACCAGCCGCCCATCTGCGCGCAGGTGTTGCCCGCGGCGAGCGAGTAGATGTTGTAGCTCTTGTAGAAGTCGTTCATCAGGGTCTCACCGCCGCCCTGCATCAGCCATGCATCCATCTGGCGCGTGTTGAGGCCGAACGGCACGACCGTGCCGAGCGCGAATGTCGGGTCCTTGCCGAAGAAGTAGTACGAGGCGGTGTGGCCCATCTCGACGGTGCCGTTCTGCACGGCGTCGGCGACCTGCAGGCCCGGAACGATCTCGCCGGCCGCGAAGGTGCGGATCTTGAACTTGTTGTCGGTTGCCTCGGCCACGACCTTCGCCAGATGCTCCGCGCCGCCCCACAGCGTGTCGAGGGACTTCGGGAAGCTCGAGGTCATGCGCCAGTTGAGATCGGGCATCGACTGGGCGATGGCCGGAGCGGCGACGGCCGCGCTCGCGGCGACGGCGGCACCGCCGACACCGGCGGTACGCAGGAACTTACGACGTTGCATGGGTTTCTCCCTCAAAGGTGTGGGTTTATCGCATGTTGCAGTGGGTCCGAAAAGACGCTCTTCCAGCGACTTTTTGGCCGTCGGAACGGCCTCAGTACAGCAAAAGGCCCAGAGCCAGGGCCCCGACGACGATGCGGTACCAGGCGAAGATGCCGAAGCCGTGGCGGCTGATGAAGGCCACGAAGGGCCGGACCACGGCCAGCGCCGACAGGAAGGCCACGACCATGCCCAGCAGAATCAGGCCGCCGCCTTCCCAGTTCAGGGTCGACCAGTTCTTGAACAGGTCGTAGATCGTGGCGCCGAGCATCGTCGGGATGGCGAGGAAGAACGAGAACTCCGCGGCCGCCGCACGGTCCACGCGGAAAGCCCGGGCGGCCATGATGGTGGCGCCCGAGCGCGAGACGCCAGGCACCATGGCGAGGCACTGGCAGATGCCGATGAAGAGCGCGGTCTTCCAGTCGACGTCGTCGACCGACTTGATGCGCGGCCGCTGCGCCAGGCGCTCGATCACCAGGATAGCGATGCCGCCCACGATCAGCGACACCGCCACCACGACCGGCTTGTCGAGCAACGCCTTGATGTACTTGTGCAGCGCCACGCCTATCACCACCGCCGGCAGAAATGCCACGATCACCGAGCCGGCGAACCGCGTGGCCGCCGGCTCGCGCTTCAGCACGCCCGCAACGGTCTTGGCGATCTTGGCGCGATAGAGGAAGCAGACGGCGAGGATCGCGCCAAGCTGGATCACGATCTCGAAGACCTTGCCCGGCGGCCCCTCGAAGTGCAGCACCTTGGCAGCGAGGATGATGTGTCCGGTCGACGAGACCGGCAGGAACTCGGTGAGGCCCTCGACGAGGCCGATCAACACTGTCTTCGCGATCAGCATCCAATCCATGTTGACCCCTAGCCCTTGAACCGCTTGGCGCGCGGCCAGCCCTTTTCGGGCATGCGTCCCGCCTGGGCACGCTCGCCGCGCCAGAACTTGAGCTCGCCCGCCTCGATCACGCGATTGCCCCACGCCATGCCGTCGCCGAGCTTGAACGCTTGCGCATCCGAGAGGCGATCGTTCTTCGACTTTTGCAGGGTGACACCGCGGCCACGGCCCATCTCGGGCACCTGCTCGAGCGGGAAGATCAAGAGCTTGCGGCCCTCGCTCAGCGCCGCGATCGAATCGGCGCCCTCGGGCACGACCGAGACGGACTGCGCACGCTCCTTGTCGGCGAGATTCAGCACCTGCCTGCCGTTCTTGGTCTGCGCCACGACCTCGTCCTCGGGCACGACGAAGCCGCGCCCGGCATCCGATGCGACCAGGAAACGCCGGCCGCCCTTCAGCACGAACAGTTCGACGATGTCCTGGTCGTTGCCCAGTTCGATCATCAGCCGGATCGGCTCTCCATGGCCGCGCGCGCTCGGCAGCCGGTCGCAGCCCAGGGTATAGAAGCGGCCGTTGGTGCCGAACACCAGGATCTTGTCGGTCGACTGGGCGTGGACGGCGAAGCGCGCCTCGTCGCCTTCCTTGTACTTGAGCTCGCCCGCCTGCTTGTCGTCGAGATGGCCCTTGGCGGCTCGGATCCAGCCCTTGTCCGACAGCACGATGGTGACCGGCTCGCGCTCGACGAAATCCTCGATCGCATGCTCGATCTCGGCCGGCGCGTCGGCCAGTTCGGTCCGGCGCTTGCCGATCGCGGTCTTCTGGCCGAACTTGGCCTTGGTCTCCTGGACTTGTTCGGCGATCTTGCCCCACTGCAGCTTCTCGTCCCTGAGCAGCGCCTTGAGGTCCTTGCGCTCGGCCGACAACTTCTTGTGCTCGCCCTTGATCTCGAACTCTTCCAGCCGGCGCAACGCGCGCAGCCGCATGTTCAGGATCGCCTCGGCCTGGTTGTCGGTGAGCCCGAACGCCTTGATCATCTTGGGCTTAGGCTCGTCCTCCTCGCGGATGATCTTGATCAGTTTGTCGAGGTTCAAATAGGCGATCAGGTAGCCTTCGAGGATCTCCAGCCGCCGCTCGATCGCCTCGAGCCGGAACGTCGAGCGCCGGATCAGCACCTCGCGGCGATGGTCGAGCCAGGCCTGCAGCGCCTCGCGCAGGTCCATCACCCTCGGCGTGTTGTCCTTGTCGAGCACGTTGAGATTCAACGGGAAGCGGATCTCGAGGTCAGTCTGCTTGAAGAGCTGCTCCATCAGCAGCTCGGCCGGGACCTGGCCGGTGCGCGGCTCGAGGATGATGCGCACGTCGTCTGCCGACTCGTCGCGCACGTCCTCCAGGATCGGCAACTTCTTGGCGTTGATGATCTCGGCGATGCGTTCGATCAGCTTGCCCTTCTGCACCTGGTACGGGATCTCGGTGATGACGATCCGGTACTGGCCGCGCGGTAGCTCCTCCTTCGACCAGCGCGCCCGTAGACGGAAGGCGCCGCGGCCGGTCTTGTAGGACTCCACGATCGACTCGCGCGGCTCGACCAGGATGCCGCCGGTCGGGAAGTCCGGCCCCTTCACCAGGTCGACCAGCGTGTCGATGCGCGCGTTCGGCGTCTTGATCAGATGCAGCAGCGCGTCGCACAGCTCGCCCGCGTTGTGCGGCGGGATCGAGCACGCCATGCCGACGGCGATGCCGGCCGCGCCGTTGGCCAGCAGGTTGGGGAAGCCGCCGGGCAGCACGATCGGCTCGTCGGTCGAGCCGTCGTAGTTCGGTCGGAAGTCGACGGCGTTCTCGTCGATGCCGTCGAGCAGCGCCTCGGCGACCGCCGTGAGGCGGGCCTCGGTGTAGCGCATGGCGGCGGGGTTATCGCCGTCGATGTTGCCGAAGTTGCCCTGGCCCTCGATCAGCGGATAGCGGACCGAGAATTCCTGCGCTAGCCGCACCAGCGCATCGTAGATCGACTGGTCGCCGTGCGGGTGATACTGGCCGATCACGTCGCCGACCACGCGCGCGCTCTTCTTGAAGGCACTGTCGGGCGCCAACCGCAACAGGCGCATGGCGTGCATCAGCCGGCGATGAACGGGTTTCAGCCCGTCGCGCACGTCGGGCAGCGAGCGCGCCATGATGGTCGACAGCGCATAGGACAGGTAGCGCTCGGAGAGCGCCTGTCCGAATTGCACCGGCTTCACGGCGGCGAGCGGAACAACGTTTGTGCTGCGTTTGGCCATTAAGAGGGGCTTGAGAGGACCTGGACCGCGATTCGGGCCGCAGCCGTTGTTGTTCTAGCGTTGCAGCGATTCAATAAGTCTCGCCCGTGCCGGAGGCAAGGGCTTGTTGTGTGGCCAAAACACGTGCCGTTCGAGGAAATAGCCCGTCAAATCGAGCCCCTGACGCACCTCCTCCGGGCCGTCGGGCAGCCCCCCGGTGGATAGAAACGACGGCAGCGGCAGGAGCTTGCCGGCATAGGGCTCCGCGGCCGTGCGCGACACCGCCCGGCCGGTCTTGGGCGAGACGAAGGCCAGATCCTCGGTGGTCCCGGTCGCCGCGCATTTCTCGAGGTCGAGGCCGAAACCCAGCTCCTGCAGCAGGCCGAGTTCGAGGCGGACATAGATCGCCGGCCAGCCGGGATGGCCCAGCACAGTGAGGAAGGCGTGGAAGCCCGCGTACATCGCCGGATGCGGCTCACGCTCCGGCAGTGCCTCGTCGACCAGCGTGCAGGCCGACGACAACCCCGCCAGCTCAACGCCGCTGTCCATCGCCTTGGCCGCGTGCGGCTCGCGCAGTTCGCCGGTGAAGTTGCCGAGTTGCTCGGCCAGTCGTGCGCGCCAGCCCACCTCGACGACATTGCCCTGCTGCCAGATCGGCCGCGACCGCCGTGAGACGCCGCCCGGCACGAACCCCGAATGGCGTCCGTGCGCCTCGGTCAGGAGATTGACCACGAGCCCGGTCTCGCCGTGAGAGCGGCTCGCCAGCACGATGCCGTGGTCGGTCCAGTCCATGCCGCCGGTATACGGTCATCGCTGTAGGTGCGCCACTCCAGCGTTGTCGTCCCGGGCGCGGCGAAGGACCTGACCGAACGTCCGAAGACGCTGCGGCGGGCGCGGGACCCTTCGCTCCGCTCACGATGACAATGGCGGTCAGGAAGCCCGCAGTCTGGGAGAGACTAGCCCTTCGGGTCGTAGTCGAGGCCGATCTGGCGGTAGTGCGAGGGATCCTCGGACCAGCGTTCGCTCACCTTCACGTGCAGGAAGAGATGCACCGGGCGCTCGAGCATGCGGCCGAGTTCATGGCGGGCGCGGGCGCCGATCTGCTTGATCTTGGCGCCGCCCTTGCCCAGCACGATGGCGCGCTGGTTCTCGCGCTGGACGTGGATCGTCTGCTCGATGCGCACCGAGCTGTCGCCGCGCTCTTCCCATTTGTCGGTTTCGACTGCGGTCTCGTACGGCAGTTCCTGATTGAGCTGCAGGAAGACCTGCTCACGCGTCACTTCGGCGGCCAGCAGACGCAGCGGAAGGTCGGCAGCCTGATCCTCCGGATAAAAGAAGGGGCTGAGCTGCAGCTGCTTGGCGACCGTCGTAAGGACATACTCCACGCCGTCGTTGTTCAATGCGCTGATCATGAAGGTGCTCTCGAACGGCAGCAGCATGTTCAATTCGGTAGTGAGCCCGAGCAGCGTATCGCGCGGTACCCGGTCGATCTTGTTCAGGATCAGGTAGCGCGGCGCCTTCATGTCCTTCAGACGCTCGATGATCGCGCGCGTTTCCTGCCCGACGCCGCGCTCGGCATCGACCACGAGGCACACGACATCGGCATCGTCCGCGCCCTGCCAGGCGGCGGCAACCATCGCGCGCTCGAGGCGGCGCCTCTGGATGCGGAAGATGCCCGGCGTATCGACCAGAATGACCTGCGCACGCGATCCATCGGGCAGGTCGGTCATGGCGATGCCGATGACGCGCATGCGCGTGGTCTGGACCTTGGGCGAGACGATCGAGACCTTCGAGCCCACCAGGGCGTTCACCAGGGTCGACTTGCCGGCGTTGGGGGCGCCCACGATCGCCACGAATCCGGCGCGGGTCTTCACGTCGCTCATTTTTCAAGCCTTTCGAGAAGGGCCGCCGCCGCGAGCCGTTCGGCCTCGCGCTTGCTGCTGCCGCGTCCGCGCGCAGGCTCATGCCCCTTGACCGCCACGTCGACCAGGAACACCGGCTCATGCGGCGGGCCCTCGCGCCCCACTTCGCGGTAATCCGGCAGCGCCAGGCGGCGGGCCTGCGCCCATTCCTGCAGCGCCGTCTTGGCATCGCGCGGTGCCGACACATGCTGGTCGATGCGGCCGTCCCACAGCCGTTCGATGCACTGGGCCGCGACGGCGAAGCCCGCGTCGACGAAGATCGCGCCAAGCAACGCCTCGAGCGCATCGGCGAGGATCGTGGGCTTCACGGTCGTGCCGGCGATGTTCTCGGAATCTCCGAGATGGATGTGGGTGCCCAGACCGATCGCCTCGGCGATCTCCACGAGCGTGCCGGCCTTCACGACGGCGGCGTGGCGGCGCGCCAGCTCGCCCTCGCGTTCGTTCGGGAAGCGGCGCAGCAGCAGATCGGCCATGGCCAGCGACAGCACGCGGTCGCCCAGGAACTCGAGGCGTTCGTTGCCATGCGGATAAAGCGCCTTCAGCGCTGGCTGGCGGTCGAGCGCGCTGCGATGGGTGAGCGCCTCGGCGGCAAGCTCGGCGCGCGTGAAGACGTGCCCGATGGCGCGGGCCAGCGCCACCAGGTCGGCGGCGTCGTCAGTTTTCAGTGGATGCCCATGAAGAAGCGGCTGAAGCGGATCGCTTCAGGCCACTTCCACGGTTCCAGCCATCCCGCAGCCGAGGGATCGTGACTGAAGAAGATGAACTCGGCGCGGCCCACGAGATTTTCGTCCGGCACGTACCAGCCGAGCTGGTCGCGCTCGCGCGGCATGCCGGTGGCGTCGCGCAGGGTGAGCCGCGTGCGGCTGTCCAGCGAATCGTCGCGATTGTCGCCCATGACGAAGAAGTTGTTGGCCGGCACCAGGAACTCCGGCGTGTTGTCGGACGGGCCGGTGTCGGACGATTCGAGGATCTCGTGACGGCGGCCGTTCGGCAGCTTCTCGATGTAGAGCGTGCCCTTCTGGTACTGGCCGTGCGCGCCCTTGACGTAGTCGCCGACGCGCGTGCGCTCGACGGATTCGCCGTTGATCTGCAGCACGCCGTTGGTCACCTGGATACGATCGCCCGGCAGGCCGATGATGCGCTTGATGTAGTCGGTGCGATTCAGGCCCTGGCCCTGGTCGCCGGGATACTTGAAGACGGCGACGTCGCCGCGCTCGGGCATCTGCTTGAAGATGCGGCCCGAGAAGATGCCGGCGGAGAATGGGAAGGAGTGCTTGCTGTAGCCGTAGGAGTACTTCGACACGAACAGGTAGTCGCCGACCAGCAAGGTCGGGATCATCGACCCCGAGGGGATATTGAACGGCTCGACGGCGAAGGTACGCACCACGATCGCGATCAGTACGGCATAGATCACCGTGCGGATGGTTTCACCCCATCCGCCCGACTGTTCCTGCCCCCGCTTACGCCGCTCTGCCACGTCTCTCATCGCCTGTCCGGTTCAACGAGCCGCGCATATAGCAGGGCCGCAGGGGGGCTGTCTCCCACCGCAAGCGCGGCATGGGAGCGCTGCAAATGGCTCATGTGGCGGGCACGGCCGAAATGATCACAAAAGCCTGTGCCATCGGGTATTCGTCGGTCACGCTGAGGTCGATTTGCGCCGTCATGCCGGCCGGCGTGATCTCGGCCAGGCGGGCCAGGGCGCCGCCGGTCAGCGCCATCGTGGGCTTGCCGCCGCGCAGGTTGACCACGCCCATGTCGCGCCAGAACACGCCACGCCGCAGCCCCGTGCCCAGCGCCTTGGAACAGGCTTCCTTGGCGGCGAAGCGTTTTGCATAGCTGGCCGCCCGTTCGGCACGGCCTTCGGAGCGCTTCTGTTCGACCTCGGTGAATATTCTCCGGATGAAGCGGTCGCCGAAGCGCTCGAGCGAACTTTCGATGCGCCTGATGTCGACAAGGTCGTTGCCGATGCCGACGATCAAGCCGCCGCTCCTGCGCGGGCCGCATCCATGAGGTGGCGCATCTCGCGGATCGCCTCGGCGAGGCCGATGAAGATCGCCTCGCCCACCAGGAAGTGGCCGATGTTGAGCTCGCGCACCTCGGGGATCGCCGCGACCGGCGACACGTCGGCATAGGACAGGCCGTGGCCCATGTGGCACTCCAGCCCGAGCCTGCCGCACAGGGCCGCCCCCTTGCGCAGCCGCGCCAGCTCGGCCTTCTGCGCCGCGCCCTCGAGTTCGCAGTAGCGGCCGGTGTGCAGCTCGACGACCGGCGCCCCCAGGCTCACCGCCGCCTCGAGCTGGCGTTCGTCCGCCTCGATGAACAGCGAGACGCGGATGCCGGCGTCGCGCAGGCGCGCGACCATCGGCTTCAGGTGGTTGTGCTGGCCAGCGGCGTCGAGCCCGCCCTCGGTCGTCCGCTCCTCGCGCTTCTCGGGCACGATGCAGGCGGCGTGAGGTTTGTGCCGGAGCGCGATGCCGATCATCTCGGGCGTCGCCGCCATCTCGAAGTTGAGCGGGATCTTGAGCTCGCGCATCAGTCCGTCGATGTCGGCGTCGACGATGTGTCGGCGATCCTCGCGCAGGTGCGCGGTGATGCCGTCGGCGCCGGCGGCCGCGGCGATCGCCGCCGCGCGCAGCGGATCGGGCAGCTTGCCGCCGCGCGCGTTGCGCACCGTGGCGACGTGGTCGATGTTCACTCCGAGACGCAGGGGGAGAAGTGCTTTGCTCATTTTTCCTGGTGACCTCATGTCGTCCCGAGCCTAGCGAAGGACCCTGCGCCTGCGCCACGAGTTTTCCTCGCGGCTGGCGCTAGATCCTTCGCTCCGCCCGGGAAGACAAGGGAAAATCAATTGCGCGCGCGTTCGACGGCGTTGATGGCGGGTGTCGCGCGCAGCGCGGCGGTGATGTCGGCGAGGTGCTTGACGTCGGATACCTCGACGTCGATCACCATGTCGAAGAAATCCATCGAGCGGTTGACGATGCGCAGGTTCGAGATGTTGCCCTCGTGGCGCGCGATCACCGTCGACAGGCTCGACAGGCTGCCGGGCTGGTTGGCCACGGTGATCTTGAGCCGGCCCGTGTAGGCCGCCGCGCCCTCGCCCACTGCGTCCCAGCCGACGTCGATCCAGCGCTCGGGCGATTCGGAGAAGCTCTCGAGAGTGGCGCAGTCGATCGTGTGGATAGTCACGCCCTTGCCCGTGGTGATGATGCCGACGATGCGGTCGCCGGGCAGCGGATGGCAGCAGCGCGCGAAGTGAACCGCCATGCCCGGGATCAGTCCCTTGATGGTGATCTGGCCACTCTCCGCAGCGGCGCGGCCGTTCTCGGCCTTGGCCTTGCTGCGCGCACGCGTGATCGGCACGACGTCGGCGCCGCCCGCCCGCCCGCCCGGGCGCTGCTGCTTCAGCCCGGGATAGACCGCCGTCATGACCTCGCGCGCGCCGACCAGGCCGGCGCCCACGGCGGCCACGAGATCGTCGGTCGTGGCGTGCTTGAAATTGGCCTTCACGCCGTCGAGGCCCTTGTCGGTGGCCTCGTAGCCCTCCTCGTGGAAGGTCTTGTCGAGCAGCGACTTGCCCAGCTGGATGTACTGCTCGCGCTGGCGCGTGCGGATGAAACGGCGGATCGCGGCCTTGGCCTTGCCGGTGACGGCGAAGCGCTCCCACGTCGGCGACGGCGTCTGCGCCCTCGACGTCACGATCTCGATCTGATCGCCGTTGGACAGCTGGGTCCGCAGCGGCAGCATGCGGCCGTTGATCTTGGCGCCGACGCAGGTGTCGCCGACCTGGCTGTGCACAGCGTAGGCGAAGTCGATGGGCGTGGCGCCGCGCGGCAAGGCGATCAGGTTGCCCTTGGGCGTGAAGCAGAACACCTGGTCCTGGAACATCTCGAGCTTGGTGTGCTCGAGGAATTCCTCGGCGTTGGGTGCCTTGTCGAGGATGTCGATGAGGGAACGCAGCCAGGCGTACTGCGGCGCGTCGGTCGATGGACCGCCCTGCTTGTAGATCCAGTGCGCCGCCACGCCGCGCTCGGCCTGGTCCTGCATCTCCTCGGTGCGGATCTGGATCTCGATGCGCTGGCCGGCCGGGCCGATGACGCCGGTGTGCAGCGAGCGATAGCCATTGGGCTTGGGAACGGAGATGTAGTCCTTGAAGCGCTGCGGCAGCACCTGGTAGCGGCCGTGCAACAGGCCCAGCGCCTGGTAGCACTCAGCCACGTCGGCCACGATGATGCGGAAGGCCATGATGTCGGCGAGCTGCTCGAACGACACGTTCTTCTGCTGCATCTTGCGCCAGATCGAATAGGGCGTCTTCTCGCGGCCCGAGACCTGGGCGTCGAGGCCGCCCTCCTTCAGCGTGCGCGTGAGCTCGGCCTCGACCTGGGGCACGATCTCGTCGCCCTTCTCCTTCAGGTAGCCCAGGCGCGCCTGAACCGACGAGCGGCCGTCGGGATTGAGCTCGGCGAAGGCGAGCTCTTCCAGTTCGCGCTTCACGCGCTCCATGCCGATGCGCGAGGCGAGCGGCGCGTAGAGGTCCATGGTCTCGCGGGCGATGCGCTTGCGCCGCGCCGGCTCCTTGATGTGATGGAGCGTGCGCATGTTGTGCAGCCGGTCGGCAAGCTTCACCAACAGCACGCGGATGTCGGACGACATGGCGAGCACCAGCTTGCGCAGGTTCTCGGCCTCCTTGGTGCTCTCCGACTGGACCTCGAGCCGCGACAGCTTGGTGACGCCGTCGACCAGGCGGGCGATGTCCTCGCCGAACATGCCGGAGATTTCCTCGCGCGTGGCGTCGGTGTCCTCGATCGTGTCGTGGAGCAGGCCGGTGACGATCGACGAGGTGTCGAGCTTCATCTCGGCCAGGATGCCGGCCACTTCGACAGGATGGGAGAAGTACGGATCGCCCGAGGCGCGCAGCTGGCTGCCATGCTTCTTCAGGCCGTAGACATAGGCGCGGTTCAGCACGTCCTCGTCCGCCTCCGGATCGTAGGACTGCACGCGCTCAACGAGTTCGAACTGACGAATCATGGCAATCGCCCATTATATGGGGACGATTGCCCTCACTCCACGCTCAATGCGCGAATAGCAGGCGCGAATAGCAGGGCTGCTGAGCCCCGCCAGGCACCGTTACTCGGTGACGTCGTCTTCCTCGGCCATCGGCAGGGCCTTGGGCTGGGCGGCTTCCGCGCCGCCCTGGGCCAGCGCCGCCGCCAGTTCCTGCTCGAGCTCGGCCATCTCGTTGACCTCCTCGGGCTTGTCGATGTCGGCGTGCTTCTGCATGCCGGAGATCAACGAGTCCTTGAGCTGGGCCTGGTCGAGCTTGACCTCGGCGATCTCGCGCAGCGCCACGACCGGGTTCTTGTCCCGGTCGCGATCGACGGTGATCTGGGCACCCGCCGACACGTCGCGCGCGCGCTGGGCGGCGAACAGGACGAGTTCGAAACGGTTGGGCACCTGCACAATGCAGTCTTCGACGGTGACACGCGCCATGGAGACCTCTGAATTCGCGGGAGCGGCGGGTTATACGCGCCCCAGCCCAAAAAACAACCCTACAGCCTCTCGACGATCTGGTCCGCCGGCAGGGCCGCGACAAGGGCCGCAATGGGCGTGCCGGTCCTGGGGTGGTGCCAGGTCGGCGCCAGGTCGGCCAGGGGCCGCAGCACGAAGGCGCGGCCGGCCATCCGGGGGTGGGGCAGGATGGCCCTTCCCGGCCCTCCCGGAGCTATTTCCCCTCGGAAATCGAGCAAATCGAGGTCGATGCGCCGGGGGGCGTTGGCCACGCTGCGGACCCGCCCGAAGGCGTCCTCGACCCCATGCAGGACCGCCAGCAACGCGTCCGCGGCCAGTTCCGTTGAGATTTCGGCCACCGCGTTCACGAACCAAGGCTGGTCCGAGGCCGGGACCGGGGCGCTTCGATACCAGGGCGATACACGGCCAATCCCGACGCCGCGCGTGCCCAGATCGGCCAGCGCCGCCGTCAGAGTCTCGGCCGGGCTCCCATATCTGGGGTGCGGTAAATTCGCCCCCATACCTATGTAAATTGAGATGCCTGCCTGCAGCGTCACAGATGCTCTCCCCCAACCCCTTGTGAACAATGACTTAAAGGCTTACACTTAATGCGCTGTCGGAGCGTGTGGCGTTAGTTTACTCCAACGGCTCAATAATTTTTTCGACCCCTCTGAACATATTAAAAAAAGGATAAGAGCCATGAAGGGCAATTTTTATGAATCCGAGCGCGTCGCGCTCTTCATCGATGGCGCCAACCTCTACTCCGCCGCCCGCGCCCTGGGCTTCGACATCGACTATCGCCGCCTCCTCAAGGTCTTTCGCGAAAAGGGCCGCATGGTCCGCGCCTATTACTACACCGCGCTGATCGAGGATCAGGAATATTCGCCAATCCGGCCGCTGATCGATTGGCTGGACTACAACGGCTACACCATGGTCACCAAGCCGACCAAGGAATTCACCGATGCCATGGGCCGCCGCAAGATCAAAGGCAACATGGACATCGAGCTGGCGATCGACGTGCTCGAGATGGCCGAGCACCTCGACCATGTCATCCTGTTCTCCGGCGACGGTGATTTCCGCCGCCTGGTCGAGGCCGTACAGCGCCGCGGCCTGCGCGTCTCGGTGGTCAGCACCATCAAGTCCTCGCCGCCGATGGTGGCGGACGAACTGCGCCGCCAGGCCGACGATTTCATCGAGCTGAGCGAGTTGGCGCCGCTGATCGCGCGCAGCCCGTCGGAGCGCGCCCCGCGCCCTGCAGTCGCCAACGGCGACGCCAGCGAAGAGTCGCCCTCCGAGCACCTGATGCGCTCCTCGGCATAAAGCCGGCGCTGTGGCCCCTCCCGCTGTGGCCTTGACCACGTTCGCAGAGCCGCCGCTCGACTGTCCGCGCTGCCCCCGGCTCGTGGCGTTCCGCCGCGAGCTGCAGGAGATGTATCCCGACTGGTGCAACGCGCCCGTCCGCTCGTTCGGCAGGCTCGACGCTGTCCTGCTGATCGTGGGTCTGGCGCCCGGCATGCGCGGCGCCAACCGCACGGGGCGGCCGTTCACCGGCGACTATGCCGGCGAGCTGCTCTACTCGACCTTGCTGAAGTTCGGCTTCGCCAAGGGCACCTTCAAGGCCGACCCGAGCGACGGGCTGAAGCTGGTCGACGCGCGCATCTGCAACGCCGTGCGCTGCTTGCCGCCCGAGAACAAGCCGCTGCCGGCCGAGTTCGTCGAATGCCGCCCGTTCATCCAGGCCGAGTTGGCGGCGATGCCGAATCTCAAGGTGATCGTGGCGCTGGGCAAGGGCGCACACGACCAGATCCTGCGCGCGCTCGCGGTAAAGCCGGCCGGCGCCTATCCGTTCATCCACGCCCGCCTGCACACCTTGCCGAACGGGCTCACGATGGCCGACAGCTATCACTGCTCGCGCTACAACACGAACACCGGCCGGCTGACGACGCCGATGTTCCACGATGTCTTCGAGAAGGTCCGCGCGGCGCTTTAGCCGGCCAACATCGCCTCGATCTCGCCGGTGATCTCCTTCGACGTCGGGCTGACCTTGCTGGGCCACGAGCCCGCCAGATGGCCGTCCTTGTCGAACAGGAACTTGTGGAAGTTCCACTTGGGCGCCACCGCCTCGCCGGCATGGCCCGAGATCCATTCGTAGAGGCCGTGCGCGTCGACGCCAATGACGCGTTCCTTCGTCGTCATCGGGAAGGTGACGCCAAACGAGGTCTCGCAGAACTTCTTGATCTCGGATTCGCTCTTGGGCTCCTGCGCGCCGAAGTCGTTCGACGGCACGCCCAGCACGATGAGGCCCTTCGACGCATACTTCTCGTGCAGCTTCTGCAGTTCGCTGTACTGCGGCGTGAACCCGCAGAAGGACGCGACGTTGACCACCAGCACGGGCTTGCCGGCGTAGTCCTTCAGGTGAATCGTCTTGCCGTCGATGCCGGTGAAGCTGAAATCATGGGCCGATGCCATTTTACGTCTCCTCGTCGTAGCGTTGCTCGCGCCAGGGATCGCCGTAGTTGTGGTAGCCGCGAAGCTCCCAGAACCCCGGCTTGTCGAGCACCGCGAATTCGATGCGCTTGATCCATTTGGCACTTTTCCAGAAATAAAGCTTGGGCAGGACAACGCGAAGCGGTCCGCCGTGTTCGCGGCTGATCGGCTGGCCATTCCAGCTCCAGGCCAGGATCACGTCGTCGTCCGCGAAGTCGGCGAGCGGCACGTTGGTCGTGTAGGTGTCGTAGGAATGGAAGACGACGTGCCGGGCGTCGGCCCTGGGCTTCACCAGCGCGATCAGGTCGCGGGCGGAAACGCCCTCCCAGACATTGTCGTAGCGCGACCATGCCGTGACGCAGTGGATGTCCGTCTTGAGCGTGGTCTTGGGCAGGTCGGTGAACGGCCCCCACTTCCAATCCATCGGCTGCTCGACGGCGCCATCGACGAACAGGCGCCAGGCGTGCGTCGGAATCTCCGGCTGGACGCCGAGGTCGAGCACCGGCCAGGTCTCGACCAGGCGCTGGCCCGGCGGCAGGCGCTCGCCGGGAGCGGCCGCCTTGCCCGTCAGCAGCCGGCCATCCTCGGCCCACTTCTGCTTGGCGTCGATCAGCTTGCTCTTCAGCTTGCCGAACAGGGTGACCTCGTCGGACATGACTTCCTTCAGATGCTGCGTCCCGCCCTCTCCCAATATGGGGCGCGGAGCTTCCTTTTGAAGATCTTGCCGGAATCCTCGCGCGGCAGGGCATCGCTGAATTCCACCAGCTTCGGCACCTTGTAGCGCGCCAGATGCCCCGAAAGATAGGTCCGCACCCCGGCGGCGTCGATCGCCGCGCCGCCCAGCGGCTCGACATAGGCGCAGATCTGCTCGCCGAACTCCTCGTCGGGAATGCCGAACACCGCGCAGTCGCGCACGCCCGGCATCTGGATCAGCACCGACTCGATCTCGGCGGGATAGATGTTCACTCCGCCCGAGATGATCATGTCGCGCTTGCGGTCGCACAGGAACAGGTAGCCGTCGGGATCCTGGTAGCCGACGTCGCCCACGGTCACGAGGTCACCGAGCGCCACCTCGCGCCGCTTGGCGTCGTCGTTGTTGTAGGTGAACTCCGAGAGGTTGGGGCCGCGCAGATAGATCTCGCCGATCTCGCCCTGCTGCACGTCGCGGCCCTGCTCGTCGACGATGCGCATCAGCGCGCCGTCGACCACGTGACCCACCGTGCCGGGCTTGCGCAACGCTTCGGCGGAGTCGTGCCACACCACGATGCCGGTCTCGGTGGCGCCGTAATATTCGTTGATGACCGGTCCCCACCAGTCGATCATCTGGCGCTTCACCGCCGGCGCGCAGGGCGCGGCGCCATGGGTGACCCAGCGCAGCGATGACAGGTCGTATTCCTGCTTCACCGCGTCGGGCAGGCGGAGCAGACGCACGAACATAGTGGGAACGATGTGCATGTGCGTCACGCCGTGCCGCGCGATCAGGCGCAGCATGTCCTCGGCCTCGAAGCGCGCCTGCAGCACGACGGAAAGGCCGAGCCGCGCACTGCCCATGCCATAGGCCGCGGGGGCGGAGTGATACATCGGCCCATTCATCAACACGACGATCGAGGGGTCGGCCACCAGGCCCCAGTACTTGCCGACCTCGAGAGCCGACTTGACCTGCAGTTCCGGCGTCGACGGCCGGCGCCGCACACCCTTGGGCCGACCGGTCGTGCCGGAGGTGTAGATCATGCTGCCGCGCGACAGCCTGGGCGGCTGGACGTTGGGCGCACCGGCGGCCACGAACGCGTCCCAGGTCTCGAGGCCGGCCGGCGCCGCACACCTGTCCGCGGGCACGCCATAAGCCGCCGCGATTTCGTCGGGCACCGCCACCACCAGCACCTTCACCTGTGCGGGAATGCCCGGCGCGATCTGCGCATGGAGGTCGGCATGGACCACCAGCACCTTGGCGCGGCAGTCGGCCAGGATGTAGCCCGCCTCCTCCGGCGTGAAGTGCCAGTTGATCGGCACGGCATAGGCGCCGAGCTGGCCCGCCGCGACGTTGACCTCGAAGGTGGCGAAGTCGTTGCGCAGCATCAGCGCCACGCTGTCGTCCTCGGCCACGCCCAACGCCGCGAAGCCGCCGGCGCCGCGCGCGGCATTGGCCAGGATCTCCGGCCAGCTCCGGAAACGCTCGCCCGACGTCACGCCTGCCGGTCCCCTGGCGGTCATCGCTTCTGTCCCTTCGCGCCCTTGATCATGGTGCCGCCGAGAAAGGCGGTCAGCGCCTTGTAGTCCGGTCCGTGCGTTAGCATCCCGGACTGGTGCAGCATGACGACGCCGTGCAGCGCCGCCCACATCGACCA